>ENA-OQER01001243-OQER01001243.1-human-gut-metagenome-genome-assembly--contig:-NODE-1243-length-12677-cov-2.542470_pt1 | contig 12677 bp, 16 predicted proteins | sample MGYA00242797_ERZ504639 | MGnify/ENA primary metagenome ERZ504639 (study PRJEB26092, sample SAMD00036306) | human gut metagenome | host: Homo sapiens | study: EMG produced TPA metagenomics assembly of...
CACGATAACGCAGGCCCCACCGACCACGAGGTGGCATCCGCTAAGCGTCAAGCGCAACCCTCTCTGTCAATGCTTCGCATCGCCATCTCTGCAAAAAGAGATTTTACGTCCCCTACCGCGCTGGCACGGCGCAAGCCGTGACCGAGAGGGTTTTACTTTGTACAGAAAGGAAGTTCTGTATTATGTCTTCCATCAAACAGGCAGCAGAAGAAATGCTGCTGCAAACCATCATTCCCTTCTGGAAAGGGCTGCGGGACGAGGAAAACGGCGGCTTTTACGGCTACATGGATTTTGACCTGAAGCTGGATAAAAAAGCCGAAAAGGGCTGCATCCTGAACAGCCGCATTCTGTGGTTCTTCTCCGAGGCTGCCATGCTGACCGGCCGGGCAGACCTTGCCGAGGATGCCCGCCACGCCTACCAGTTCTTCCTGAAAAACTGCTACGACGAGGAAAACGGCGGCGTGTACTGGAGCTGCGATTACACCGGCAAGCCGCAGGACACCACCAAGCACACCTACAATCAGGCTTTGCATCTATGCCCTTTCCGCTTACTACCGGCTGACCAAAGACCCCGTTGCGCTGACCTACGCAAAAAAGATCTTTCATCTCATCGAGCAGCACTGCACCGACAGCGAGGGCTATCTGGAGGCCTTTACCATCGACTGGAAGCCGGAGAGCAACGAAAAGCTCTCGGAAAACGGTGTCATGGCGGCAAAGACCATGAATACCCTGCTCCATGTGTTCGAGGGTTACGCCGGGCTTTATCAGGCCAGCCGTGACCCGGAGGTGGAAAAGGCTCTGCGCCGCATCCTTGATATCTACGAGCACAAGATTTACAGCCCGGAGCTGCACCGGCAGCTGGTGTTCTTTGACCAGCACTACAACTCTATCATCGATTTGTACAGCTATGGCCACGATATCGAGTCCAGCTGGCTCATCGACTGGGGCTGCGATTTACTGGGAGATGCAGCGCTTTCCAAGCGCATCCACGCCATCAACTCCGACCTTGCCGCCCACATCTACAAGGAAGCTTACATTGACCACTCGGTGGTCAACGAGTGCGACCGGGGCAAGGTGAACACCACCCGTGTGTGGTGGGTGCAGGCCGAGTCCGTGCTGGGCTTCGTGAACGAATACAACAAGAGCGGCGATGCAAAATACCGCGATGCCGCCGCCGATATTTACCACTACATCTGCAACGTGATGGTGGACAAACGCCCCGGCAGTGAATGGTTCTGGGAGGTGGACGCAGACGGAAAACCGTCCAGCCGCAAACCCATCCTTGAGCCGTGGAAGTGCCCCTACCACAACGGCAGAATGTGCATGGAACTGATAAGGAGGAACCCCGATGTCACAGTCTAAACTCCACCCCGAATACCTGCGCCAGAAGGCTTTGCAGGATGCCTACCTGGCCCGCAAAAACAAAAAGACCGATTTCTACAACGGCATCTACGACCGGTGGGAAAACCCGGTGCTGACCCGCGAATCCATCCCGCTGAGCTGGCGGTTCGACCTGAACCCGGAGACGAACCCCCACTTTATGGAGCGTCTGGGCGTGAACGCCGTGTTCAACTCCGGTGCCATCAAGCTGAACGGCAAGTATTACCTTGTGGCACGCATCGAGGGCAACGACCGCAAGAGCTTCTTCGGCGTGGCAGAGAGCGACAGCCCGGTGGAGGGCTTCCACTTCTGGGAAAAGCCCATCCTGCTGCCGGACACCTGCCCGGAGGAGACCAACGTCTACGATATGCGTCTGACCCAGCACGAGGACGGCTGGATCTACGGCGTGTTCTGCTCCGAGAGCAAGGACAACAGCGTGAATGACCTGTCCGCTGCCGTGGCTGCTGCGGGCATCGTCCGCACCAAAGACCTCAAAACTTGGGAGCGTCTGCCGAACCTTGTCACCAAGCGCAGCCCCCAGCAGCGCAATGTGGATCTGCTGCCGGAGTTCGTCAACGGCAAGTACGCCTTCTACACCCGCCCCATGGATGACTTCATCGACACCGGTTCCGGCGGCGGCGTAGGCTTTGGTCTGTGCGAGGACATCACCCACGCCGTCATTGACGAGGAGATCATCACCAGCCCCCGCCGCTACCACACCATCACTGAGGCAAAGACGGCGAGGGTGCCACCCCCATCAAGACCGAAAAGGGCTGGCTGCACATTGCCCATGCGTGCGGAATACCGCCGCCGGGCTGCGGTACGTCATTTATGTATTCGTCACCGCACTGGACGACCCCAGCAAGGTGCTCGCGGAACCCTCCGGCTTCCTGATCGCTCCCCGGGATTGGGAGCGTGTGGGCGATGTTTCCAACGTGGTGTTCACCAACGGTGCTATTGCCGATGAGGACGGCAGCGTGTATATTTATTATGCAGCCAGCGATACCCGTCTCCATGTAGCTTCTACCACCATCGACAAACTGCTGGACTTCGCTTCAACACCCCCGCCGACCCGCTGCGCAGTGTGGACTGCGTAAAGCAGCGGTGCGCCCTCATCGACAAAAATCTGGAGTACCTCAAGAGTATCGGCGAGTAAACCGCCCCTCTGAGCCCTCCACCCGAAAGGAAACGCCATGAAAAAGACCAACATCGACAGCCCCTTCTACCGCACTATGGGGAAGATCGGCGATCTGCTTTTTGCCAACCTTCTGTGGCTGGTGTGCTGTTTGCCCATCGTCACCGCCGGAGCCTCCACCCTGGGGCTGTTCACGGTGGTGAACAAGATGGCAGCAAAGGAGGACTACACCGTCCATACCGACTTTTTCAAGGCGTTCAAGCGGGATTTTAAGCAATCTACTGCCCTGTGGCTGGTGCTTTTGCTGGCAGGCTTTGCCGCCCTCACCGGGCTGCGCACCGCCACCGCACAGGACACCCCCAGCACCGGCATTCTGGCAGCAGCGTCCTTTCTGCTGCTGGTGCTGGCAGGCTGCTGCGGCAGCTGGGGCTTTGCCCTGCTGCACGGTTCACCTATCCCGGCGTTCTGCCGGTGCTGGCGGACAGCGGCCGCATGACCCTTGCAAACCTGCTGCCCACTGTGGGGAATCTGGCTTTCTGGCGTGGTTTCCTCTGCTGGCAAAAGCCGCCCCTGCGTGGTTCGTCTATCTGCTGCCCCTGTGGCTGCTCATCGGCGGCGCAGGTTCTGCCCTTGGCATGGCAAGCTTGATGCGCCCCGCCTTTGCTCAGCTGGAAAAAGCCGGGCGCAAGGAAGAGGAACCGGAAGAAGAACCTGACACGGAGGACAGCGTGCAATGATCGTCTGCACCGAAACTGTCCTTATTGGAAGAAAGTGTGATTCTATGGAAGAAAAAGTAAAACAGCAGTATGACCGCTGGCTTTCCCAGTCCGGGATGCCTGCCGACCTTGCCGATGAACTGAACCGCATTGCAGGGGACGAGGATGCCATCACCGACCGCTTTTACCGGGAGCTGGAATTCGGCACCGGCGGTCTGCGGGGCGTGATCGGCGCAGGCACCAACCGGATGAACGTCTACAACATCCGCAAGGCAACGCAGGTCTTGCCAACTACCTGAACGACTCTGACCTGCCCAAAAAGGTAGCCATCGGTACGACAGCCGCATCAAGAGCGATGTGTTCGCAAAAGAAACGGCGGCTGTTCTGGCTGCCAACGGCATCAAGGCGTACATCTACCCCCGTCTGGAGCCCACCCCGGCGCTGAGCTGGGCGGTGCGGTACTACGGCTGCGGCGCAGGTGTGTGCGTCACCGCCAGCCACAACCCCGCCAAGTACAACGGCTACAAGGTCTACGGCGCAGACGGCTGCCAGATCACCCTTGAGGTGGCGGCAAAGATCCTTGCCGCCATTGAAGCAGTAGACTGCTTTGCCGTACAGCCTGCGGACTTTGACGCAGCCCTTGCCGAGGGCAAGATCGAATACAGCAGCGAGAAATGCTTGGACGACTTTGTGGATGCCGTCTATGCCCAGCGTGTGGGCGATGGGGCTGGCACCGCCGACCTGAAGCTGGTGTACACTCCGCTGAACGGCTCCGGTCTGGAATGCGTGAAAAAACTGCTGGCAAAGCTGGGTGTCACCCATGTGACCGTGGTGCCGGAGCAGGAAAAGCCGGACGGCAACTTCCCCACCTGCCCCTACCCGAACCCGGAGATCCGGGAAGCCATGCAGAAGGGTCTGGAGCTGTGCGACAAAGTGCACCCGGATCTTTTGCTGGGCACGACCCGGACTGTGACCGCTGCGGCACCGCCGTGCCGACGGCAAGGGCGGCTACCGGCTCATCACCGGCAACGAGATGGGCATCATTCTGCTGGACTACATCTGCCGCACCCGCAAGGCACTGGGCACCATGCCGGAGCATCCGGTGGCTGTGACCACCATCGTCTCCACCGATATGGCCACACCGGTGGCGGCAAAGTACGGCGTGGAGCTGCGCCGCACCCTGACCGGCTTCAAATTCATCGGCGAGCAGATCGGTCTGCTGGAAGCCGCAGGTGAAGCCGACCGCTACATCTTTGGCTTTGAGGAGAGCTACGGTTACCTGTCCGGCGCTCACGTCCGGGACAAGGACGCCGTCAACGCCACCCTGCTGGTGTGCGAAGCCGCCGCATGGTACGCAAAGCAGGGCATGACCCTGCTGGATGCCATCAATAAGCTGTACGCCGAGTTTGGCTGCTACCGCAACGCCCTGCATAGCTTCGCCTTTGAGGGCGAAAGCGGAATGCACACCATGGACGCCATCATGAAGCAGCTGCGGCAGACTCCGCCCACCGCCATCGGCGGCATGGCCGTGGAAAGCTTGGTGGACTACAACACCGCCGGCACCGGACTGCCCAAGGCCAATGTGTTGGAGTTCCGTCTGGCGGGCGGTGCCAAGCTGATGGTACGCCCCTCCGGCACTGAGCCGAAGATCAAGGTGTATCTCTCTGCCGTTGCTCCCACCGAAGAAGCAGCCGATGCCATCAATGACACCCTTGGCAAAGCTGCCGCTGCCCTGTTGAAAGCATAATCCCCTGCAAACTGGCTGCCTCGTTCCTGCCGAAAAATGGACGGGGCAGCTTTTTTGCACCCTTCTTTCGGAAAAATCGCCTTTTTGTGTTCAATTTCAGGCATATTCGAGGTATATAAAATGAAAACGATTCAACTTACTCCCAGCTGCAAAGACTACCTCTGGGGCGGCGAAAAGCTGCGCACCGAGTACGGCATCCAGAGCGAATTACACCCCCTGAGCGAGGCGTGGATGCTGTCCTGCCACCCGGACGGCCCCAGCTACCTGCCGGACGGCTCCACCTTCCAGCAGTACATCAACGCCCACCCGGCTCTTGGCACCCACTGCGAAAAGTTCAGTGAGTTCCCCGTACTTGCCAAGCTCATTGATGCCAAAAAGGACCTGTCCATTCAGGTGCACCCCTCCAATGAATACGCTTTGGAGCACGAGCACCAGTACGGCAAGACCGAGATGTGGTATGTGCTGGAAGCAGAGCCGGGTGCTCCCTCTACTACGGCTTCACCCATGAGATCAGCAAGGAGGAGTTTGAACGCCGCATTCAGGATAACACCCTGACCGATGTGCTGAACGCCGTGCCGGTGCACAAGGGGGACTGCTTCTTCATCCCCTCCGGCACGCTGCACGCCATCCGCAAGGGCATCGTGGTGGCAGAGATCCAGCAGAACTCCAACGTCACCTACCGCATCTACGACTACGGCCGTCTGGGCGCAGATGGCAAGCCCCGGCAGCTGCACATCCCGCAGGCACTGGATGTTACCTCCGGGAGCCGCCGAAAGCGCAGGACTTCCACGGCCATCTGGCGCAGTGTGATTACTTCACGGTGGATGCCGTAGAGGGTGGCTTTGAGGATGTCTGCGACGAGACCTCCTTCACCTCCCTGCTGGTGCTGGAAGGCAAGGCACTCTGACCGAGACCGCCACCGGCGAAAGCCTGCCCATCCGCAAGGGGCAGAGCCTGTTCCTGCCCGCTGGCACCGGGGCCTACGCCGTAACCGGCACAGACCTCAAGTGCCTGCGTACCCGGGTGTAAATAAAGCATGAAAATTCCCGGGCAGTCTGCCGCTGCCCGGGAATTTGTGCTATGATAGATGCTGAAAACAGACGAAACGAGGACACAGACCATGGCATCCTACCGCTACGAACGGGATATCAAACCCGAAGACCTGATCCAAGAAACGCCCCCTCCCTGACCCCGGCGCAGCAGCGCGCCAACTGGTGGCACTACCACTGGTATTATGTGGTGCTGATCGCTGCTGCCCTGCTGGCGGTGGGGTATTTTGTCTGGAACCGGGTCACTGAGGTGCAGCCGGACTACGCTGTGGCAGTGGTGAGCCGCACCGACCAGACATTGCCTTTCTCAGCCAGCTGGAGACCCAGCTGGAAGCCCTTGCCGGGGACGTGAACGGCGATGGCAAGGTGAAGGTCACGGTAAAGGGCATCTGGCTGGCACTGGACTTTGAAACGCAGGATGCCGCCCTGCAGCGGCTGATGCAGTCCAGCGAGGACAAGCTGAACTCTGATTTTTATCTGTGCGAGAGCACCCTGTTTATCGTGGACGACCCCACCGCCATAGAGCAGCGGTATGGCTGCTTCCAGACGCTGGATGGCACCGACCCGGCGGAAGGAGACGTTCTGTCGGTGGCAGACTTTGCTCTGCCGCTGCAAGACACCGCCCTTGCCAATGTGCAGAGCGAAAACTCTACCCTCTGGTACGCTGCTCGCCGCCTGAACGAGGGCATGGATGCGGATACTGCTGCCGCATTGAATGCACTGTGGGAGAAGCTGGTTTGAGGATTGCGAGAGCATATAGCCTGCATCGGCACGGTGCAGTTCAAGGGTTTGGGTGTTCCCAACAAGCATTTTGCAACGCAAAGGTGTTTGTATAGACAGACACATTGCTTGCAGATGCAGACGTTGTATATACGTCTGCCCTGCTTGCAACAACTATGAAGCCTCTCAATGCGCTTCCCAATTTGAAAAACATTTTGCGATTGAGACCATCCGTTTTTAAGTTCAACTTGAAGTGGACGGTTATTTTTCTTCTTAGAAAATTTTCGTGTTTGCATCCGCAGCAAGCAGGGCAAGCCGGTACCAACTCGCAATTGAATCAGATTTTACAAATCCGAATTCAAAAACGCTTGTTGGGCTTCTCCCAAACCCGACATTCAGCACAAAATTGCGCTGACCGTGCATCTTATCCTCTAAAGGCATTATGACCACAAGGGGGCCGGTACCGTCCAGCCCTCTCTCTTTTTGCCAAAGTTTTCATCGCCTTTTCTTGCAACCCGCCGAAAGTGGCGTATTTTCAAATCTTTTTGTTGACACAGCTCGATTTTTGTGGTAGTCTATTCCAACAATTTAATATAACATATTTACTTAGAGTTCCAGCTCGGCTCCTGAAGGAGCCGGAGCAAGTTTTTGACTTTCTTATCGCTACATAACGAACCCGAACCAAGGCCATCCCGGAAGGGATGGTCAGGTTTCGGTTGTTGTGTGGCGATTTTTATTGCCAGATCCAGCACCGCACCTTGAAAATCGAAAGACCGTCTGCATGGGATACCCGGCAAAGACCTCGCAAGAGCGAGCCGGAAAACGCCGCCGGAAGGGGGCAGGAAATCCATGCAGGGAGAACGGCACACCCAATATCAACTGGTCAAAATGGCCAGTTGATGTGGTGAATGACACAAAGCGTCATTCACCAGAAACATCTTCTACGTTACAGCTCGTTCAATGTGTTCAAATTGAACACATTGATTCTATCCATGTTACGCTTAACCTCGACTTGACATTTTGTCAAGCCACGGTGAAATCTGGTAAGTGCTGCTTTTCAGTACTTACCAAATTACCGTAACACGGTCACTCTGTGGTGGGTTACGAAAACCGTAACTCACCACTTGGAAGTGGTAAATAGACAAATTGTCCACTTACCACCCAGCCATAACGCACAGATTTAGTTGTGATCATTTGATCACCAACCAGACAATCGTAACGCTTTATTGTGTGAAAGTGGTGGTTACCATTTTGATAACCACCATATACCCGTAACATTTGGGGCAAATAATGCTTTTCATTATCCACCACACACCTGTAACAGCCAAAGGAGGATGCCTATGACAACAGAACAATGGGAACGTGAAAATCAGGACACCCTGATGGAATATTTCATTGACGGTGACCCCAGTGTGCACAGAATCCAGTGTGAATGCTGCCGCAAGGTCATCTACACCCAGACCCGGAACCGCAAATATTGCAGCTTCCAGACCTGCGGTCACCGGATGCTGAACTTGCGAAAAAGTCTTAAAAAGCGCATTGAGCGCGGAGCCTACACCTGCCCTTGCTGTGGTGAGCAGTTCTTGCCGATTCGGGCGGATGCCAGATATTGCAGCAACGCCTGTCGGCAGAAAGACTACCGCAAGCGTAAAGTAACGGCTCACGCTTCTCTTTGAGGAGCTTGATAAAGTTTGTCAAGTTCCTTATCCACGCTCACCTTTATCCCGTAAAGTGGTGCTTCCCATTCTGGGAAGTACCAAAATACCGTAACGCCTAATTGCTCACGCCAAATCCTCAAAATGGGAATTTGGGCGATTATCTGAAATCAGGTTACGCTTTCCGTAACTTGATTTGCAACTCCTGCCGAATCAAGTTCCCACTTCGGGAACTTGATTGTAAGCCGTATCAAAATCAAGTTATCAAAATGATAACTTGATTGCATCCGTGGCAGAGCACCGGAGTTCCCATTTTGATAACTCCGGTTTTATCTGTAACACGTCACTCCCACTCCGTAAAAATCAAGTGGTCAAAATGACCACTTGATTCTGCCTGTAACGCTGCAATGTCGTTGCAAATCAGGTTGCCAAGATGACAACCTGATTCCACCTGTAACACTTCAAGGTTGGCTGAAAATCAGGTGCCGCCACCCGGCACTTGATTTTACCCGTAACGGAATCAGTGGGTCAAAATGGCCCACTGAAAAAGCCGAGCGAGCTGCGGGCAGAAATTCACAAATCTTTGCCTGTCAGCTTGCCCGGAGCAGGAGTGCAAACCTTTGCGCCATTTTTTGATATAAAACGCTGGAGGTGAATTCTATTTCCGACCACCTGACTGTCACTACGCCCTTACCGCGATATCTACCCTATGCCCGTCTTTCTGCTGGATACAGACCTGAGCCACACAGCAAAGCTGCTCTACACCCTGCTGCTGGACCGAGCAACTCTTTCTCAAAAGAACAACTGGATCGATGCGCAGGGTCGCATTTATGTACTCTATCCGCTTTCCAGTCTTGCAAAAGATTTGGGATGCAGCATTTCCAGCATAACACGCGCTTTTGCCGAACTGGAAATGCACAGCTCGTGGAACGTGTCCGCAGCGGCTTTTCCAAACCTAGCCGCATTCTGCTCATGGTTCCGTATACTACGCAAAATTGCGCTGTCACAGTATGCAAAAATGCCGAGCATGACTGTGCAGAAACGAGCAGTATGATTGCGCAAAAATGCACACCTAACCAACGTAATAAGAACAACCTGAAAGATAACCACCTAGTAAGAACCAATGGCACTCGTTTGATGTTCGGAGAATATCGAAATGTTTTTCTGACGGAAAAAGACTACAAGCGGCTCAAAGCCGATTTTTCCGGGCTGGATGATCTGATCGAGCAGCTTTCAGCTTATATCCAGTCCACCGGCAGAAAGTACGCCGACCATGCCGCTACCCTGCGCATCTGGGCAAAACGGCAGAAAACAGAACAAAAATCGACACCGGGCATCCCGGACTACACATTCAAGGAAGGAGAAAGCCTATAAAGACGATTGAGAAAATTCTAGAACAGTCCGTTTCCAGTATTCCCGAAAACACTGAGGATTATTATGGCAAGGACGGTCTGCTTTATTGCGGAAAATGTCATACCCCAAAAGAAGCGTTCTTCGCAAAAGGCGTCGCTCTGATGAGCAAGAACAAACACCCTGTCGAATGCAGCTGCCAGCGCACGGAAAGAGAAAAGCAGGAAGCCCTTATCAACCAGCAAAAACACCTTGACCGTGTACGGCGGCTGAAAGCAGAGGGTTTTTCAGACCCGGCAATGCTGGACTGGAAGTTTGAAAACGACAATGGCCGCAACCCTCAGATGCACCATGCACACCGCTATGTAGAACAGTGGCAGACCATGCGCTCAGAGAACCTTGGATTGCTTCTTTGGGGTGGTGTAGGCACCGGAAAGAGTTTCCTTGCCGGGTGCATTGCGAACGCTCTGATGGAACAGGAGGTGCCTGTGCGGATGACAAACATCGCCCGAATCCTGAACGAGCTGAACGGCAGCTTTTCCGGGCGGAATGATATTGTGGACAAGCTCTGCCGCTATCCCCTGCTTATCATTGACGATTTCGGCATGGAACGTGGTACAGAATATGCACTGGAGCAAATCTACAACATCGTAGACAGCCGATACCGCAGCCAGAAGCCTCTGATCGTCACCACCAACCTGACACTGGACGAGATACGCCACCCACAGGATACCGCCCATGCCCGCATCTATGACCGCCTGCTGGAAATGTGCGTTCCGATTTCCTGCATCGGCATGAGTTTCCGCCAAGAAACAGCGCAGGAAAAGCTGGAACGCGTGAAACTTTTGATCGGATAAACGATAACATCGGAAAGCCAAAATTGCCGGGTGCAATAGTCACCCGGCTACAAGGAATTGGAGGTCTGCCTATGAATATGAATCGGCCTGACATGACCGAAACTGTGAAATCCGAAAATTATACGAATAAGTTCTTGCAAAAGGACTCAACTACGACTACAATGGAGGTGGTCACTCAAACCAATGCCGTCAAGTCTCCGACTGACAGCCCGGCAACCACGAAGCTGGTGTACACGGTGGAAGAAATCGCACGAATGCTGGCCATCAGCCTGCGCTCTGCTTACAACCTGTGCAACCGCACCACCGAATTCCGCGTCCTGCGGGTAGGCGGAAGCATCCGTGTCCCGAAAGACAGCTTCGATGCGTGGCTCAACCGGGCAGCTTGATAAGGAGGCAACAGTATGGCATATATTACGAAGCGTGGCAACTCTTACAGCGTCCGCTACACCTACGAAGATGAACACGGCAAGAGCTGCGACAAATGGGAGAGCTTTCCCACCAAAGAGGAGGCAACGAACCGAAAGAAACAAATCGAACACGAGCTGGCAACGGGAACCTTCCTGATCCCGTCCTCGGTGACGGTGGCAGAGTTCCTGATGGACTGGCTGCCCAAGCAGTGCAGCAAACACAAGTGGGCTCCCAAGACCTACGAATCCAACCTTTCCACCATCCAGAACCTGATTATCCCCTATATCGGCAGCATGGAGATGCAGAAGCTCAAGGCCTATCACATGGAAAACCTCTACACGACCCTGAGCAAAACGCCCTGCGGTTCGTATATTGAGGGCAAGAAACAGAAATTGACTGAAAAGCAGAAGCAGCGGTTTCTTTCCGGCACCACCATCCACGAGGTTCATCGGCTGCTGGGTACAGCCTTCCAGTATGCCGTAGAGTGGGGCATCCTTGTCAAAAGCCCTGTTCCCGTGGACAGCCCCAAGAAATCCACACAGGAACGCACCATCTGGACAGTTGAGGAAATGCGAGCGGCACTGGACAGCATGGAGGACCCCATCCTGCATCTGGCAGTCCACCTCACGCTGGTGGGCACACTGCGAGAGGGCGAGATCGTAGGTCTGACCCCGGAGGATCTTGATTTTGACGCTGCGGATGGCATTGGAACCTTCCGTATCAACAAGTCCATGCAGCGGGTGCGAAAAGAAGCCCTGAATCAGGTAGACGATGGCTGCATCATCAAGGTATTCCCGGATAAGTTGGAACGCAGCACCACTTCCCTCATCCTGAAAAGCACCAAAACCGCATCCTCCTGCCGCACCATCTTCATGACCTCTGCACTAAAAGAAGAATTGAAGAAGTGGCTGAATCAGCTGGCGACAGATGAGAGAAAAGACCCGACACGCTACCATGACAGTGGGATGCTGTTCCGTCTGCCCAACGGTCTGGCGGTGGAGCCGGTGCTCATTCGCAAAAAGTTCCTCAAGTGGCAGGATGCCCACCCGGAGTTCCCCCGCATTGTCTTTCACGGTTTGCGGCATTCCAGTGCCACCTATCAGCTGATGATCTCCGGCGGCGATGTGAAAGCCGTTCAGGGCACCACAGGGCACGCCACGGCGGATATGCTGGTGAACACCTACGCTCATATCCAGCAGTCCTCTCGTGTAGAACTGGGCAGGAAATTTGAGGAAGGGTTCTATGCTAAACAGGAAAGCCCCAGCCCGCAGGCTGTACCCGCCGCAGGCGAACCGACCATCTCCATGACCGCTCTGCTGGAACTGCTGAAGAATGCAGACCCCGAAGTAAAGGCCCAGCTCCGTCTGGCTCTGCTGACCTGATGCAAAATTTACTACGCATTTCAAAGCAATTCCAGCCCATGCAGAGGATTCCTATGAAAACGCCAACCGTGCAAAAACCGTGCATTGACCGTGCAAGCCCCGATTTTTCGGGGTTACATAACAAAAAAGAACGCCAAATCTTACGATTTGACGTTCAATATCTGGTGCACCTCCAGGGACTCGAACCTGGGCCCACTGATTAAGAGTCAGTTGCTCTACCAACTGAGCTAGAGGTCGCAAATATGACCCGTACCGGAATCGAACCGATGTTAAAGGCG
>ENA-OQER01001244-OQER01001244.1-human-gut-metagenome-genome-assembly--contig:-NODE-1244-length-12674-cov-6.768949_pt1 | contig 12674 bp, 13 predicted proteins | sample MGYA00242797_ERZ504639 | MGnify/ENA primary metagenome ERZ504639 (study PRJEB26092, sample SAMD00036306) | human gut metagenome | host: Homo sapiens | study: EMG produced TPA metagenomics assembly of...
CCGGCCTCTCCGGTACCCGCATCCACGAGTAGTCTCTACTCCGTTGCATCTCTCGTGGGCGCCAGGCAAAGCGCCCACAGACTAGCCTCTCTTCATGAGCCCCGCAGTCCGCTCCGACTGCGGGGCTTTTGCTATTCACCTAGTCATTGGGGACAAACCCGGCACTTGGGGACGGTCCTTTCCTGCCGGCAGCTTGGGACAGTCCTTAATAGCCATTGGGGACGTTCTTAAACGACTAGTCAAACAAGAACGTCCCCAACGACTACTCATTTAAGTCTGTCCCCAATGACTGCCCAATGGCTGGGAAGGCGCATTCCACACCGACGCATTGCCTTCGGGCCCTCTCCCCAGGCTCTCCATAGCTCAGCTGGACTCCCCGCAACCTGTTCCGAGTTGGCGGAACGAGCGCGACGTGGAGTGTCATTCTTTACCGCGGTAGACTAGACGCAGGGAAAGGAGGAGGACATGGATGCTCGCGTCAAGCAGCTTGTAAATATGATCGAGAGCGCTCAGCCTGTCGCTGTTGCGGTACTTGCCAAGCGTCTCGAGGTAAGCGAGCGCGCCGTGAGAAACTATATCCATCGCGCAAACGACAACCTTGCAGGGGTTGCACGCATCGTTGGCAGCAAGGGGCAGTATCGTATCGATGTTGCACGTGCAGATGAGCTTGCTCGCTTGCTAGACGGTGCGGCTCTGGCCCATCCGGGCATTCCTGACACGCGCGACGGCCGTGTGTCCTTCCTTCTTAACGACCTCCTCATGCGGTCCCAGTGGGTGACGATTGAGGAGTATGCGGATTTACTCTACGTTTCGGCGCGGACTCTGTCCAATGACATGCGTCTGGTAGAGCAGAAACTCGCCCAATTTGACTTAACGCTCGAAAAGCGCCCACGCTACGGAATCCGCGTTGCGGGCGGGGAGTCACAACGGCGCCTGTGCCTGGCCTCGCTGGTGAGGCCCGTGTTGCCCGACACCGACGATGCAAAGCTCGCCGAGCGCCTGCGGGCCATCGCCGCATGTGTGGACGATGCCCTGACGGCCTCGCCCGTCACGGTGAGCTCGCTGGCATCCCGCAATCTCATCATGCATCTTTACATCGCTCTTGGCCGCATCGAGCAGGGCTGCTATGTCCCAGCTGCAGAATCGGACGTTCAAAAACTGGAGGGAACGCGCGAATACGCCGCGGCTTTCCAGATTGCCGCAAACATCAAGGATGCCCTGGGCGTGAGCATGCCCCGAGAAGAGGTTGCCTTTATCGCAATCCATTTGCTCGGCAGGGGCACGGGCGTGCCCGAGAAGGGCTCTGCCGTTATCTCGGACGAGATGTGGGAGATTGCTTCCGAGATGGTACGTGCGGTCAACGATGAGTTTAGGTTTGACTTTAGCGGCGATCTTGAACTTCGCATGAACCTTGCTCGGCATATCGGCCCTCTGGGCTATCGCCTTGAATATCACATGCATATGGATAACCCCATGCTGCCCGATATCAAGACGAGGTTTCCGTTGGCCTATTCGATGGCAGCTGGCACCTCGCAGGTACTCGAGCGTCATTTTGGCAGCCAGCCTCTGATGAAGAGCTCGGCTACATCGCCATGGCATTTGCCCTGGCCCTCGAGCAGCAAGCCGACCAGCCGCGTCGCAAGCGCATCCTGATCGTGTGCGCCTCGGGAGCGGGAAGCGCCCGTATGCTCGAGCACCAGTACCGCAAGCAGTTTGGCATGTATATCGATTCGATTGAGACATGCGATGTCGCCCGCGTGGGAACGTTCGATTTTTCGCACATCGACTACGTGTTCACAACGGTGCCGCTCAACGTCAAGTTGCCCGTGCCCGTCCGCGAGGCCGATTTCTTCTTAGAGACGAGCGATGTCAACGCTATCCGCAAGGTGCTGAGCGACGACACTGCGCAATCGGACTCCGTAAGCTCTTTCTTTAGCCGTGCCCTGTTCTTCAACCGCGTTGAGGCGTCGTCGAAGCAGGCCGTTCTCCGATATCTCTCCGAGCGCGCCGTCGAGAGCGGCCGTGTCGATGCCCAGTTTGCCCAAGAGGTCGCCGAGCGCGAGAGCGCGAGTGCCACCTGGTTTGGCAATGGGGTAGCCATGCCCCATGATGCATCCCTTGAGCGCCGAGGCCTTTGTTACCGTGGGCCTGCTCGAACATCCCATTCTTTGGGACGAATACGGCCATGAGGTCGATATCGTCTTTATGGTGTCGTTTGCCCGGTCGGGCGGCGATGAGGCGCGGATCTTGAGCTCACTGCTCGCCGAGATCTTTATGGACCGCCAGGGGGTCGAGCGCCTACGCGAGCGCCGGTCCTGGCATGAGCTGATGGCGCTTGTGCAAGCGCATACGGCTTAAGACTTCTTTTGTCGATAACCCTGTCTGTCTACCTGCAATAAACCTCGAGGATTGCGGGCGGGAGATAGGCGTTTCGAATATTCAAGTACAAACCAAACATCACGGGAGAGGAGACCGTTATGGACGATCAGGGAACCGAGATGGTTTCGTTTCAGCTGGTCGCTGCAGCGGGAGAGGCACGCAGCCTTGCCTTCGAAGCCCTTGAAAAGGCAAAAGCGGGGGATTTTGACGCCGCCGCCAAACTCATGAAGCAGTCAAAGGATGCGGGAATCAAGGCTCACCACATCCAAACGCAACTGCTTTCGACTGAGGCAGCGGGCGAGCATCTGTCGGTGGATGTGTTGCTGGTCCATGCTCAGGACCACCTCATGTGCTCCATGCTTGCTCAGGAGCTCGTGCAGGAGCTGATCTGCCTATATGAGCGCACTGCAACCAAGAACGCCTAGCGGCGTGCGGTGACTATCCAACCAATCAATGCGAAGGGAATCCCTTATGAAGATCCTTCTTGTTTGCGCAGCTGGTCTGTCTACAAGCATTCTGATGAAGAAACTCGAGAAATATGCGGAGCAAAACGGCATCGAGCTCGATATCGATGCGGTGGGTATCGGCGAGTATCAGGAGACGTGCGCCAATTATGACGTGCTGCTCTTGGGGCCGCAGGTGTCCTACCAGCTCAACACCGTCAAGCAGGGGAGCGGTAAGCCGACCGCGGTCATCCCCGCACAGGACTACGGCATGGGCAACGCCGCCAACGTGCTGGCACTCGCCCAGTCGCTGTTGGGTTAGGAGGCAACCATGGAGAAGTTCATGACCCTGCTTCAGGAAAAACTGACCCCTATCGCCAATTTCTGCGGCACCGAGCGCCACTTTGCCTCCATGCAAAAGGGCTTTATGAGCGCGATCAGCTTCATCTTGGTATCTGCCGTCTTTATGATCCTCGCCAACCCGCCGGTCACGGCCGACCTGGTGGCGCAGGGCGGGTTCTGGTCCGTCTTTGGCCCTTGGCTCGATTTTGCGACGGCCAATAGCTCACGCTGCTCATCCCCTTCAATATGACGATGGGCATACTGTCGGTGATCGTGACGTTCGCAATCGCCTATAACCTGGCGGGCACCTACAAGATGCCCAAGCTTAACGCCGGCATGACCTCGCTGGTGATGTTCCTGATCGCCGCGGCGCCGTCGTCCTACTACCAGCTTGCTGACGAGTCCGTGCTCCAGGCGGTCCCCTGCACCTATCTGGGTGCGCAGGGCCTGTTTACCGCCATCATCGTTGCCTTGGTCTCCGTCGAGGTCACGCGCTTCTGCCAGACCAAGGGCATCACCATCAAGATGCCCGATGGCGTGCCGCCGTTTTTGTCCGAAACCTTTGGCGCCATCGTACCTATGCTCGCCAACATCCTCATCTTCTTTGGCGGCAACCTGCTGATCCAGATGATCGATCCCGCGCTGTCCATCCCCTCGGTTATCGAGAAGCTGCTCGCTGCCCCGCTTTCCGTCGCAGTTGACTCTGTGCCCGGCGCACTGCTTATCTGCTTCATGACGCTGCTGTTTTGGTGCTTTGGCGTCCACGGCAACATGATCGTAATGCCCATCACCGCCCCGGTCTCGCTTGCCGCCTTTGCCGCCAACGCCTCGCTCTATGCTGCCGGGCAGCCGCTTGAGTTCCACCCGGTGCTCATGTCGTTGGCCATCAACCTCATCGGCGGCACGGGTAATACGTTCTCTTTTGTGGCGCTCTGCGCGTTTAGGGCAAAGTCGCAGCAGCTCAAGGCATTTGGCAGGGCATCGATCGTGCCGAGCTTCTTCCGTATCTCCGAGCCCGCGATCTTCGGCGCGCCCATCATCTTCAACCCGATCCTCATGATTCCGTTTGTGCTAGGCGGCATGATCTCGGCCCTGCTGTATTGGGGTGCGGTCTCACTGGGTCTTGTCTCTAACTTCTACATCTTGGTGAGCGGCACGTTCCCCATCTTCGTTCAGGGCTTTGTCCAGTGCCTCGACCCGCGCATCTGGGTGTTTACGATCGTTTTGATCGTGGCCATGGCTGTGGTCTGGTACCCGTTCTTTAAGGTGTACGATAACCAGCTCCTGGCTCAGGAGCAGGAGAACGCCGCGGCAGCTTCTGCCGAGGATGCTGAGTAGCATGAGTTACTTTGACAGAACGTCTGCCGCCGGTATGCCCGAGGGCTTTTTGTGGGGTGGTGCCCTCGCCGCCAACCAGGCCGAAGGGGGCTGGAACGAGGGCGGCCGCGGCATGTCGCACTCCGACCTGATCCCACAGGGTTCCGACCGCTGGGATGTAATGTTTGGCAGACAAAAGCCCGTGGACGATCCGGACAGGCTGTATCCATGCCGCTGGGGCAACGACTTCTTCCATCATTGGCACGAGGATGTCGAGCTCTTTGCCGAGATGGGCTTTAAGTGCCTGCGTCTTTCAATTTGCTGGAGCCGTATTTTTCCCACAGGGATGGAGACCGAGCCCAACGGCGAGGGCTTGGAGTTTTACCGTCAAGTATTCGAGGCGCTGCGCGAGCATGGAATCGAGCCGCTTGTGACGCTGTCGCACTACGACTATCCGTTGGCTCTGGTCGAGCGCTATGGTGGCTGGCAAAGCCGAGAGATGATCGAGCGGTATGCGCACTACGTCGAGACCGTCGGACGCGCGTACCAGGGCCTCGTGCGTTATTGGCTTACGTTCAACGAGATCAACAGCGTGGCGCTGTCCTATCTCAACGCGGGTGTCACGCTCGAGGATGAGCGTGACCGTGCAGCCGTGACCGCGGCGTTCTCGCACCATATGTTTATGGCGAGCGCTCGCGCTGTCGAGATTCTGCACAAGATCGATCCCGCAAACAAGGTGGGTTGCATGGTCGCTGCCGGTGCGACCTATCCGTACCGTTGTGCGCCCGAGGACGTATGGCTTGCGTATGAGGAGGACCGCGGCCGCTACTTCTACACAGACGTGATGGCTGCGGGCGCCTATCCTGCTTGGAAGCTGCGTGCACTCGAGAAAGAGGGTGTTCACGTGCCCTTTGAGCCGGGCGATACGGAGTATCTGGCAGAGCATACGGTCGACTTCATCTCGTTCTCGTACTATTGCTCGCGCTTGGTGTGCGCCGATGATCAGGTGATCGCCGAGAAGGCGGAGGGCAACGTGTTCCCGACGTTGCGCAATCCGTACCTCAAGGATAAAGAGACTGCCTGGAAGTGGCAGATCGATGCGCTGGGTTTGCGCGTGACGCTTGCCGGCTACCACGATCGTTACCATCTTCCGCTCTTTATCGCCGAGAACGGTGTGGGCGGACTCGATGCGCTGGAAGACGGCAAAGTCCACGATGCGTATCATATTGATTACCTGCGAAGGCATATTCTTGCGCTGCGCGATGCAATTGTCGAGGACGGTGTTGACCTGATGGGATACACGCCGTGGGGCTGTATCGATTTGGTGTCGGCCTCGACGGGGCAGATGAAGAAGCGCTATGGCTTTGTTTATGTCGATGCCGATGATACGGGCAAAGGCACGTTCGATCGCTACCGAAAGGACAGCTTCTGCTGGTATCAAAAGGTCATTGCATCAAATGGCGAGGACTTGAGTTAACCCTTGCAAGCCTGCTGCCCCCGTGGCCCGTTTCGGCCGCGGGGCTTTTGCTATTGAGACGGCTGTTCATGAGGAGCATTGCAGACTTCGGAAACCCGGCACTTGGGACGTTCCTTTCCTGCCGGCAGCTTGGGACAGTCCTTAAAGGCCGCATCGATCAACTGCGGAAAGCACATCCCAGAATGAGCGTCCAACATGGGGCGCGGTTTCCCTTGAGGCCCTCAATCGGAAAATGCATCCCGGATTTTTGTCGAAAAGCGGTCCCTAGTTTCCCAAACGGGCCGCTAACGGAAAGCGCATCCCGCTATTGGGCCCCAAAGCAGGATGCGCTTTCGTGCTGGCAGTTCCAAGCAGTTCGGGATGGCCCTTTTCGTCTGCTCTCGGCTGGCGTCCGCAAGACCGTCCCCAACGACCACTCATTTAAGTCTGTCCCCAATGAGTGCCCAATGACTAGTAGTAGGCCCACATGGCTTCGATTTCGTTGAGGACTTCTACGACGCCCCAGCGGCGGGCACTACGGCTGGGCGAATTGGATCGTAGACACCGATCTGGTCGGCGTCGTCAATGCCGTAGAGCACGATGTAATGACCTACGTTAGTAAACGTGCCGGGACGCACGGCGGCGATGACGGGCGCTCCCGAACGCAGTGCCTGAGTCATCGAGTCACGATCGTTATGGAGCTCCGTTCCGTTAAGTCCCAACTGCCACGCGCCGCTCGTCATAAACGACCATTCGGTTGCACCGGTGGGGGCGTAGTTGCCCGCCTCGGAAAGCGCGCACATATCGATGGGGGCCATATCGGTGCGTCCCGTCTTAAAGATATAGACCATGGTGAGGCACGTGGGCCCGCATGCATTTTGGCGGATGGTGCCGCCGGCGTAAGGCAGCTCCGACCACGCAGGGTCGATCTGATAGATATGGGGCATCGTGCCGGCTTGCCATTGCGAGCGCGGGGTCGAAAAGGCGAAAGAATAACCGGGCGCGACGGGGGCCTTGAGCAGCTTGTCCTCGGCGGTGGGCTCGAGACCGGCCGAGCCGTGGGACATACAGGAGCTCATAAGCACAAAGACCAGACAGATGAGGATAGAGCACAGTGCGAGGCAAAGTCGACGAGCCGGCAGGGCGGGGGCATTCACGTACGATGTCGAGCGGTAGGGCTTGCCGTCGCGTCCGCCTTGGGAATGCGAAAAGAAGCGGTTGATATGGATGCCGGACTGACGTGCGCCGTTGCGGCGCAGTTGCGGAACCTCGGCCTGGCGCTGTCGAGTGCGCGCGCCCAGGCGGCTATCTTGCTGCGCGCTTGTGCCCGTGCTCGGACGGTCACTCTGCCGTGTTCTGCTTGTCTGCTGCCGAGACGAAGGCCTGGGTTGCTCTTGAGGGCGTTGCGGATTGCTGCTCGTGGCACTTCTAGGCGTCGGCGTGGTGCGGCCAGCAAGGCGAACGCTTTGTCGCCGTTGATCACCGTCGTTGTATCCGTATGCCATTCGTACCGCCTTGTCTCATGTATAACCTGTCTATCCTACAAAAAAGATGTGCAACAAATGGGTCTGCGCGTCAAAAGCTCGGTAAACGGTACGAAAGGCGCAAAACGCACGGCTTCAAAAACATCTCTATATGCGTCCGATGAGCGTACGCCCGTCGGACGGGCGGCAACAATGAGCGGCAAACCGTGCCGTTCGTCCCAAAAACGGCGCCGCTCGTTTTGCAGTTCTGCCTTCGGTCGAGCCACAAGCGGCGCTGCTGTGCCAAGGCCGTATCTTAAAGCCACGAAATAAAAGCGCGCGGCAAAACAGACCGCGCAAGGGGTGACGCCAAAGAGGCGTCAATAAGGAAAGGAGGGGAACAATGGCGGACAAGAACGCAGAAGTTGCAGTCGAAGGTAACGGCGGCATGAAGAAAACGCTTTCGCTCTGGAACTTCTTCACCATCGGTTTCGGTGCCATCATCGGTACCGGTTGGGTCCTGCAGGTCGGCGACTGGATGGTCGTGGGCGGCGGTCCCGTTCCCGCTATGATCGCATTCCTCTTGGGTGCAATCTTCCTCGTGCCCGTCGGAGCTGTTTTCGGTGAGCTCACGGCTGCTATCCCCATCTCGGGCGGCATCGTCGAGTATGTCGACCGTAGCTTTGGCCGTACGCTGAGCTACATCACCGGTTGGCTCCTGGCCCTGGGCAACGGCATCCTGTGCCCGTGGGAGGCCATCGCCATTTCGACCCTCGTGTCCGAGATGTTCGGCAGCCTGCCCGGTCTTGAGTGGCTGCGCGCCGTCAAGCTCTACACCATCTTGGCGCCGACGTTTACTTGTTCCCGACGCTAATCGCGCTCGGCTTTGCAGTCTACGTCATCTTCCTCAACTTCCGCGGTGCCAGCTCGGCCGCCAAGCTCCAGGCCTTCCTGACCAAGGCTCTGCTCTGCGGCATGCTGCTCGCCATGGGTGTCTCGCTGTTCACCGGTTCGCCGGAACACGCCATGCCCGTGTTCTCCCAGGTCACCGGTGCTGGCGGCGGCAAGCCGCTACCGAGGGCACCAGCCTGTTCGCCGGCATCGTGTCGGTCCTGGTTTTGACCCCGTTCTTCTACGCCGGCTTCGATACTATTCCTCAGCAGGCTGAGGAAGCAGCCGAGGGCCTCAACTGGAACAAGTTCGGCAAGATCATCTCCCTGGCCCTGCTGGCCGCCGGCGGCTTCTACATGGTCTGCATCTACTCGTTCGGCACCATCCTCGACTGGCATGAGTTTGTTAAGAGCCCGGTTCCCGCGCTGGCCTGCCTCAAGGGCATCAACATGCTCCTGTACCTGGCCATGCTCGTCATCGCCACGCTTGGACCCATGGGCCCGATGAACTCCTTCTACGGCGCCACGAGCCGCATCATGCTCGCCATGGGCCGCAAGGGCCAGCTGCCCGAGAAGTTCGCCGAGGTCGATCCCAAGTCCGGCGCTCCCAAGCTCGCCTGCGCCGTTCTGGCGTCATCACCGTCATCGGCCCGTTCCTGGGCAAGAACATGCTCATCCCTCTGACCAACGTGTCGGCTCTCGCTTCATCTTCTCCTGCGGCATGGTCGCCCTCGCTTGCCTGCGCATGCGCTTCACCGAGCCCGACCTGCCTCGTCCCTACGAGTGCCCGGCGGCAAGTTTGGCATCAGCCTCGCTGTCGCTGCCTGCGCCGTCATCATCGGCCTGCTCGTGGTCCCGTTCTCTCCCGCCTCCCTCAACATGGTGGAGTGGAGCATCGTGATCGGCTGGCTGGCCGTTGGCCTGGCCTCATGGCCTTCACCAATTCCCGCAAAAAATAACGCCTAGCCGGGGCGGATCGGGTGCGCGGACCCCTCTCTTCCGCGCACCGAACCCGGCACCACTTGGGTAGCTTTGTGAGGCCATAACCCAACATGGCCTCGCCCACTATATGGATCCATAAGGAGGAACCATGTCCACTAAGTACGCAATCGTTGGCGGCAAGCTCATCGACGGTACCGGTGCCGAGCCGGTCGAGAACTCCCTCGTTCTCGTCGACGACAACGGCAAGATCGAGTATGCCGGTGCTATGCAAGACCTTCCCGAGGGCGTTGAGGTTATCGACGCCGCTGGCAAGACCGTCCTTCCCGGCCTGATCGACACCCACCTGCACTTCTCGGGCAACCTGACCGACGATGACACCGATTGGGTCATGCAGCCGCTCCTCGAGAAGCAGGCCGTCGCTGTCAAGCAGGCCTACGACTGCCTCACCCACGGCCTCACTACCGTCTGCGAGATCGGCCGCTTTGGTATCCAGATCCGTGACTGCATCGACAAGGGCGTCTTTAAGGGCCCGCGCGTTCTGGCCACCGGTCTGGGCTTCTGCCGCGTTGCCGGTCACGGCGACTCCCACCACTGCACCCAGGAGCTCAACAAGGAATCCCATCCCTGGGGCGACCAGGTCGATGGTCCTTGGGATCTGCGCAAGGCCGTCCGTCGTCGCCTGCGCGAGAACCCCGATGCCATCAAGATCTGGGCAACCGGTGGCGGCATCTGGCGTTGGGATTCCGGTCGCGACCAGCACTATTGCTCCGAGGAGATCCAGGCCGTGGTCGAAGAGGCAAAGATGGTCGGCATCCCCGTGTGGAGTCACTGCTACAACAACCACGCCGCCGCCTACGATTCCGTCCGCTTTGGCTGCGAGCAGCTGATTCACGGCTTCGATATCGATGAGCGCACCATGGACCTCATGGCCGAGCAGGGCACCTTCTTCACCCCGACGATCGCCTTCCTGCCCACCTGGTACGCCACTATCCGCCCGTCTACGTCCCCGAGCTGCACGACAAGTACGAGGGCACCCTGGTCGAGAAGGAGCTGCAGCGCAACTACGACTGCCTGCGCGAGGCCAAGAAGCGCGGCGTCGTCATGACGATCGGCTCCGACTCCTTCTCCTTCGTCACCCCGTACGCACCTGCTCCATCGAGGAGATGTACGAGTTCGTCGACAAGATCGGCTTCACTCCGGTCGAGACCATCACCTGCGCCACCCTCAACGGTGCCAAGATGTGCCACATCGAGGACGAGACCGGTTCCATCGAGGCCGGCAAGTGCGCCGACCTGCTGGTTGTCAACGGTGACGTCGCCGCCGACATCCACGTGCTCAACACCGACAACATGGACGTCATCATGAAGGACGGCTGGATCGTCGAGGCTGGCACTTTTGGTGAGGCTAACAAATACAGCGCCTAAGATACCGTTTGTCGATGGCTTGATGTAAAACACAGTTTTTGATTGCATAATGCAATGGAGAGGGTCGCTTGCGGCCCTCTTTATTGCTATGGGTGCTACGGACAAGAGGGGATGACGGTGGATTTAAACAGGCTGATTCTGGGCAAGAGCTACAACTCTACCAAGGTCTTTCGTACGGCCCAGCATGTGGTTCAGGCCATCCTGCTCGGTATTGTCGTTCCGGCGCTTATCCTGCTGCTTATCTGGGATTTAACCGATAATCCCAATCCCGTTCCGGCGTTGTCGTTATTGCCGGCCTGGTCATGCTGTGCTTCTTTTTCTCGTATGTCTTTGTGGTCCCCGACGACCTCACATCGAGCGCAACCGACCGTACGCTCGCCATCGCATCAAAAATATTCGCCTACACGTCGCGCGGCCTTACGCCCGAAGCGGCCCTGGGCGCCTCTAAAATTATCCTGTCCGAGACCATCGCCTCTGCCATCTGCTTTACCGATGGCAAACAGGTGCTGGCAAGCTGGGGCGAGGACTCGGCAAAGTGCCCTGCCGGCACCCCGGTCGTGCTCAAGACCACGCTCAGTGTGATTGAGACGGGCGAGCAGAGCGTGTTTTCGCGTGATTCCTCCATGAGACGGGCGGCTATTTTCCCCGTCTGCGCGCCGGCATTGTCGCGCCGCTTACCGTGCGCGGGCATTGCGTGGGCACACTCGAGCTGTACTATCCCCGCCTGAGCAGCATCGATATGCGCCAGACGGCGTTGGCCTCGGGTTTTGCCGATCTCATCTCCACGCAGCTCGCGAGCTTTGAGCTCGAGCGACAGGACGAGCTCACGGCCCGCGTGGAGCTGCGCGCCTTGCAATCGCAGGTCGATCCTCATTTTCTATTTAACACCATTAGCACCATCGTATCGCTCGTTCGAACCGAGCCCGACAAGGCGCGATCGCTGCTGATCGACTTTTCCAACTACTATCGTCAGACGCTTTCTGACTCCGATACGCTCACCACGCTCGAGCACGAGGTGGAACAGGGCACTCGTTATATCAATCTTATGCAGGCCCGGTATGGCGACGGCCGTCTGCGCGTTTCGGTCGACATCGACTTTGAGGTGCGCGACAGCCTGGTACCGCCGTTTATCTTGCAGCCGCTGCTCGAAAACTGCATCAAGCATGCGCAGCGCGAGACCGAGCCGCTTTCTATTCATGTTAGGGCTTTCGAGACCGATGACGGTTTGGAGATCATCGTCGAGGACGACGGCATCGGTATGAGCGAAGAAGTCTGCGCGCATCTGTTTGAGCAACATCGCCTGGAGGAGCCCGAGAGCATTACCGCCGACGGCTCCGTCAAGCGAGGTTGCGGCCTGGCGCTCTTCAACGTGCTTCAGCGCATCCATTTCTTTTACGGAGAAGATTCCGGCATGCGCGTGAAGTCCCAGGAGGGCGTGGGAAGCAGGTCATCGTCGAGCTGAACGGCGAGCCGCATGAGCCGGCGCCGTTGACGGCGTAGCACGCGGTTGGATTGAGAGAAAAAGAGGGGAAGCACATATGTCCGAAGGCTGGAACATCTTGGTGGTTGATGACGAACCTCCCATTAGGCCGAGCTACGCTATCTGTTGGAAAAGGATACGCGTGTGGGCCAGATTGCCGAGGCGGGCAATGTCACCGAGGCCGTGGAGTCGATTCTCTCGAACAAGCCCAACGTGTTGTTTTTGGACATCACGATGCCCGGCCGCTCGGGAATTGAGCTTGCCGAGACGCTGCAGAACCTAAAGACGCCGCCGGTGGTTGTGTTTGTGACGGCGTTTGCCGAGTTTGCCGCCGATGCGTATAACCTCGATGCGGTCGACTATGTCGTCAAGCCGGTCGAGGACGCACGCCTGTCAAAGGCACTCGACAAGATCGAGGCAGCCTTGGGTGCCCGTCGTGTTATCCACGCTCCGCGCCAGCCTTTGCGTCTGACGGTGGACCGCGGGGGCAAAAAGGTGTTCATTCCCGCCGCAGACGCTGCTACTTGAGGCGCGCGCC
>ENA-OQER01001245-OQER01001245.1-human-gut-metagenome-genome-assembly--contig:-NODE-1245-length-12671-cov-1.981585_pt1 | contig 12671 bp, 13 predicted proteins | sample MGYA00242797_ERZ504639 | MGnify/ENA primary metagenome ERZ504639 (study PRJEB26092, sample SAMD00036306) | human gut metagenome | host: Homo sapiens | study: EMG produced TPA metagenomics assembly of...
TCAATTAGGATTATTAAAAAGATGGATGGAAGGTATATCAAAATCATCCTAATAAAGCATCAGTTTCCAGATGAAGTTGTTCTCTATGACTTGCATTAAAATGATGGGAAAAGAAGGGATTTCTATTGAAGAAGTTATATTTGGAGAAAATGGATTAAATAAGATATTTAATATGACTGCAGTAATGGCAAATAGCTGTTTTGATAGATTGGATGCAGCTGGTATATACATGTAGATAGAACGGCGGGCTTGGATATGATTTATCCTGTCGTAGCGTTAGATTCATTAATGGTTATTGAAGATTACTATAAAAATAATTAGTAGGTGAAAGAATGGCAAAGCTTGATTCGTTAAAAGATATTGTTAAATTTAATAGTAGCTTTAAGACTGCTGTTAATTTGTATTTAAGCCTGAATAAACCTGAAAAAGTTCTTGGTTACATTCCAACAAAATCTTCTGTGAATTTTTTGGGAGAGTACTTAAAGGCGGTTGTTGAAAATAAGGAGCAGGCAACGCTATTGGTTGGTCCTTATGGAAAAGGTAAATCACATTTATTGTTGGTACTTTTAGCTGCGCTATCAATGGATCGAACAGAAGCAAATGATAAGGTTATTTCTGAACTTATCAAGAATGTGAAAAATGTGGATGAAGTTGGTCAAGTTGTTTCTGAGAATATTGAAAGAGTATGGAAAAATAATAGATTTCTACCGGTTTTGATTACAGATATTACGGGTGATTTAAATCAGGCATTTTTATATGCTTTAAATGATGCTCTTAAACGAGAGGGATTAATAGATTTAGTGCCTGATACATATTATTCTATTGCTTTGGATAGAATTAGAGATTGGGAACAAAACTATACTGACACATATGTTTCATTTGAAAAAGAAATTTCAAAAAAAAAGGAATGAGTATATCTGCGTTAAAGGCAGATTTAAGATTGTTTTCAAAAAAATGCGCTAGAGATTTTTAGGCAAAGTTATCCTAAAGTAACTGCTGGAAGTGAATTTAATCCAATGGCAGTTTCTGATGCACTTCCATTATACAAGAGTACTAGTGAGAAGCTTGTGGAAGAATATGGATTCAGTGGGATTTATATTGTTTTTGATGAGTTTAGTAAATTCATAGAAAGCCAGAATGGTGCCACAACAGGATCAAATATGAAATTGATTCAGGATATGTGTGAGTTATCTACAGATTCTCAGAATGCAAAAGTATTTTTTACTATGGTTGCACACAAGAGTATCAAAGAATATGGAAAGTATCTTTCTCAGGAATTAATTAATTCGTTTACTGGTATAGAGGGACGAATAATAGAAAAATACTTTGTAACATCATCAAAAAATAATTATGAATTAATAAAAAATGCAATTATAAAAGATGAAACAAAGTTAAAAGATATTCCTAATTTTGATAAGTATTTAAGTGAGGAAAAATTAAAGGCATACTGGTCACTTCCTGCGTTTAAGAGTAATTTTTTTAGAAAATGAATTTAGAAACATCATTTTTAGAGGCTGTTATCCTTTAAATCCGATTGCGTCATATTTGTTATTGAATATTAGCGAAAAAGTAGCACAAAATGAAAGAACATTATTCACATTTATTTCAAACGATGAACCACATAGTATGGCTCGATTCGTGGCAGAGCATACAGAAAAAATGGATTGGAGTATAGGTGCTGATTTGATCTATGATTATTTCAGTTCATTATTTAAAAAGGAAGTGGCTAATGAGTATGTGCACAATATTTGGCTAAGTGCAGAGTACACACTTGAAAAGTGCAAAACGGATGATCAGAAGAAGATTGTCAAAGCATTGGCAATTGTTCTGATTGTGAATAAGGAGGATGAAATACCTGCAACTAGGAGATATTTGAAATTGTGTGTATATGCAGATGATGCAGATCAGGCAATAAATGAATTGAAAGAAAATGAATTTATTTATAAAAAAGGTTCGACGGACACAATATATATTCAAAACGCGTGCGGGGTCAGAATTACGGGCGGAGATACGTAGACGAGGAGAACTTAAGGGGGACAATGTAAATTACACAAAAGTATTGCTGGATGTTACAGGAAAATATTATGTTATTCCTAGAAAATATAATACCGAAAAATCTATGACCCGTTATTTTCAAATGAGTTTATGAGTGTGGATGATTTCTTGAGTATTGGCTCGGCGGATGCATTAGTTGGTGAAGATGTCTTAGATGGAAAGGAAATTACATTATTTAGTTTCGTTGAAATCAATCAGGAACTTGTTAATAAACATCTTCTTCAGCTGGCTGATAAAAGATAGTTGTAGTATGCCCGAAAAAGAAATTGAGAGTGCAAAAACAGCTGAAAGAATATGAAATAATTCGAGAAATAAGAGAAGACACTTTATTTACTAACAATAATGAAATATTAAAAAAGGAGTTGCCTTTACTGTTAGATGACCTTTCTTTAGAACTTGAAACTTTTTTGGGTTCGGTGTATGGAAGTGATTCCGAAACAAAAAGTTTTCTATTATGATGGTAAAAACGTTAAAAATGTCAAAGCAGGTAACGAGGAAGCAGCAGTTAACGAATGTTGTTCCAACCTATATCCGTTTACACCTGAGGTGAACAATGAGATGGTAAATAGAGCTGTCATTGGAACAGCTCAAACAAAGAAGGCGAGACTTAATATTATCCAGGCAGTCCTTGCTCATACAGATACTCCTGACTTTTATGCAGGTTCAAATCAAGAAGCAACTGTATACAGATCATTATTTATGGCAACACATGTAATTCAAGGAGAGACAAAAGAAAACATAAAGCGGATTATTGAAGTAATTAATGGTTTTGTGGATTCTTGTTGTGATAAAAAGGTGTCATTATCCAATTTGGTAGGAAAATTGATTAATGAACCATATGGTATGCGAGTAGGATTAATACCATTCTATGTGGCATATGTTCTGGCAAATAGAAGAGAAGATATTATAGTTTACTTTGCAGATAAGGAATTTCAAATTACGCCGGAAATATTAGTGAATATGTGTGAACAGCCAGAAGAGTATTCGGTGTATGTGTCAAAAGAAGACCTACAGAAGGAAAAGTATATTGCCGAACTAAATATACTTTTTCAGGTGGGAGAAAATAGAAATTTATCTTCTAATAGAATAAAGGATATTATTATTTGCATGCAGAGATGGTTTAGAGCATTACCACAAGTAACCAGAAATACTATGAATCTAGAACAATATATTTCTAATGATTCTAGCATCCAGCAATAAAAGCTGTTAAGAAAGCCATGCAAAAGGTTGAATATAATCCTTTTGAAATATTGTTTGTGGATTTTCCAGATGCTTTTGGCACAAATTCATTGGAAGATACATATGTAATGTTAGATGAGTGCAAAACATATTTCGATGATTATTTTAGTTGGGTTGAGCAGCAAACAATATCAGTAATCTATGATATCTGGGATCCAAAAAGAAAGCAGGAATTATATCATACTCTAAAGGAGTGGTATAGCAATCAGAGTAAGCGTTCGAAGCAAGGTCTTTACGATAGAAGGATGACCAATTTTATGTCGTGTATAGAAATGCTTGATGTTTATAGTAATGAGGATGTTGCAAGTAAGATAGTAAAGGCAGTTACTGATGTTTATATTGAAAATTGGAATACAGGTTCACTTGAGGAATTTACAGAAGTATTAGCAAATGTAAAGAGTGATATTGAATCAATTCATGATGAAAGATTTACGGGGGAATTTGAACTGACATTTACTGGAAGAAACGGAGAAACAATTAGTAAATTGTATAGCCATGCTGATGAGGGCACTGGTAGTGTGTTGAGAAATATCATTGAGGATACATTGGAAGAATATGACGATTTAAGTGTAAATGATCGTGTTTCAATTCTTCTTGAAATGATTGAGAAAATTATAAAGTAAGGGATGGTGCTATGATTTATCTAGATAATGCAGCAACAACTTTTCCGAAACCGAAAAGCGTGTATGACGCAATGGATAAGATGAATAGGCAAGGTGCAGTAAATGCGGGAAGAGGATCGTATAAACTTGCGCAGGCGGCAAGCAGGTTGATTTCTGAAACAAAAATAAAACTAAGACAGTTAGTGCATGTTGATGTTTCGGCAGCTGTTTGTGTTTTCTCCATCTATCACAATAGCAATTAATCAAATTGTAAACGGACTTTGTTTAAGACAGAAAGCAGTTGTATATGTATCTCCATATGAACATAATGCAGTTGCAAGAAGTTTGTATGAATTATCAAAGAGAAAGGAATTAATTGTCAAGGAACTTCCTCTTGATAATGGACTGGAAATTGATATTCAAAAGATGAAATACGAATTTGCAAAAGATAAACCAGAAGCAGTTTTTTGTACACATGTGAGTAATGTTACCGGGTATATTCTTCCAGTAGAAGAGATATTTAGAGAGGCGAAAAAACATGGAAGCATTAATGTGCTTGATTCTGCTCAGTCGTTAGGATTGATAGATGTTAGAGCTGATTTGATGGATGTAGATTTGATTGCGTTTGCGGGACATAAAACGTTGTATGGTCCTTTTGGTATTGGAGGATTTATCAATGTGTCCGCAGTGCCACTAGATACATTTATTACAGGAGGGACAGGCAGTGATTCACTAAATCTTGAAATGCCATTAGGCAATGAGACAAGATATGAATCGTCAAGTCCAAATATAGTTGCGATTGCTGGATTAAATGCTGCACTCGAAAGTCTTAATCAAAAAGAGCATTGTGAACGAGAAAAGAAAATGACATCCTATTTGATTGAACAATTGTCCTCTGTTAAAGAAGTCAAAATGTTTCTTCCATCAAATACTGAAAGGCATATTGGAATTGTTTCAGTAATTGTTGAAGGATTTAATTCAGAAGATGTAGGTACAATATTAGACGAGGATTTCGAAATTGCTGTTAGAACAGGATATCATTGTGCTCCGTATATACATAAATACTTAAGAGATGCGACATCGCTAGGAACTGTAAGAATAGGAATAGGTCAATTTACAACAAAAGAGGAAATCGACTTGTTGATAAAGGCATTAAAGGAGATTGTTTATGAGTAATTATATGGACTATATGGTTAACTTTAGTCAATCTGATTTACGTGGCTATCTGGGAGAAGACATAGTTGAATTATTAGTAGAATGGATGCCGAATGGGGAGACACTTTTAACCAAACAGAAAATGGTAAGTATGATTGATTCGTTATATGGTACTTCTATTTTGAAAAACAAGCAGTTTCGTAAGAACTTGCTTGAGAGTATGAAAGAATCCGATATTATTGCAATTCGGGATACGTGCTTAAGCGGAAGTGAACAAAACGAGAGTAATCTATTGGCAGTTATTGATATTATTGCAAATAAGCCATGGAATAAAAATGTTGTAACAACCTATTTATTAAAACTTTGGAATGTTCCAGAGGCTGTATTAGAGAAAGAAAAAGATAAAACTGTAATTGAAAATGAGATTTCAGCTCCAGATGATCAGTTTTACGAATTACTTGATTATCAGTATTATATTAAGCAAAGAGTATTAAATAATTTAAATTCAGGTCATTTACTTGAGAGAATGATTGTACATATGCCTACAGGTACTGGAAAAACAAAAACCACGATGCATATTATTACGAATTACATTAATTTTTCGCTTGAAAAACAAGGAATTGTAATTTGGGTAGCACATACAACAGAATTATTACAACAAGCATATGATACCTTCGAATCAGTATGGAAACATTTAGGAGATGGAAAAATTAATGCATATAAGTTGTGGGGGACTAAGACAATTGAGAATACTAACCAATCGTTAAATGGAATAGTATTTTGTGGATTGTCAAAACTCATGTTAATAGCTGATTCAAAACCTAAGTTGTATGAAAGGCTAAAAAAAGATTGCAGATTAGTAGTTTTTGATGAAGCTCATAAGGCAGCTGCAAAGCGGACTCAAAAAATTATCGAAGGATTAATGAGGATGCCTGCTGGATATGAAAATAGGGCTTTGATTGGACTTACCGCTACACCAGGTCGTACTACAGAGGACTCATATGACAATGATCTATTAACCAATATGTTTGGAAATAAATTGGTTTATATTGATTCAAGTATATTAAATCAGATAAACATGGGTCGATTGAAGGCACTTAACACTGTTGCGGAAACTAATATTATTAAATATTTTCAAGAACGTCGTATTTTGGCAAAGATGAAACCAAAGAAACTTACATATAAAATGGAGTTTTCAGAAAAGGAACTTCAAATATTAAGTAGTGTATTAAGAGATATGGGATATGACGATAAGGAATATACAGAAGAACAGTTAAAAGTATTAGCCAAAAATAAAGAACGTAATCTTGCTATTATGTCTCAATTAAGGTTGCTGCATCTTGATAAGAAGCCAACTATTGTTTTTGCTTGTTCGGCTGATCATGCGAAGATGTTAGCGGCAATGCTGACGCTTGAAGGAATACCAAATAGTTTGGTTTTGGGTGAAATGGATCCGATGGATAGAAAACATGCGATTGATGTGTTTAAAGATAAAAATTCTGAAGTGGATATTATTATTAATTACGAAGTATTAACTACAGGTTTCGATTCAAAAAACATAAAATGTGTATTTATTACCCGTCCGACAAAATCAATTGTTTTATACAGTCAGATGCTAGGAAGAGGACTCAGAGGACCATTAATGGGTGGTAATGAAGAGTGCGATTTGATAGATATTGATGATAACTTACAAGCATTTGATAACGAAACAGCATTTTCATATTTTAATGATTATTGGAGAGTTAGGAGGTACATATGGGAGCAAGTATTGTAGATATTAAAAATATAGGAGATGCCCTTAGAAATACGGGCTACAAGAATATTGAAAGTGCAATATCCGAGATTATTGATAATTCTGTAGAAGCAAATGCAAAAAATATTTTTGTGATTTTAAGGGAAGGAATTGCAACATCAGGTAGAAAAGTTGTTACAGAAATAGGGTTCCTAGATAATGGAGATGGTATGTCAACCAATGTATTAGGAAACTGTCTTGGAATTGGTGCGTCGACTAGACAGGCACGGAAAGGTATGGGAAGATTTGGTGTGGGTTTGCCACAAGCTTCTTTATATGCATGTCCGGAAATAGAAGTGTATTCTTGGCAGAATGGAGTTGAGAATGCACAAAAGTTATCTTGATATTAACAAGATAAAAGATGGTGAGCAAACTGAAATTGAAGATCCAGAATTAACTTCTATTCCAGAACCTTACGCACCATACATGCATTATCAGACTATGTTTGAGCAGTATGATTTTTCGAAATCAGGAACGTTAGTAATCTGGAAAAAGTGTGATAGAATAAATCCTAAAACACGAGGACCGTTGACTGAAAGATTGGAGTTTAGCTTAGGACAGAAATTCCGATATTTTATTCATGATGGAGTGAGTAAGATTAAGATTATTTGTGATGAGAATCCAGACGTTGCAGTTGATGTGTTGCCAAATGATCCTCTGTTTTTGATGGAAGATAACCGCGTTCTTTGCAAGGCTGATGAACCTAAGAAGATTTATAAACCGGGACAGGAAACGGGAACGGAGGCGCCTTTCGAACTCTATACGGCAAAAGGAGCTGGAACAGGGGAGGTATCTATTCCAATCAAGTATATTAATAGAAGTGGTGATATGGAAGAGTCGTCAGTACTTGTTCGATTTTCAATTGTAAAAGGACAAAATATTATGATGAAAACTGCTTTTCCCAAAGGAACAAACCCTGGTAATTACGCGTTAGGCAAACATGCGGCAAAAATGGAAGGAATTTCAGTAATTAGAGCAAGAAGGGAAATTGATTTCAGAAGATTTGATTTTTATAATGTTATTAATGAACCTCAGCATAGATGGTGGGGATGTGAGATTATTTTTGATCCAGAGCTTGATGAAGTGTTCGGCGTAGCAAATAACAAGCAATATGTAGAATTGAAAAAGGTTGATGCCGCTGATCTCGACCCTGATGAGCAAGATATTCCACCAATTTGGGATCAGTTAGCTGGCATAATAATTCCTACGATTAAGGCTATGTATGATCAAAACGAGGAGACAAGAAGTAATACTAGAACTTTTGAAGATACTCAAAGTCCAAGTACGGATATTATCAATACTGTAGAAAATGATCCTGCTATTATTGATGCAGATGAAGAAGAGGAAGATGAGGAAGAAACATCTCCAGAAGTAGTTGCAGAAACAGGTAAAGAGGAATTAGAGAAGCTTGGTTATGAGAATCCTACAGACGAACAAGGAACAGCCTTTATCAACAATTCTGTAAACTTGTTTATGCAGATAAAGGTGAAAGAAGTCCAGCTTTTGATTATAAGGCAGTACTTAAAACAACAGTAATTACTATTAATACAAGTCATAAGTTTTACACATCATTTTTGAGTAAGATTTATGCTAATGCTGAAGTAAAGACTACATTTGAACTGTTTTTGGCATCACTAATTCAGTCTGTTAGAAAGACAGATACATATCAGGCAGCTGAGAATGATCGACTTATGACAGCATGGTACAATAGATTAAATAGTTATATTTCAGAACAATTGAATCCAAGAAATAACAAGTAGGTGGAAGATATGGCTATTTTGTTTTCAAATGAGATTATGGATGCTGTAGTGAAAGAATTACACAAAGCTACAGATTCAGTTCAAATAATAACTGCGTACTGCAAAGAAAAAACGTTTAAGTATTTAGATTCGGAGATAAGTACTGATGTTCAGGAGAAAAAGTTGTTAGTGCGTTTTCGCTTAGATGATATATTAAAGGGAAGTACGGACTTTGGAGTACTGCAATATGGGATAGATCATGGGTGGAATGTATATATTAGATTCGATTTACATGCCAAAACATATATTGTAGATAACAAGAGAGGACTTGTGAGTAGTGCTAATGTAACGAATTCAGGTCTGAATATTGGAAAATCAGGAAATATGGAAATGGCCGCGTTTGTTGATGTTGAATCAGAGGATGTTGAGAAAATAGGAAAATTATTTAACGATGCCATATTGGTGGATATAGAGATCTTCCATATTTTGAAACAACAGTTTGATTCTGTTGAAAAGACGGAAAACGAGGAAAATCACAGATGGAATAATACAATAATGAAATTGTTTAATCCACATATTGAGACCTTGTTTTCTTATGAATTGCCAGAAGAGGTCGAATTTAAGACAGGGGAGTATTTTCAGTTTCTTGATGAATATTATGATGGAAATAAGAATAAAATAAAGGAAATATTCAGATGGAGCAATTCATATCTTTGGCTTTTGGATACGCTAAGAAATAATGAAGGTTGTATGTTTTTTGGAGAACTATCAGCACGTCTTTTATAGTGTTGTTGTGTCTGATCCAAAACCATATAGAAAAGATGTAAAAAAAATGTTGTCAAATCTTCTAAAATTAATAGAAGAGCTTGAAATGGAAGAGATAGTAATAGATAGACCAAATTATTCTCAAAGAATAAGAATAGTATAAGTCCAGCGGTGTGATGTCAAGAGATAAATCATAAAAAATCATATATTTTTGTATATGCATCATGAAGACAAAAAACACCTACCTAAGGTATCGTAGAATACTTCTTGAACAGCACATTCATGAATCGCTGTTTTTCTTTGACAAGATTATGAACAGCGAAGAAAACGTTCGCATGTGAGGTTTTGGAGAGCTTTATAGTGGTAGTCTCCCATATTACTTCTTTGTTGATTCTACCGAAATGCAGGCAATCAGCAATAGCTAAAGAGTCCATAAAATCATTTGTTGGCAGGTCATTATAATAATCATGAAACTTATTGACTTGTTTAGGATTGAGGACATGAATCTTTCTGTTAAGCAGTGTCAGAGTAGTATCTTCCCTTAAAAAGTATACAAGGCTGTCAACATAGACAGAGGTTGCTTCGAGACCTATAAGGATTGTATCAAGGGAATGAGAAGTCAAAGCAGAAGAATGTTACTTGATTGACACTGAGACAATTATATCGTAGGCTTTACTAAGCTTGTTGAATAATAGTTATTTGGTAACTTATTAACTAAGATACATGTATGTGTGTATCTAAAAGATATTATACAAGGAGAGAGAATTATGCAATGGAATCCAAGTAATCATCCAATTTCAGAATTAAGAGATTGGAATAATGCAAAAAAACTAGAAATAAGACCAGATTTTCAGCGAAAAGAAGTATGGTCAAAAGCAGCAAAATTGATGCTGATTGACACGATTATAAAGAACATACCAATGCCTAAAATATATTTAGAAACAAAGGTAGATGATGAATCAACTTATAGAATAGTAATTGATGGGCAACAAAGAATCACAGCAATTTTAGAATATTTGGACGGAACAATAATTTTACCATCTAATTATGAAGATCAAAAATGGGCAGGAAAGCCGTTCAAGGAACTTGAAGCTACTGAAAAAAGTCAGTTTTTGAATTATTTGCTGGATATTAATAATCTTGTAAATCCTACAGAGCAGGAAGTAAGAGATTTATATTCAAGAGTAAATAAGTATACTGTTCAATTGAATAAACAGGAGCTTAGAAAATGTGATTATCCAGGCAACTATATTGATTTGGCTGAGAAAATGGTTCAATTGCCATTTTTTGATAACGCAAGAGTTTTTACAGCTTCAATGACAAGAAGAATGAATGATGTTGAGTATGTTGAAGAATTATTAGCGGTGATACTTGAAGGTATGCAGGATAAGAAGAAAAGTTTAGATGAACTATGTGAGAAATACGAGGTTATTACAAATCTTGAGTTGACTGAGGAAGCGTTTAAACAGACTATAAACAATATTGAGACTATTTTTACAGGTATTGATATTACCAAAACAAGATTTAAGCAGAGAACAGATTTGTATACTATTTTTGCAGTAGTATATCAAATGATTAGTTCAGGGAAAAAACTAAAACGAGATTTACATGAAGTGCGAAGAAAGCTTATTTATTTGGATGAAAATATTAAGCCGTTAGCGGAAGATGACAATCTTCGAGAATATGCAATTAAATGTACTAGTGATGCAAATTCATTGGCTAGTAGAAAATGGCGTTTTGAATTTATGTTTACTATTCTTGAGGAGGCGTATGAAGGGTGATAACTATAACAAAGGATGGAAAATATTTTTATGAAGTTCCAGAAACTATTTACACAAAAATGCACGTTATGAATTATGTGAAAGTCTTGGAGTTGGAGGAATAGTGCTGTTTGGGAATGTTTAGATAATGATGGGAGTTCATACGCAATTAAATTTTTATTGAATTTAAATGAACAAAGCAAAAAAAGATTTTTTCAAGAGGTAAAAACTTCATAGCCAATTAACACATGAGCACTTTATTCATTATATAGATAGTGGAGAAGTAGAAGCGTCTGAACAACGATCAAAAAGAGAAAAAAATAAAAAGTGTATCATACCGTTCATAGTAATGGAGAAAGCTGAAAAAAATTTGATGGAGTATATAAAAGAACATAAGGGGATTACATATTCTGAATATATTCAGCAATTTTTAGGATTATCGGATGCACTTGGAGAATTACATAAGATGGCTATTCATCGAGATTTAAAACTGGAAAATATATTAATAGTGGGAGATAGATGGGTTATTGGTGATTTTGGATTATGTAGTTTTTTAGATGATGATCATGAGGATTTAACGCGCGAAAATGAAAAGTTGGTCCTAAGTATTGGATGTCTCCTGAAGCAATCAATAGATTGTATGATAAAACAGTAGAAATAGTACCTGCGTCAGATGTATTTCAAATGGCTGCTATTTTCTGGTTTGTGGTTAATAATAGATTCCCATTAGGAATTGTGACGGATAAAGATTGGAAAAGTCAAGATATAGAAATATGTAATGTACTTTTATTGGGACTGCAACATAGCGCAAGAGGCAAGAATACAATGTGGATCAGATTTTCATAAGGGTATAGAGGAAGTTGCTCAATATTTTCGAAGTAGTAAAAGATAGCTTGTTATCTTTTTTTGCTTTATAGGAAATTTCTCAAATCGTCAGAAATAGTGTATAATAGGCTGGAAATAAAAAATGGCATAGCAAAAGAGCGAAGGGGCTTCGCCATGACGTTGCTTATGAAGTTTTTTGTTTTGGTTTAGGTTAGCTGCACTATCTGACTATAGAGAAAGAATTATTATGAACATGGATTTATCCATATTTCATAACCTTTCGATATTGTTCAAATAGTGCAGTTTTGTGGTAAACTTCTAAAACCCAGCATACCAAACTTACCTTTGTACCATCCGTCTGCCAGCGTGATACTTACCTCGTTTGTTCCACCATGCAGATACTCTGTAATATCATACGTCTGGTATTCCAGATAAGTGTCATAAGCAGTAAACTCCGGTGCAAAACGCTGCGCAGTCGGAAGCATACCGTTAATTTTTAATTCATAGATACCAAGAGCTGTCACATAAGCTCTGCCTTCCGAATCGGAGTTTTCTCAGATAGTACGAAGTTTTTTACAAATGTGTTACAAGCTTCCAGTTTACGATCTGGTTTAAAGTCAACATCTTTCCATGCATCATATCCAGCAGAATCTGCCCTGATTACAGGATCCGTTTTGACAGAGTTTTCTGTCAATGTTCCGTCCAATCCACTGTGCTGTCCATTCTTTCTGGTCTAAAA
>ENA-OQER01001246-OQER01001246.1-human-gut-metagenome-genome-assembly--contig:-NODE-1246-length-12665-cov-1.768065_pt1 | contig 12665 bp, 17 predicted proteins | sample MGYA00242797_ERZ504639 | MGnify/ENA primary metagenome ERZ504639 (study PRJEB26092, sample SAMD00036306) | human gut metagenome | host: Homo sapiens | study: EMG produced TPA metagenomics assembly of...
ATCAAAGGCCTTCTTTCCTCCAGGGTCAGGGTTTTTTCCGCACCCATGCCCGATGCCACAAGAGAAACCCTCTGTGACAGGGTAAGGCCGAACAGCTTTGCCAGAAATACCCTTGCTTCCGGCAGGGACAGCCCCTCCTCCTGCAAAGGTCTTCCGATGATCACAGGTGTGGCGCCGCAGCGCTGACAGGCTCCATCTTTTCCGGAAATCCACCTGCCAGACCGGTATCCTTGGTGACCAGATAGCTGCACTGGAACTGACGAAGCATCGCTTCGTTGATCTCTGTGGAAAATGGCCCCTGCATACCGATGAGATGCTTTCCCTCGATCCCCAGCTCCGCACAGGAGCTAATCACAGAAGGGATGGACAGCACCCGGGCAAAAAGCCTCTCCTGGTAATCCGGGATCACTGTAAATTTAGACAGCTCCTTGCTTCCTGTGGTAAGAAAAATGTTCCCCTCTGTGCCGGAAAGAAATTCTGCCGCCTTCTCCGTGCTTTCCACGTAGATGGCTTCACGGTTCTTCTCTCCCTCCGGGCGAAGAACACGCTGATAACGGATATTTTCGTTCTCACAGGCAGACCGGATATTTTTTGTCACCTCTGCCGCATAGGGATGAGTGGCATCCAGAACGATCTCCGGCGCTTCCCTCCGGAAAAGCTCCTCCATATCTTCGATTTTCAGCCTTCCGGCGCTGACATGGAGAAATTCATTTTCCTTCAGAAGGGATCCGCCATATTCCGTAGCTGCACAGGCATAGACCGGAACATGATTTTCCGCAAGGAACTCACAGAGTGCGTAGCCCTCGGTGGTCCCTGCAAAAACAATGGCTTTATACATTCTTATATCCCCTTGGTGTTACCATCTTGCCGTTTACATTCTTAGTCTGTGAATTTCCCACAAATACGGTAGTAAACATATCCACTTCTGTATCACGAAGCTCCTTCAGTGTCATAACCTGTGCAGTCTCGCCGTCACGTGCGATCTGGGCGACCGTGCCGCAGACAGTGTCCGGGGACTTGTATTTCATCATCAGATCACAGGCCTTCTGAAGATAATCCTTACGTTTTCTGCTGGACGGATTGTAAAGGCATACCACAAAATCCGCCTGTGCTGCTGCCAGAAGCCTTGCCTCGATCTTCTCCCACGGAGTCAGAAGATCACTTAAGCTGATCAGGCAGAAGTCATGGATCAGCGGTGCACCCAGCACTGCGGCGCGCCTGTAGCTGCTGTCACACCCGGGATAATGATCAGCTCCACATCCGGATAGTTTTCACCTACCTCATACATCAGACCTGCCATACCGTAAACACCGGCATCCCCACTGCAGATCATGGAAACGGTTTTTCCTTTTTTTGCCTCATCAAAAGCAAGTACACAGCGGTCTACCTCTTTTTCATCGGTGTGGTCATGAACTCTTTACCTGCAAAATACTCCTTTACAAGATCCACATATACGGTGTAACCGATGATCACATCACTTCATTTAATGCACGGATCGCTCTTCCAGTCATCTGGTCATACGCACCCGGGCCAATTCCTACAACATAAATCTTACTCAAAACGTATCCTCCGATTTCCGGCTGCAAGGGCGGTGGTCACACCGTCCCGGCCTGTTTTTTTTCTGATCAGTGTACCCTGTCCGCAACCCAGAACCGCGCTTCTCTCACAGACATTCTCTACACCTGTTATCTTTTTTACAAATTGTGACGGGGTAAATTCACCCTGCACTGCCTTCAGCTCTTCCTCTGTAAAGGTCAGAAACGGAAGCTGCCAGGCTTCTGCCAGAGAAAGAAGTCCCACCTCTTCTTTCTTCAGATCAATACTGGCAACAGCTCCCAGTGCTTCTCTGTAAACATCTGATTCCTTCAGACATTCCTCTGCCGCCTTCTGGATGGAGACTGCATCCTTTCCCCTGCGGCAGCCCATTCCCAGAACTGCAGCGGGCGGCACCACATGGACTGTATTTTTAAAGGGCAGACAGCCTCTGTGGATCGTCACCGCAATACCTGTTTCCGGTGCCTCACCGGCTTTCTCACCATTCTCCGGATCCGCTGCAGCTGAGGGCCTTCCGTCTTTCCCGCAAAGCACCAGACCCTCCGGCAGCTCTCCGTTCCATGGAAACTCACTGTAGAAGCCAACGCTCTCTCCTGCAAGAAGGGCCGCAGAAGCCTCCTTCGCAGCCTTCATATGAAAAATAGCACAGCCATTCTTTTTTGCAAAAACATCCACTGCAAAACGACTGTGAAGATCTGTGGCTGTTGTCACAACCGGCACTGCCTTAAGATATCCGGCACAGCGAAGTGCCAGCTCATTGGCTCCGCCAAGATGTCCGGAAAGAAGAGCAATGACAAATTTTCCGCACTCATCGATCACCAGCACAGCCGATCCGTCTTTTTTCCGACAATGTAAGGTGCGATGCTGCGCACTGCGATCCCGCAGGCGCCAATAAAGATCACGCCCTCTTTTCCTGCCCGGAACTGTTCCCCTGCCCACTGAGAAGTGGAAACAGAGATCGGATCCGGAAGGTACCGGCTCTTTTTTGCAAGGGTGACACTCTCACCCTCTTTTTCCAGAGCCTCTGAAGCTTTCCCCTGTCTCCAGCCCTGTCATACTGAAGCAAATGATGGAAATGTTCATATTTTATTTCGTAGCCTCACGGAACTCTGTGGTAAAGCCCGGATCATACAGCTTGGATCTGTCATAGCTTGCAGCATTGACCGCATCACCTACCAGCATAAGAGCTGTTTTTGTGATCTTGTTCTCTTTTGCTGTCTGAGCCAGAGTACCCACTGTACAGATAAACTTCTTCTCATCAGGCCAGGTTGCCTTGTAGACGATAGCAGCCGGTGTGTCCTCACGGTATCCGCCCTCCACCAGTCTGCGGCTCAGCTCCTCCAGCATACCTGTACTGAGGAAAATGACCATAGTCGCATTATGAGCGGCAAAGGACTGAATGCTCTCTTTTGCCGGCACCGGTGTCCTTCCTTCCATTCTTGTGATGATCACACTCTGGGAAATATCCGGAAGTGTATACTCCAGGTTCAGTGCAGATGCAGCTCCGCAGAAGGCACTGACACCCGGGCAGGAATCGTAGGGGATCCCCTTTTCATCCAGGATATCCATCTGCTCACGGATCGCACCGTAGATACAAGGATCGCCGGTGTGGAGACGAACGGTCATCTTACCCTCAGCCTCTGCTCTCTCCATAACAGAGATCACTTCCTCAAGGGTCATCTTTGCACTGTTATGGATGGTGCACACATCCTTGGAATACTCCAGAAGCTGGGGATTTACAAGAGATCCCGCATAGATGATCACATCTGCCTCTTCCAGATACTGTTTACCTCTTACTGTAATAAGATCCGGTGCTCCCGGACCTGCTCCTACAAAATGTACCATAATCTATTCCTCTCTTCTGTCTTTATTTTCTTTGATAATGATCAGGGAATAATATCCTGCATCCTCAGGGATCTCCTCCACGGTCCGGTAGATCTTTTCGTCCGGCATTCCGCAGTTTTCGATCATCATGGCCTCTGCTCCCTGGGAAAGAAGCTCCGCCTTCACATCCTTCATTTTCTTTCCGGCTTTCATAAGGACCTTGGTACCGGAAAGCTTCAGCGCATCCTCAATCTGATAGGAAGCCGGGATCACGTGAAGAGGCTCTGCCTTCTCCACAAGTCCGGTATTCAGACGTGCGGAAACTGCACAGAAGGATGTGATCCCACAGACGATCTCCGTCTCATAGCCCTGAGCCACAAGTCTGTGATGAATATAGAGATATGTGGAATACACGGTAGGATCTCCCAGTGTGAGAAATACCACGTCTTTACCCTGGTCCAGGACAGCCTTGACTTTTTTCTGCTCCTGCATCATGATAGCTCTTCAGCACTTCAGGATCCTTGGACATTGGAAAAGGAACTGCAAGAAGCTCCTTTTTTCCAAGCTCCGGATAAGCGCCCTCCACGATCTTAAATGCTACCGTATCCTCCGGAACCTGTCCCGGAAGCGCGATCACCTCTGCCTCCTTTACAAGACGAAGTGCTTTTAAGGTAAGAAGCTCCGGATCTCCCGGTCCTACACCTACACCATATAATTTACCTGCCATATTTCTTTCCTCCTATATTTTCCGGACAGGATAAAACCTGTCTGTTATTTTTATCAAATTTTGTCCTGAAATTAAAAAACTTCCATCCGGACCGGGGTTTCCTGTCATGAAATATCATTCACCCCGACTGCCTGCTCCTGTATCTTATGAATCAGCTCCTCTGCATCCCGGGTCTGCCCCAGCAGTCCGTATACATTGGAAAACACCACAGCACCCAGAAGGATCTGCTCATAAGATCTGTGGTCCAGATAAAACTGGATCTTCTCCATGACCACAGCCATAGTCTCTTTCAGGATACCATAGCTGTCAAGAACAGCCAGCGCCTCATCGGTAGTCCCCGCCTTCAGGATCTCTCTGGCACATTCCAGAGAGCCCCCTGCACGGATGGCACTTGCACAGAGAACCTCCATCCTTCCGTCAGCACAGTGGGAATGGGTATTCATGATCCCGGCGGCAACCTTTACAAACTTACCGATATGAGCCACAAAAAGAATGCCCTTTACGCCCATATCAATAGCCATGTCAATGGTCTCTCCTACATAGTTGCTGCACTTGATATTGTTCTCAAAGGGAATGGACATATGCTCCCTGAGATAATCCGCACCGTAATTCCCCGGTGTCACCAGGATATAGTTTTCTCCCTGGCAGAAATGCTGCTTCATCTCCACATGGATGCTTTCAATCAGAGCCTTCTCACTCATAGGCTCCACGATCCCGCTGGTTCCAAGTATGGAGATCCCGCCAAGAATGCCAAGACGGGGATTAAAGGTTTTCTTTCGCGATCTCCTCCCCCTGAGGGACGGATACGGTAAGCTTCAGACCGCTCTCGTAGTCATATTCCTGGGCCGCCTCTTCGGCTTCCCGCAGGATCATGGCTCTGGGAACCGGATTGATCGCCGCCTCGCTACGTTCTGGGAAGTCCCGGCTTGGTGACACGCCCCACCCCGATCCCACCGTCCAGGATGATTTGAGGCCGGGATTTCTCTGTTTTCTGCTGCTGCCCGGCCTGTTCTGCCGCTGAGATAGAAAACTTCTCCGCTTTTACATAGACCAGGATCCCGTTGGTGGTATCCGGATCATCACCTGCATCCTTCTGTACAGCACAGGAGACATACGTTTCGCCCCGGGTAATATCGTGAAGCTGTAATGTGAGAGTGATTCCCTTTGGGGTATCAAGCTCTACCTCGGAAAGAGTCTCTCCCGAAAGCAGCATCCGGACTGCACCCCTGGCTGCCCCGGCTGCACAGGAGCCTGTTGTGTAGCCGTAGCGGAGGCGCTTGTTGTTTTTTATGACATACTGATCTTCCAGTCCGTTCTTCATATATACGACGCCCTCCTTTTTAAATTACCTTGTGCTCCAGCCATTTGCGGCTGTGGAAACGCCAGGTAAAAATAATCCCACGAACAGTCCAGTCCGCAAACATTCCGATCCAGACACCCATAGGCCCGAAGCCCAGGACACGGATCAGGAAAACACAGAGGCAGAACCTGCACGCCCACATGGTACAGCAGGAGGTGATCATGGAAAACTTCACATCACCGGCTGCACGAAGACCATACCCCGGCACGAACGCCATTGTCCATACCACAGGCTTTACAATGGTGATCCATGTGATCATGTGGATGCACATTTCCGCACTGGTACTCTCCATTCCGCCAAGGATCGTCACTGGTCTGACCAAAGCATACACAATCAGGCAGCTTACGATAATAACTGCCTCTGCAATGACGCAGAGTTTTTTTTATGTAATAGACCGCCTCATCCTTTCGCCCGGCACCAAGACACTGGCCTACGATAGTCATCAGCCCACACCTACTCCGATGGCTGCGATACCATTCAGGTTCTCAAGGATATTGGTCATTGCCTGAGCTGCGATAGCTGCTGTTCCCAATGTGGAAACCGTAGACTGGATGGCAAGCTTTCCAAGCTGAAACATACTGTTCTCAATTCCCGAAGGATCCCAAGTCCCAGGATCCGTCCGATCATGCTCCAGTCCGGTCGGATCTTCAGATAATCCTTCACAACGACAGGCTGACGATCCTTACGCAGCTGCCAGAGAACAACCACTGCACAGAAAATACGGGAAACCAGTGTGGAGATCGCCGCTCCTGCAACACCAAGGTGGAAAACCCAGATCAGAACCGCGTTTCCGCCAATGTTCATGATATTGGAGATCATGGAGATAGTCATAGGCCCCTTGGTATTCTCCTGGGCACGAAAGATCGAAGCCGCAGAATCATAAGCGCAATAAAGGGGAATGACAGTGCCGTGAAAAAGAAATAGGTTTCCGATGCACGCATAACATCCGCATCCACCGCACCGAAGATCAGCCTCAAAAGCGGTTTCTGAAAGATCAGACAGACTGCAGACACCACTACAGAGATCGCTGTGATGATAAAAAGCACCTGCCTGGCAGACATGTTCGCCTTCTCATAATTCCTCTGTCCGATATACTGGGCGCAGACAATGGCGCCTCCCGCTGCCAGCGCCGAAAAAGCCTGGATCAGAAGCACATTGATGGAATCCACCAGCGATACCGCAGAAAGAGCCGCAGATCCCACATTGCTGACCATCATGGTATCTGCGGTTCCCATTATCGAATTCAAAATCTGCTCCAGCACTACCGGCACCAGAAGATTACGGATCATCCGGTTGGTAAACATATGCTGCTGTTCCATTGTTACATCCCCCGCCTCACTTATTTATGACCTGACAAAGCAGAAAAAAACGTCTGTATTTTATCAATCACACTTTCTCTGACATTATACCTTTTCCCGCTCTTTTTCCAATATATTTTCTGTGTTTTTTGTACAAACTGCAAAATGCCGCAAGCGCGAAACCTGCGGCAGTCTTTCTATTTTGTGTTTTTTTATTATACAATTATGTTCCAAAGTCACTCTTTTTCATATTTTTCGATCAAACATTGATGTTCCTTACTGGTTTTATCATAGTTGATCCCAACAAGCAGGATTTCACCTGTGTAATCCAGAATTGAAGAAGGATATTTTTTATCTTTAATCTGCATCACGCAGTCTGGGCATTTTGATTCCACTTCAGCTCTACGATCAGCGCCGGATAAGATGAACAGTACTCTATCTTTGGGATAAACACAAAATCAGCAAATCCACGGCCTGTCGGCAATTCCCGGACAGGTTTAAAATAGTACTGCATTGCACTTAAATATGCAATTGCCAAAACACTGCTCAGCGAATTCTCATTGTTATATTGAATGGAAGACGCATACTCGTTGTGGATTTTTTCAATCTGTGCAGCAACTTCTACTCCATCCATGTCCAACGTAGCATCAAGTAAATGTTCCGAATTTTTCTGGAATTCCAGCATCTCATTCCACTGCTTACTTTCAACAGCAGCTGTAAGTTCTTGTCGAATCTCTTCATTCGGCACGAAGGCAGTCTTTAATTTGGGGTTATATCCAAAATAACCCAGGTGAATCATGTATGTTAACACATCATCCTTACTTTTGATGCTTACCGTATCGTTCTTAAAGGTTGCTGTGTTTACTTTAACCTCTGCCCCAGAGATCATTTCAATAATAGCTGTTTTCAAACCACCATAATTCATGTTGATCAGCGGAACAATCACGTCATACGAAGCTGTTTCTGACCAATAGCTCTTGAATTCTCCCCGAAGCATCACGCCAACAACTGCTCGAGGATTATAAACCTGATGACCATTCAGCAGATATCCATCATACCAACGCTTTACCTCATCAAATCCTGATGATATTCTTCTGCCAGTTTCTGCACTTCATTCTCAGTAAAACCGACATACGGTGCGAGACTGCCTGGGCTCAGCATAGAAAACTCATCAAAGTTATTCAGAGCTGACTGTGTTTTTTCCTTCTTTATGGGAAGAATACCTGTAAGGTACGCCAGTTGAATATACTTTGTAGGTTCTATTCCTTTGAACATTCCTCGCAGGAAATTTATATAATCTTCCTGTGCTTTTTTATTGGCCGCCTCATCACGAATCAGTACGTCCCATTCATCAATGATGACGATAAACTTCTGTCCCACCTTATCTTTGATTCTTGAAAGTGCATCCGGCAAGCCAGATACTTCAAGTGGCAGAACATCCGGATAAACTTCCCGCAATTCATCCAGAACCGCCTCCGTGACATGCTTCACTATATTATCCGCATCATCACAGTTTGCCAGAAACCACTGAATATCGATATGGATCACATCATACTTGTTAAGATGCTTTTTAAAAGTCGGCCGCCCTGCTTATCTGCAATCCAGAAAACATCTGCTCAGAATCTGCGCCTTTACTATAATACGCAGCCAACATATTAGCCGCATAAGATTTTCCGAACCGACGCGGCCGACTATTGCAAATATAGGCATTTGTTGTATCAAGAACACTGTTTGTGTACTCGATCAGCCAGTCTTATCCACATATATTCTGGAGTTAAGGGCAACCTGAAATGCACTGTTATCCGGATTCACAAATCTTCCCATGCTTTTCAGACTCCTTCTGAAGCTGTTCCTCAAGCACGAGGTTACAACTCACCTGTTTTATTTTGATTTTATCATTTCATAGAGCAAATAACAAGTTGATGGCTGTTTTACTTTGTGCAACATATGCAAATCCCACTCGAACAGTACGCTCTTTCCCGGTTCTGTCAACCATTATTTCATTTTGATCTCGCTGTTATACGAACATCTGCTGATCCTTCTTCTGTTGGGGCATTCCTCCACGCTTCATCGCTCTGTACCTCCGCTGCCGCTCGGCTCCAACACTGATCTTATCTGCCGGTGCTGTACCTGGAAAATACACACCCTTTTTGTACGGAAGATATGAAGTAACAGAGGACCTGGACAGGCCAAGAGCATTTGCAGTTGAAAGGACAGCAGCTTTATGATCCTGTGTTTTTCTGAAATCATCAAAGGTCTCCTGCACCTTCTCCGCCATATCCGATACATACACACCGGCCGTGATAAGCAGCTTCCGAACCTTGATTGGATTCAGCCCCAGCTCATCTGCAATGGCCTGCAAAGACATCCCCTCTTCATAAAGCACAACAGACGGATTCATCAGTTCCTTAAGGATCTTCCCGGCATCATACTCCGGCTTAGATTTCCTGCGGCCACCTCCGGGCCTTCTTGGTTTATACGCTCTTTTTTCACCCATAGATTACAAAACCAGCTCATACATTTTGAAGGTCATCTCGCCAACCACCTCATAAAAAAGTGTCTTAGTCTGGATGTACCGAAACCCCAGTTTCTGATACAGACTTCCGCTGCTGTATTGTTCTCGATCACATCAAGCCTCAACGCTTTCTTTCCGGCTTTTCTTTCCGATCCTACAATGTGCTCCATCAAATTCCGGGCCAGACCCTTACCACGCTGCTCCGGATGCACTGCCAGAACATGAACGACCATAACCTCATCCGAATCGATCTGCCACGCACATCTGCGTAGCCATCCACCTTTTCATCATTAACTATCGCACAGGCCGCAATCTCGCTGCCATCTGCCAGAACATACAGCTCTTCCTTACCAATACTGTTACGTAGCATTTCATCAGAAGGATGGATACCCTTCTTCCAATGTGGAAACGATGGATCACCCTGCTCCTGGTCGATCAGCTCCCAGTACAGAGATTTTATGTTGTCAAAATCATCTTTTACTGCCTTACGAAATATCATTTGCTCCATTTCCTCTTACTCATGCAGCTCCAGCGGCAGTCCGTCCGGGTCATGAAAACGTCATCTTCTTACCGGTAAAATCATCCACACGGATCGCTCACATTCGATCCCGACCTCCGCCCAGCTCTTTCACCGTCTGCTCCACACTCTCCACACAGAAAGCAAGATGACGGCAGACCACAAGCCTCCGGACGGCTCACCCGCTTCGGTGGATTTGGTTCTGCAAAAATCTCCAGCTCCGTGTGCTCATCCACACGCAGATCCAGCTTCCAGTCCTGCGCTCCGGACGATAGTTTTCTCTGATGATGGAAAAGCCAAGCTTGTTTACGTAGAAATCCTTTGCGGATTCGTAGTTGGATACGATGATTGCGATGTGGTGTATTTTTGATAGGTTCATTTTTCTTGTATTCCTTTTTTGGTTTGTTTTATTTTCGTTATAAACTATATGTCAAGTTTTAAAATATACCGTGTGTGCTTTAGCTCTGAAGGAGTATGTGTTTCACACACGGCATTATTTCAATCTTTCACTCGCGTTTTAGTATATCACAAATCTGCAAATAAATCAGCCTTGTACACGTATTTTTACTCCACTGTAACACTCTTTGCAAGATTTCTCGGCTTATCAACATCCAGACCCTTTGCAACAGAAACATAATAGCCCAGAAGCTGCAGAGGAATAACTGCCAGGCTGCCCACGAAATGCTCATCCACCTTCGGCACATACACAGTAAAATTCACCTGATCCTCGATCTCGTATTTGCCATATGTAGTCAGCCCCATCAGGTAGGATCCGCGGCTCTTGCATTCTAACATATTGCTTATAGTCTTCTCATACAGTCCGCTCTGAGTCAATACACCAATGACCAACGTTCCCTGCTCGATCAGACTGATCGTACCATGTTTCAACTCACCTGCTGCGTATGCTTCAGAATGGATATAGCTGATTTCCTTCAACTTCAAACTACCTTCCAGACACACTGCATAGTCAATACCACGCCCCACAAAGAATACATCACGGGCATTGGCATACTTTGCAGCAAACCACTGGATACGTTCTTTATCTTCCAGGACCTTCTGCAACTTTTCCGGAATAGTCTGCAGCTCAGAGATATAGTAACCATACTGCTCATCTGTGATCTTTCCTCTGACTTTTGCAAACTGAACAGCCAGACAGTACATAGCCACAAGCTGTGCGCTGTATGCCTTAGTCGTAGCAACAGAGATCTCCGGACCAGCAAGTGTGTAGAACACCTTATCTGCTTCACGGGCAATACTGCTGCCAACCACATTGACGATCGCCATCGTAGCGATACCTTTTTCCTTTGCAAGCCGCAATGCTGCCAGTGTATCTGCTGTTTCACCAGACTGGCTGACAACGATCACCAGGGCTTTCTGATTAACTGGCATTTTACGATAGCGGAACTCTGACGCAAGTTCCACACGTACCGGGATATCTGCCATATCCTCCAGTACATATTGAGTAGCCATACCAACATGCCATGCAGAACCGCAGGCAACAATATAAATCTGCTCAAAGTTTTAATCTCGTCCTCATTGATCTCCACGTTGGACAGATCAATAGCACCATCCTGATCACGGAATTAAGGGTATCCTGGACAGCCTTCGGCTGCTCGTGGATTTCTTTCATCATGAAATGTTCAAAGCCGCCCTTTTCAGCAGCCTCAGCATCCCACTTGATTTCTGTAGTCTGCTTCTCGATCTCGTCACCGTTCAGATCATAAAAATGAGCCTCGCCCGGTGTCAGCTTTGCAAACTCAAGATTCCCGATATAATATACATTTCTCGTATATTTCAGGATTGCCGGGACATCAGAAGCCACATAAGTCTCGCCATCTGCAATACCAATGATCATCGGACTGTCCTTACGAGCCACCCAAATCTCGCCCGGATAATCACGGAACATCAGCTCAAGAGCATAAGAACCGCGGACACGGACCATTGTCTTCGCAATGGCATCGATAGGACCAAGGCTGTACTTTTTATAATAGTAATCAACCAGCTTAACAACCACCTCTGTATCTGTCTGACTGTAAAAAGTATAACCGTGCTTCAGCAGCTTCTCTTTCAATTCTGTGTAATTCTCAATGATACCGTTATGTACACCAACGACCTCAGACTCCACAGCACCGGAACCTGATTTACTGCAGTTACCAGAAACATGAGGATGCGCATTGATCTGGCTGGGCTCACCATGGGTAGCCCAGCGGGTATGTCCAATACCACAGGCTCCTTTTAACGCTTTGCCTGCATCTGTTTTCTCGACCAGATTTGTCAGACGGCCCTTTGCCTTCACGACCTCTGCCAGAGCCTCTCCATCACGGACAGCCAGTCCAGCTGAGTCATATCCTCTATATTCCAGTTTCGACAGACCGTCCAGCAGGATCGGTGCTGCCGGGACGCTTTCCTGTAAAACCAACGATTCCACACATAGGTTTATCCCTCCCGTTATTTAAATCTCTCGTCTAATATACTTCCCTATTATGCAAAACGGCTCTGGATGATTGCCAGAGTCGTCATTGACCTTATGCTTTATATCCCTTTTCACAAATTACGTTGACCACTTCATCAACATACTTCTGGCAGATATCATGGTCCGGTGCTTCAACCATAACACGCACGACCGGCTCCGTTCCGGACTCACGGACAAAAATACGGCCAGTATCACCCAGTGCTTCTGCAACCCTGGACACCGCTTCCTGTACAGCAGGATCATTCTGTGCTGCCTTCTTATCGGTCACACGGATATTTTCCAACACCTGTGGATAGATCTTTAGCGGTGCTGTCAGTTCACTCATCGGCTTCTTCTTTGCAAGCATGACTTCCATCATCTTCAGACTGGTCAGGATACCATCGCCGGTGCTGGCATA
>ENA-OQER01001247-OQER01001247.1-human-gut-metagenome-genome-assembly--contig:-NODE-1247-length-12660-cov-1.853347_pt1 | contig 12660 bp, 19 predicted proteins | sample MGYA00242797_ERZ504639 | MGnify/ENA primary metagenome ERZ504639 (study PRJEB26092, sample SAMD00036306) | human gut metagenome | host: Homo sapiens | study: EMG produced TPA metagenomics assembly of...
GATTCTGATACTTGGATCTATCTGGGAGTATGGGGACTTCTGGAAGTTCTTGCGACTTCATTTTTTATTCTGGGGATTCTTGCTCTGGGATGCGTGACCCTGAGACGGAAGAAGAGTCTTGCATTCCCATTCTATCCGTTTCTGACAGTGGGCTATCTGTTTGGCGTATGTATCGGAGGACTGTGAGATGGAACGGATTATAAACATAGATAAGAAACATGCTCTGAACGGAAGCTTTACAGTGGAAATGTCCCTGCTGATGCCGATGATATTATTTCTTGTTATGGGGTGCGTCCTGGCATGTTTTTATTATCATGACAAGAATATTATTGCGGGAGCAGCATACGAGACTGCTGTTGTCGGAAGTACGAAAGCCAGAGAAAAGGACGGAATACAGGAAGCGGAATTAAAAGCTTTATTTCAGGAGCGGGTCGGGAAAAAGTGCATCCTCTTTCCGGGAGCCATGGCGGTATGTTCCGTGAGCAAAGAAGAGATCCGTGTGTCGGCCGTGGCGAAAAGACGGAAGATGTCACTTGCGGTAGAAAGCAGGGCATCGGTAACAGAACCGGAACGGTATATCCGGGATATCCGCAGGATAAAGAAATAAATGGGGAATGAAAGAATGGAACGAAAGATAACGATAGAAGAACATGTATTATATAAAGAGGACTATCAGATGAAGATGCTGAAAGCCAATTCACCGGAAGGATTCCTTAAGGTGGCAGGAAGAGGCATGAATGGCAGCAGTTATTATGATTATGATGTAAGCGGAAAGATATCTATGCAGGCAATGTATACAAGAGCAAAGTTAAAGGCGGAGGATATACGGCAATTTATGTACCAGTTTGGGAATGTGCTGAAAGAAACCGGAAAATATCTGCTGGATATCCACTGTATTCTACTGGAACCGGAATATATATTTTATGAGGAAGGGCAATTCTTTTTCTGTTATTATCCGCCGGCAACGCAGGATCTATGGGAGAAATTCCATGTGCTGACAGAGTACATGGTGAAAGTTGCGGATTACGAGGAAGAAGAATGTGTCCGGCTGGCATTTTTGCTGCATAAGGGAACGATGGAAGAAAATTACAGTCTGGAGAAACTAATCGCAGAATGTGGGGAAAGAGAAGAAAAAGATATGGAAAAACCAGTAAGAAAAACAATGATAGATGAACTGCTGGAAGAAAAAAGAGAGCGGACATCTTATTACGATACGGAAGAACATGACTGGATTACGGAACAGGAGATGGGAAGCTCGATCATGCGTGAGACAGATAATCTGTGGATCCCGGTAAAGCGTTTCCTGACTAAACATAAAAAAACAAAATGGGGAGAATGGGACGGACTGCATATTGAAGAAGAGGAATTGTAATATTTAAGTAATCTATGTTATACTGAATAAAGACAAGAAAATGAATAGATTGAAAGGTAACGGACGATAGAAGTGAATAAGAACACAATAAAAGCACCATGTACTGTATTACTGGCAGTTGTGAATGTAATAGTCTTTCTGGTACTGTCATTTCAGGGAATGACGGAGGATGGAAGATTCATGTTACAGCATGGGGCAATGTATGTTCCATATCTGATAAAGAACGGAGAGTATTACCGGCTGTTTACGAGTATGTTTCTCCACTTCGGATACGATCATCTTTTCAATAATATGGTTGTGCTTGTAGCGATGGGGTGGAATCTGGAACTTGAGATAGGAAAGATAAAGTTCCTCATCGTATATTTTGTAAGCGGCCTTGCAGGGAATATCCTGTCTGCATGGTGGGACATACTGACAGGAAGTATGGCAGTATCGGCAGGCGCATCCGGTGCAATCTTCGGAATTATCGGTGCACTTCTGTATGTGGCGATCCGTAACCGGGGAAGGATAGGAGAGATATCCGGCAAAGGATTAGTGTTTATGGTTGTGCTGACATTATATTATGGATTTACCAGTGGCGGCGTAGACAATATGGCACACATCGGAGGTCTGGCAGCCGGCTTCCTGATGGGAGTATTACTGTATCGGAAGCGTAAGGGTAAACGTGGTTCCGTTATGTAAGACGGAGTTAAGCGTGACCGTTCCATGATGTGCCTGGATGATCCGGCGGGTGATTGCAAGTCCAAGACCGGTCCCGTCCGGTTTGTGAGTGACAAATGGCTCGAAGATAGTCTTCTGGTCTTCGGGAGCGATGCCGCATCCGTTGTCCCTGACCCCGATATGCAGAGAATCTGTCTGGAGAGTGACAGAGAATGTAATGACCGGCTTCTGGGAATCAGGAGCTTTTTTGTTCAGTGCATCGCAGGCATTACGAAGAAGATTCAGAACTGCCTGACGGAGCTTTACGGGATCTGCAGATATTTCCGGGAGATCCTTGGGAATACGGGAAACAAATTCGATATCTGTATCAACAATAGAAGCAGCGAAGGATAAAGCAATCCTGCGGAAATATGTACTTGCACTTACCGGGGTAAGTTCCAGACGTTCTCCGTTATTGTAAGAAGACAGATCCTCCAGGAGAAATTTCATGTATTCGATATCCTGATGCAGTTCCGTCCAATGGGAAAATGTAAGGACTTCCGGATGTTGTGATTCGATAAGCTGGAGTGTACTGTAAACCAGTGTCAGAGGATTACGGATCTCGTGACTTATGGTACTGATCTCCATCTGATGAGAGGTTAAAAGCCGGTTTATAAGTGCTTCGTTTTCAGGATTTTCCTGCATAATCTGTTGTAATTTGTCATAGTCTGTCGATGATAACATAATAATTACCGCCCCTTTCTGAGGTATCAGTTTAGCATTGGCGGTTTAAATAATCAATCATAAATTTTAAAAGAAAGAAGGATAAGATTATGAAGGATGAGAATTGTATTTTTTGTAAACTGGCGAATGGAGATATTCCGACAGCGACTGTGTATGAGGATGAAGATTTCCGGGTGATCCTGGATGCCAATCCGGCAGCAAAAGGACACGCACTGATCCTGCCAAAAGAGCATTATGCCAATCTGTATGAGATTGATGATGAACTTGCAGGAAAATCAATGATCCTTGCGAAGAAAATGATCACAAAGCTCACAAAAGCACTGGGCTGCGATGGTTACAATATTGTCCAGAACAACGGTGAAGCTGCAGGACAGACAGTATTTCATTATCATGTACACATGATCCCGAGACATAAAGATGACAAAGTCGGACTTGGATGGGCGATGCATGAGTTGACAGAAGAAGAAAAAGAAGATGTTTTATCAAAGATTAAGTAGATAAAAGGTAGGAGCGTAAAGTGGGAAGAGAGTTTACAGGGGAAAGTGCCTTTGTGGATGCATATAGCGAATATTTTGACGTTGTATACAGGGAGGCACTCAGATACTCTGGAAACCATCACGTAGCAGAAGAAATTGCGCAGGATGCCTTCTTCATGCATATGTACAGAATGGAAATGAATCCAAGCAGCAGATCAAAGCATGGATGCTGATGCTTGCAAAGTACAGAGCCATGAATTATATAAGAGACCATAAACGCGAAGTGTCGTTAGAGGAAATAACGATGTCGGAAGAGAAATATCCGGACGCTCTGGTTGATGACAGTTCAGAAGAGTATGTGATAGCGATGCTCAAGGAACAAGGTTTCCGCAAACTCGGAATTGATATATTCCGGGAATTGTATCAGAAAAAGGCCAGATGGTATCAGGCAGTGACACTTGTATATTATGTAGATATGCCGCAGAAGGAAGCCGCTAAGCAGATGGGCGTTACATTATATGCATTGGAAGGTATGCTGAAAAGAGCAAGAAAATGGATGATAAAAAGGTACAAAGATGAGTATGACCGCTTACACAATAACATAAAAACAGGTGGAAGTACAACCACCTGTTTTATGTATTACAGAGATAAATGCAGATCAGTGTCTGGCAACAGATTCGATCAGGTCGATAATGGTATCGATGGAATTCTGCTGAGGAGAATTCTTCATTGCCTGAATGTACGTCTCACGGTTCTGATAAAGGTCCGTGATTGCTTTCAGGAGGACATCATGATTCAGTTCCTCTTCTTCCAGAACAACACTGTATCCCTGACGTTCGAAAGAACGGGCGTTCAGGATCTGGTCACCACGGCTTGCATTTGCAGAAAGTGGAATCAGAAGATTTGGTTTGTGCAGTGCAAGAAGTTCGCAGATCGCATTGGCTCCGGCTCTTGAAATAACAAGATCTGTCAGAGCGAAGAGGTCCTTCAGTTCGTCTTTGATATATTCGAACTGAGCATAACCTTCCAGGTCTTTCAAAGATTCATCAATTTTGCCCTTGCCACAGAGATGAACTACCTGGAAAGACTGAAGCAATTCAGGAAGGACACTGCGGACAGCATCGTTGACGGCAACAGAACCAAGACTTCCGCCAACGACCATGATCACTGGTTTGTCCTGAGTGAAGTGCAGAAATTCCAATGCCTTATATTTATCACCGGATAACAGTTCCTGACGAATCGGAGAGCCTGTGAGAACAGCCTTTCCGGCAGGAAGATGCTCGATGGTTTCCGGGAAGTTACAGCAGATTTTTGATGCCGATGGCATGGAAATCTTATTAGCAAGTCCCGGTGTCATGTCAGACTCATGGATAATGGTCGGGACATGACGGCTTTTACCGGCAAGAACAACAGGAACGGATACGAAGCCTCCTTTGGAGAAGATGACATCAGGATGAAGGATCTTCACAAGTTTTTTGCTTCGCCGAGTCCTTTGATCACACGGAACGGATCCGTAAAGTTCTGCACGCTGAAGTAGCGGCGGAGTTTACCGGTTGAGATTCCGTGATACGGAATACCGAACTGTTCAATCAGTTCTTTTTCAATTCCATATTCCGTGATACGGAATACCGAACTGTTCAATCAGTTCTTTTTCAATTCCATTATAAGAACCTATATAGTGAATATCATAGTTTAATTCTTTCAGGCGTGGCAGAAGAGCAATGTTAGGTGTAACATGCCCGGCAGTACCGCCACCGGTTAAGATAATACGTTTCATAATTACCTCCAGACTTGAATATGTATTATTCTTGCATACATAAAATATAATAAAGATTATATCTATATTATACTTCTGAAAGAAATAGGTCAAGTGGCAAAACTATGGAGAAAGTTACAGACCAGTCAAAAATTGAGGGTAGCAAAATGAATGATAAGAAAGACGAATTTAAAGAATGCATTGCCAGGGAATTTGAAGAGATTGCCAGAGAGGAAGAAGAATTTCTGGAAAATGACACCAGTCTTGTCGTGCCTGAAGGGACAAAGGAAGCTGTCCTCGCAAGAGTAAGAGAACAGATCCGTGCATATGAGATGGAGCAGGCCAGGAAAGAAACAGAAGAAAGAGAAGAAGCAATCAACCATCTCTCTGAAGAAGATCGCGAGGCTCTGGAGCTGGGACGCAAGATGCTGAAGGCAGGGATCGGACAAAATGATCCGGAGGAACCTTCCGGAAAGAAAGTCCGCCGCAAAAAGAAGCCTTTGAAAATGTATCTCGCACTGGCAGCAGTCATTGTCTGCGTGCTGGCAATGGGGATTACCAGTATGGGAGGTCCGGAGAGGATTGTGCGGATGATGACGCAGGATGTTGGGGATAGAGAGGTTGAAAAAGTAAGTACGAGTCATAAGATAAAAATGATAGAAAGTGAAGATGAAGAAAAGGCGTATCAGGAAATAAGAAATAAATTTGGTACAGATGTGGTTAAATTATCTATATGTTTAAATAATATGAAAATTTGACACAATGAATTTAAACGAAGATAAGCAAATCGCAGAGATGTATTATACATACAATGAAAAGACTATTGCCTATTTTATAAATATGCCATACAGAGATAACTCATGGGGAGTTGATTTTGAAGATCCTATCGAAAAAGAATATACTAAAAAAATAGAGGATTGTTCAATTGAAGTTACAATTTATAAATTAAAAGAAAGTAAAAAAATCAAGTTGTGTTGCAAAATTTAAATATGACAATATAGAATATTTATTGATGGGAACAACAACACAAGAGGAATTTGAAAAAATATTAAAAAGTTTAGTTTTTCCCAAATAAAAGCGACAGTTTTTGAAAAATTATGTGTATTAATATATGAGGGCAGAAAAAAGTACGAATGGAGGTGAGATATGAAGAAGAAAATCATGTCTATATGTCTGACCGCAATGCTGGTCGGAGGATTGTCGATGACATCCATGCAGGAGACGAGAGCCGCGGAGGGTAAAGTGATAGACGGTTCGGAGCTGACGCATGAGGAAGAGTCGATAGGGTATGATACGAAGATTACCAGAGGTGAGGACTTATTAACGGGTTATTCCAAGTGTACAAAGCTTGACAATGGAAAAATCTATGCTGGTGGAACAACAGTTGCAAGACAGGTTGTCAAAAGTGTACAGATAGCTGTAATTGTAGAGCGGGCAAAAGAAGAAGACAAAGAATGGTCATACTATGATAATTGGAAGAAAGAAAATAAAAATACCAACAGAGCCATGTCCAACAGAACGCTTTACGTTGACGGTGGTTATTACTACCGCGTACGTTGCACACATGTTGCTAACAGCGATATGAGCAGTTCCTTTACTGATGGAATTTACATCGACTAACAATCCTAAAAAGCATAGAAGGATAAGAACATAAGACTAAAAAAAGAAGAGCAAAACAAAAAGATTACAAATCAAAAGATGAAGAGATTAAAGTAAAGAAGTGGACGGAAAAACCAGAAACCATGCAGACCATGACAGTCAAACAGTAGTTGGGATAAAGTGAAGATTACAGCTGAATGAAACAGGTAAAACAGACAAAGCAAACCATAAGGTAATGTAAATAAAAAGAAGACGACAATAAAAAAACCATAAATAAATTCATCAAAAAGTAAGTGCACAATATGTAGGAGCGGATAATAATTAGAAAATACAATGAAAAACAATGAAAGAAACAATGTAACTATTAATAATTATTTATTCGTAACCAGTCAACGGAAGTTTTGACGAGGGAAAGCAGGGTGTGAAAAAAAGAGAAAAAATACCAAAATTAAAAAATCACCAAATGAAAAAGGATACAAGTCTCCCGGTCGGGGAACGAGTATCCTTTTTTTGTCTGCGTTATTCAGATCAGCTGCTGGCCTATTATTCGCCAAGTGCCTGTCTCAAAGCTTTGGATAACTGGTCAGGACAAGATGTCGGTCTTTCACCACATCTGGTTCCTTCCAGGCGCTTGATGACTTCATGTGCATCCATTCCTTTAACAAGGCTGCTGATTCCGGATGTGTTACCGGCACATCCGCCTACGAATTCTACGTTAGCAATTTTATCTCCGTCAAGTTCTACGTGAATGAGACGAGAACAGACTCCGGTTGGTTTGTAATCCATATCTATTACCTCCTGATAATGTTCTTGCATAGTTTTAGATGATTCGGTATCAACAGACAGAAAATCTGTTGACTGCCATACTTCCCGATTATAACAGAAAACCATCAAATTATCCATACATTTCGTCGGTTGAAATCCATTTTCCTATCGTCTATAATAAGGCGTAGATAAATTCGTGAAACACAGGAGGGTATAAATATATGATAGGTATTATCGGCGCAATGGAAGAAGAAGTTGCAGAACTGAAGAAAGATATGCAGATCGAAGAGACCGTGGAGATGGCAGGTATGGTATTCTGCAAGGGAACACTCGGCGGAAAAGATGTTGTAATCGTAAGAAGCGGAATCGGTAAGGTCAATGCAGGAATCTGTGCACAGATTCTGGTGAGTCAATTCGGAGCAGATACATTGATCAATACCGGTATTGCCGGCTCGCTTGATGCACAGATTGATATTGGCGACATGGTCATTTCCACGGATGCACTGCATCATGATATGGATGCGACTGTATTCGGTGATCCGGCAGGACAGATTCCCGAGAATGGATACATTGTCATTCCCGGCAGACAAGGAGCTTGTGAAGAAGGCGGTAGCAGCGAATGAAAAAGCGAACCCGGATATTCATACATTTACAGGAAGAGTGGCGAGCGGGGACCAGTTCATTTCCGATAAGGAAGTGAAAGAAAGAATCGTGTCATTATTCCACCCGATGTGTGTAGAGATAGGAAGGTGCCGGAATCGCACAGGCCGCTTACCTGAACAAAGTTTCGTATGTCATTATCCGTGCTATTTCGGATAAAGCCGACAACAGTGCGACAATGGACTATCCGACATTCGAAAAGAAAGCAATCGCCCACAGTGTAAGGCTTATGAAAGAATTGCTTCCGATGATCTAAGACACCGGGACAACCTGCGCAGTACAGAATGTTACAGGATATGCACGAAAGTGACAGAAAGCAGCATTTCCCGTGCAGAATAGGAAGAACGAAATAAAGCGCCCTTCTCTTTGATATACAGTATAATGCATATCAAAAGGAGGGCTATTATTATGCTGGAAATGTTATTGGACAAGAAGTTGTTATTTGTGCTTATGGGGATGCTGACCGGACTTGGAGTGGCAGACAAGTGTATCGTGAGTATGACGATGAAACGTATGGTAGAGGCAGCGGGAAGTATGAGCAAAAGCAATCATCCGCTGATGCGCCTGGTCCGGGCGAAATTCGAACATGCGTGTATGATCAGTGACACGGTGGAAAATGTAGGAGTATTTGTGGATAAATATCTGTATGAGTACAAAGTATGTGGATTACGTCTGCATTCGCTCCGGAGACTGGAAAAGATGTGTTCCGGTCTTCTGATCGTAACCGGGCTTGCGGGAGCCGGGCTTACATATCGGGTCTATGGAATGGGAGATGAAGCGCTGCGGATGGGCGCTGTCGGCTGCGGACTCGGAATCCTGGTGTGGCTGTTCCACCTGACAACGGATGAGAATTACTGTATGGAGATGGCGAAGAATTACATGGTTGATTATCTGGAAAATGTATGTCTCCGCAAGTATGAAAAGATGAATCAGAAGGAACGGACCGTGCGTGTAAACATAGAAAACGGACCGGCGGAAGAGGAAATACAGAAGGATAAAATACAAAAAGACGAAATACAAAAGGATGAGATACAAAGGGATGAGATACAAAGGGATGAAGTACAGGAGACGGAAGCCGGAACAGAAGAGACACCTGCCCCGGTACCGGATCACAGTGTAGTCCATATGCAGCGTGAGAACAGACGGAGAGAACGGACTCAAAATACCGCAAAAATCTGGCAAAAGCATCGGCAGGACTTGCCGGTATGGACGGAAGTAAAAGCCCGGAAGCGGAAGAACAGAAAGATGCACCGGAGGAGCTTGCAAAGGACGAGATGATACGCCAGATTCTGCGGGAGTTTATGGCTTGATAATATAATGTTATTTTGTTAAAATATATGCATGTATAATATATTTGATAAACTAAAGAATTACAGTGATTCCGACTATTACGCATTCCACATGCCGGGCCATAAAAGGAATCTGGATCTGATGGACGGAACCTCTCCGTACAGGATCGATATTACAGAGATCGATGGCTTTGATGACCTGCATCATGCAGAAGGGATTTTGAAAGAAGCGCAGGAAAGAGCGGCAGAGGTGTACCATGCGGATGAGACACATTTTCTTGTTAACGGAAGTACCGTCGGAATCTTGAGTGCAATATTAGGAACAACTGAAAAAGGGGATTCCATACTTGTGGCAAGAAATTGTCACAAGTCTGTGTATCATGCGATATATCTGAATGAACTGGATCCGGTCTATCTTTATCCAAGTTTGATACAGAACTGGGACTGAGTACAGAGATCGATGCAGAAGATGTGCAGAAAGCACTGGAAGAACATCCAAAGATCCGTGCGGTGATGATCGTATCACGACCTATGACGGCGTGGTGTCGGACATCGAAAAGATTGCAGAGATTGTACATGAAGCGGGATGCCTGCTAATCGTAGACGAAGCGCATGGGGCGCATTTTGGCTTTGATCCGTATTTCCCGGAGAGTGCGAATATGTATGGCGCAGATCTTGTGATCAACAGTCTTCATAAGACGCTTCCGGCCCTGACGCAGACAGCGTTGCTGCATGTGAACAGGGAGCGGGTGAACCGCAGGAAAGTAAAGCGGTATCTGGATATGCTGCAGACGAGCAGTCCGTCGTACATACTGATGGCAAGTATCGATGCGTGTATTCATCTGCTGGAAGAGACACAACTGCAGAAGTGCAGTATTTTCAAAGAATATGCGGCACATATCGATACTGCGGGAAGAATTGAAGAAACTGAAGTATCTGAAGATTATCCGGACAGAGAATACAGACAGATATGACAGGTCTAAATTTGTGATCTCTGTAAAGCATGCCCCGATGTCCAGTCATGAATTGTATGAAAGACTGCTTCGTGATTATCACTTGCAGATGGAGATGCTTGCCGGACTATGTCCTGGCAATGACGACGGTAGGGGATACGCAGGAAGGGTTAGACAGATTGCGGGATGCATTGCTTGCAATTGATGCTGAGATCGATACAAAGTTAAAGTCAGGATCCGGACAGAAAGATGCCGGGCAGGAGCAGAAACCGATGCAAATGACCGACACGGATATCCCGCTTTCCGGAAGACAGCCGTCACTGGAAGAGGTGTGGACGATCGCGAAGGCAGTGAAGTGCAGAGATAAGATGCAGAACCAGAACCACCAGAAGGATTCAGAAGACATCCTGTATTTGGTGAACCCAGGCAAGATGGAAAACGAAATTTCAAGGACAGCGCCGGATGCATTTCCCTGAAATATGCGTACCTCTATCCGCCGGGAAGTCCGCTGATCGTTCCGGGAGAACGCATTACGCAGGAAGCGGTGGAGATTCTCTGCTGGTATCAGGAACACGATTTTTCAATGAAGGACTGCAATCAGAAGATAGCATAGAGGTATGGATAGATGGGTAAGATATTTTACATGATGGGAAAGAGTTCTTCCGGTAAGGATACGGTCTATAAAGAGATCAGAAAAGAGCTTCCCGAGTTGAAGACGCTGACATTATATACGACCAGACCGATGCGGGAAGGTGAAAAAGACGGCGTGGAATATTATTTTGTTTCGAATGAAATATTAGAACAGTATGGAGAAGAAGGCAAAATAATTGAACTTCGTACCTATCAGACCGTGTATGGTGACTGGAAATATGCTACAATAGATGATGGACAGATTCATCTGACCGGGTCTGATTATCTGATGATCGGTACGCTGGAATCTTATATGAAGATGAAAGCGTATTATGGACAGGAGAATCTGGTTCCGCTTTATATCGAAGTGGAAGACGGGGAACGCCTGATGCGCGCGATTGCAAGAGAACGGCAGCAGGAACATCCGGGATACGAAGAAGTCTGCAGAAGATTTCTGGCAGATCAGAAGGATTTCTCAGAAGAGAATCTTGCGGCAGCAGGAATTACAAGAAGATATCAGAATGACGATAAAGTACGATGTAAGGAAGAGATAATAGAGGTAATACGAGATGGGAAGCTTTAAAGATGTGGTTGGTCACAAAGACATATTAAAATATATCAGTAGCGCAGTGGAGAATAACAGAGTGTCGCATGCGTATATTCTGAATGGGGAGAGAGGTTCCGGTAAGAGGATGCTGGCGAATCTGTTCGCAATGACTCTTTTGTGTGAGAGCGGGAACAGTGAACCTTGCGGGAAATGTCATTCCTGCAGGCAGGCAGAGAGCGGAAACCATCCGGATATTATCCGTGTAACACATGAGAAGCCGAACAGCATCAGTGTAGATGATATCCGTACACAGGTGAACAATACCGTGGATATCAAGCCGTATCAGGGACCATACAAAGTATATATTATCCCTCAGGCAGATCTGATGACACCTCAGGCACAAAATGCAATTCTGAAGACGATCGAGGAGCCGCCGGCATATGCGGTATTTTTACTGCTGACGGAGAATGCAGAGATGTTACTTCCGACGATCAACTCTAGATGTGTTATGCTGAAGCTGCGTAACATCAAAGATACACTGATCAGAAAGTATCTGATGGAGAATCTGGAGATACCGGATTACAAAGCAGATATGTGTACCGCATTTGCCCAGGGAAATGTGGGACGCGCGATCATGCTGGCGAATTCGGAGCATTTTAATGAGATCAGAGAGGAAGCGGTACAGCTCCTGAAGCATATCCATGATATGGAACTGAGTGAGATTGTTGCTGCGGTTAAGAATATATCTGTATATAAATTAGAGATCACGGATTATCTGGACATTATCATGATCTGGTACAGAGATGTCTTACTGTATAAAGCAACAAAAGAGATTGACAAGGTCGTATTCAAAGACCAGTTACAGAGTATAAAAGAACAGGCGAGAAAAAGCTCTTATGAAGGAATTGAACTGATCCTGGAGAGCCTTGAGAAAGCGAAAGCCAGACTGAAAGCGAATGTTAACTTTGATCTGGTTATGGAGCTTTTGTTCCTGACCATAAAGGAGAACTAATCATATGACGAAGGTAATAGGCGTTAGATTCAGAACCGCCGGAAAGATCTATTTCTTTTCGCCGGGAAAACTGGAGGTAGAGACGGGCGATAAGGTTATCGTTGAGACTGCAAGAGGAGTGGAATTTGGTTCTGTAGTCACCGGACCGAAGGAAGTGGAAGACGATAAGATCACACAGCCGTTAAAATCCGTGATCCGTCTTGCAACAGACGAAGATA
>ENA-OQER01001248-OQER01001248.1-human-gut-metagenome-genome-assembly--contig:-NODE-1248-length-12658-cov-2.084670_pt1 | contig 12658 bp, 17 predicted proteins | sample MGYA00242797_ERZ504639 | MGnify/ENA primary metagenome ERZ504639 (study PRJEB26092, sample SAMD00036306) | human gut metagenome | host: Homo sapiens | study: EMG produced TPA metagenomics assembly of...
GCTAATCACCCACTTCTCAATTTCTTGCTACACGGCGGAGACTACATAAAGTAGTTGGTGGGTGATGACGGGATCGAACCGCCGACCCCCTCCTTGTAAGGGAGGTGCTCTCCCAGCTGAGCTAATCACCCCCGCTGTGTGGAGTCGCATTATAGGGAGAGTTCAAAATGAGTCAACGCATTTTCTAAAGAAATTGTTCGTTCGTCGTAAATTTAAGCAAGATGATCGCAAAACAGACCGTGTTGCGCAATTTGTCAACGAAAACAATAATGCGTAAGGTAGAAACCCGAACTACATTGAGGAATCAGGCGGGAGTGATAGAATATCGCCCACTCAATTTTTCCAGGATTTGCCGGTTGTCGGCATCTTTCTAAACGTAAGGCATTTCATGAAAATCAAAACTCGCTTCGCGCCAAGCCCAACAGGCTATCTGCACGTTGGCGGCGCGCGTACTGCTCTTTACTCCTGGCTTTTTGCACGTAACCACGGCGGTGAGTTCGTGCTGCGTATTGAAGACACCGATCTTGAGCGTTCCACGCCGGAAGCTATCGAAGCCATTATGGATGGCATGAACTGGCTGAGCCTGGAGTGGGATGAAGGTCCGTACTACCAGACCAAACGTTTTTGATCGCTACAATGCGGTGATCGATCAGATGCTGGAAGAGGGCACTGCTTATAAATGCTATTGCTCTAAAGAGCGCCTGGAAGCGCTGCGCGAAGAGCAAATGGCGAAAGGTGAGAAGCCGCGTTATGACGGTCGCTGCCGCCACAGCCATGAGCATCATGCTGATGATGAACCGTGTGTCGTGCGTTTTGCTAATCCGCAGGAAGGTTCTGTTGTTTTTGACGATCAGATCCGTGGTCCGATCGAGTTCAGCAACCAGGAGCTGGATGATCTGATTATCCGCCGTACCGATGGTTCCCCAACCTATAACTTCTGTGTGGTTGTCGATGACTGGGATATGGAAATCACCCACGTTATCCGTGGCGAAGACCATATCAACAACACGCCGCGCCAGATCAACATTCTTAAGGCCCTGAAAGCGCCGGTGCCGGTTTACGCGCACGTTTCTATGATCAATGGCGATGACGGTAAAAAACTGTCCAAAACGTCACGGGGCAGTCAGCGTAATGCAGTATCGTGATGACGGTTATTTGCCAGAAGCACTGCTGAACTATCTGGTGCGTCTGGGCTGGTCCCACGGCGATCAGGAAATCTTCACTCGTGAGAGATGATCAAATACTTCACTTTGAATGCCGTCAGCAAATCTGCCAGTGCGTTCAACACCGACAAGCTGCTGTGGCTGAACCATCACTACATTAACGCGCTGCCGCCGGAGTATGTTGCTACTCACTTACAGTGGCACATTGAGCAGGAAAATATCGATACCCGTAACGGCCCGCAGCTGGCTGATCTGGTGAAACTGCTGGGCGAACGCTGCAAGACGCTGAAAGAGATGGCACAGAGCTGCCGTTATTTCTACGAAGATTTTGCTGAGTTCGATGCCGATGCGGCGAAAAAACATCTGCGTCCGGTAGCGCGTCAGCCGCTGGAAGTGGTTCGTGACAAACTGGCCGCGATTACTGACTGGACCGCTGAAAACGTTCATCACGCTATTCAGGCGACGGCGGATGAGCTGGAAGTGGGTATGGGTAAAGTTGGTATGCCGCTGCGTGTCGCCGTAACCGGTGCGGGGCAGTCTCCAGCACTGGATGTTACCGTTCACGCAATTGGTAAGACCCGCAGTATCGAGCGTATCAACAAAGCGCTGGATTTTATTGCTGAACGCGAAAATCAGCAGTAATTAGCGTGTAAAAAGATAAACGCAGGAGATAATATCCTGCCGTTTTTTATTTATGCTGATTCGTCAATATCGAGACGGGCGAGGAAATTGCGAATTCCTTCACGTGACAAAATTGCGCGACTTTTCCTGCTCAATGTCTGTCATATTATCTATCGCGTTGATGATTTGTCGATACGCCGGGGCGCGTGCTCCAGGAGCGTATTCAGCAATTCTCTCTTCAGCTTCCATCAACATTGGTGTGTTATGGAAGCTGGCGTGTTCTGAATAAACTCGCAAACTTGCGTATCGACCAGAATAAGTCTGGCACGACCGCCTTTCACGCCGGGAAATTTTTCCGTTTTCCAGCCTTTTTCTCTGATCCAACGGTTAACAGTTTGTTTAGCCACACCGAGCATTCAGCCAGTTCTTCGGTGGTCATTTTGTTGCGTATCTTTTCATATTATTTGCTATCGCGAATCCCTAAGCGTTGTAACAATCCGATAATCCCTTCCCGCAGAAGCAAGGATGTAAACTGTTTTTGTTCAACTGGCGTCATCTCTTTCGCCAGTGTCACCAGCAATACTTCAAGCGGCGCATCACCAGAAAGGGCAGGCGCTTCTCCCTGACCTTCTGGACGTTCAGCATTGCGAATATATTCACGAACCTGTTCATTGACGTGAACCAGTCGGGCTTTGCCACCCTGGACGCCAGGTTTTGGTGACGTTGTCCAGCCTTCCTTGCGTACCCATTTATTAATGGTCTGGCGGCTATAGCCGGTCAGTCTGGCAAGTTCATCTGGTGTCATCCTCTCCTTGAACATAACAATTCCCTGAATGTATGTGGGTCTATTAGTAGTTCATTTTATAACACCACTTTACAGGAAACCGTGACATGAATAACTACTGAATGCGAGCGGTTTTCCAAAATTGTTCATTTGCCTGATTTTTCAGCGATTGAAACTACACGTTGCAATTTGCCGTTGACACATTCGGGCGGAATTCATATGATGCCGCCCGTCAACTCGACAAGCTTTACGTGACGGGGCTATAGCTCAGCTGGGAGAGCGCTTGCATGGCATGCAAGAGGTCAGCGGTTCGATCCCGCTTAGCTCCACCAAATTTCCAACCCTCGCTGCAAAGCGGGGGTTTTTTGTCTCTGCTTTTTGCCGCTTTTGTAATACAGTCTACGTCCGGGTTAGTGCCGCCTGGTGAAAGCATCATTGGATGAAAAATCGGCAACAGGCTGGCCCCCTGTTTGCTTCGCGATGCGAATAAACTTATTATTTGTGTGCCTGAAAACCCCGATCAGTGAGAGTAGTGTACTCATGTTTGTGGAGCATAACCTGATAAAAAATATCAAGATATTCACACTAGCGTTTACGCTCACCGTGGTACTTATTCAGCTATCCCGTTTTATTTCGCCACTTGCCATTATCCATTCCAGTTATATCTTTCTGGCGTGGATGCCACTGTGCGTAATGCTGTCAATCTTGTTTATCTTTGGCTGGCGCGGTGTCGTTCCCGTTTTATGCGGGATGTTTTGCACCAATCTGTGGAACTTTCATCTCTCTTTTTTACAGACTGCGGTCATGCTCGGTAGCCAGACGTTTGTCGTGTTGTGTGCCTGCGCAATATTACGCTGGCAGCTGGGGACGCGTTGGCGTTATGGATTGACCAGCCGATATGTCTGGCAACGTCTGTTCTGGCTTGGTTTGGTGACGCGATCGGCATCAAATGCAGCATGTATCTTGTGGGGAGCTTCTTTGATTTCCCGCTAAAGATATCCACCTTTTTCGGCGATGCGGATGCCATTTTCACGGTCGTTGATTTGCTAAGCCTTTTCACCGCTGTGCTGATTTACAACATGCTTTTCTACTATCTCACTCGCATGATTGTAAGTCCCCACTTTGCGCAGATATTGTGGCGCAGGGATATCGCTCCGTCGTTGGGCAAAGAGAAACGCGCATTTACCTTAAGCTGGCTGGCAGCGTTAAGCGTGCTGCTACTTCTGTTGTGCACACCTTATGAAAACGACTTTATTGCCGGTTACTTGGTACCCGTTTTCTTCATCATCTTTACCCTCGGGGTCGGTAAGCTTCGCTATCCGTTTTTAAATCTCACCTGGGCTGTTTCAACGCTTTGCCTGCTGAATTACAACCAGAACTTTTTGCAAGGGGTGGAAACCGAATATTCGCTGGCATTTATTCTTGCGGTGCTGATTTCCTTTAGCGTTTGCCTGCTCTATATGGTGCGCATTTATCATCGCAGTGAATGGCTTAATCGCCGCTGGCATTTGCAGGCGCTGACAGATCCGTTAACGCTCCTACCCAACTTTCGTGCGTTGGAACAAGCGCCGGAGCAAGAGGCGGGCAAGAGTTTTTGCTGCCTGCGCATTGATAATCTTGAGTTTATGAGTCGTCATTACGGCTTAATGATGCGCGTTCACTGTATCCGCTCAATTTGCCGTACGCTGCTGCCGTTGATGCAGGAAAACGAAAAGTTGTATCAATTGCCGGGTAGTGAACTGCTGTTAGTGCTGAGCGGGCCGGAAACGGAAGGGCGACTCCAGCATATGGTTAACATCCTGAATAGTCGGCAAATTCACTGGAACAATACCGGGCTGGATATGGGCTATGGTGCTGCTGGGGGCGTTTTGATGGAAATCAGGAAACCCTGCAACCCTTGTTGGGGCAGTTAAGCTGGCTGGCGGAGCAATCCTGCGCACATCATCATGTGCTGGCGCTGGATAGCAGAGAGGAGATGGTTTCCGGGCAGACCACTAAACAGGTGCTATTGCTGAATACCATTCGCACGGCGTTAGATCAGGTGATTTGCTGCTCTACGCCCAGCCAATTCGCAACAAAGAGGGTGAAGGTTATGATGAGATCCTCGCGCGACTGAAATATGACGGCGGCATTATGACCCCGGATAAGTTTCTGCCCCTTATTGCTCAGTTTAACCTTAGCGCGCGTTTTGATTTGCAAGTGCTGGAATCCTTGTTGAAGTGGCTGGCAACACACCCTTGCGACAAAAAGGACCGCGCTTTTCAGTCAATTTAATGCCGCTCACGCTGCTGCAAAAGAATATTGCCGGGCGGATTATTCGTCTGTTTAAGCGTTATCACATCTCCCCGCAGGCGGTCATTCTTGAGATCACCGAGGAGCAGGCGTTTTCTAACGCAGAAAGCAGCATGTACAACATCGAGCAGCTGCATAAGTTTGGTTTCCGGATTGCGATTGATGACTTTGGCACCGGATATGCCAACTACGAACGGTTAAAGCGTTTGCAGGCTGATATCATCAAAATTGATGGCGTCTTTGTGAAAGATATTGTCACGAACACGTGGATGCGATGATTGTGAGATCAATTACCGATCTGGCGAAAGCGAAGTCATTGAGTGTGGTCGCGGAGTTTGTCGAGACGCAACAGCAGCAGGCGCTATTGCATAAGCTCGGGGTGCAATATCTGCAAGGGTATTTGATTGGTCGCCCGCAGCCATTAGCTGATTAACAGGCGTAAAAAGCCGGGAATGATCCCCGGCTTTTTTATGTATGGTTTACAGCACCAGTGCTGCGATTGACGCAGACAGCACACTCACCAGGGTAGAGCCGTAAACCAGTTTCAGACCGAAGCGAGAAACCACGTTACCTTGCTCTTCATTCAGGCCTTTAACTGCACCTGCGATAATCCCGATTGAAGAGAAGTTAGCGAAGGAAACCAGGAACACAGAGATTATGCCTTCAGCACGCGGAGAGAGCGTGGAAGCAATTTTCTGCAGATCCATCATCGCAACGAACTCGTTGGAAACCAGTTTGGTCGCCATGATACTGCCCACTTGCAGTGCTTCACTGGAAGGAACACCCATCACCCATGCAATCGGATAGAAGATGTAGCCCAGGATGCCCTGGAAGGAGATGCTGTAGCCAAACCAGCCAGTAACGGTGGCAAACAGTGCGTTCAGCGCGGCGATCAGGGCGATAAAGCCGATCAGCATCGCGGCAACGATAATGGCAACTTTGAAACCTGCCAGAATGTATTCACCCAGCATTTCGAAGAAGCTCTGACCTTCGTGCAGGTTGGACATCTGGATGTTTTCTTCACTGGCATCAACACGGTAAGGATTGATCAGCGACAGCACGATAAAGGTGCTGAACATGTTCAGTACCAGCGCAGCAACGACGTATTTCGGTTCCAGCATGGTCATGTATGCACCAACGATGGACATCGACACGGTGGACATTGCCGTGGCAGCCATGGTGTACATACGATTACGGGAGATTTTGCCGAGGATATCTTTATAGGCAATAAAGTTTTCAGACTGACCCAGAATCAGGGAGCTGACGGCGTTAAAGGATTCCAGTTTGCCCATGCCGTTGACTTTGGAGAGCAGGAAACCAATTGCGCGGATGATCACCGGCAACACGCGAATGTGCTGGAGAATACCGATCAGTGCAGAGATAAAGACGATTGGGCACAGCACTTTCAGGAAGAAGAATGCCAGCCTTGATCATTCATGCTACCAAAGACGAAGTTAGTCCCTTCGTTGGCAAATCCGAGCAGTTTTTCGAACATTTCGGAGAAGCCTTTCACGAAGCCTAAACCAACGTCGGAGTTCAGGAAGAACCACGCCAGTAACACTTCGATAACAAGCAGTTGAATAACATAACGGATACGAATTTTTTTGCGGTCGCTGCTTACCAGCAGTGCGAGAATCGCAACAACGGCAAGTGCCAGTACAAAATGAAGGACGCGGTCCATATTTGCTCCAAATATGAGGCAGGTTAAATTTCCGTGCACATTCTATGTAACATGGTTAAGGAAAACGAGATCTGACACACACTATAATGACGTCCTGTGACAAGCTTCAAAAATAGTGATCTGTCATACATTTCTGCTATGTTGTGTATGGAAGCTGAAAGTTATGTAAATGTGCTAACATTAAACATAACCATAACATTCAAGTCATCAATCTTTTCGTAGTCATAATCCTGGTCTATCAAAGAAATCACCACAACCCATTCAAATGAATTTGATAATCATTCTCGTTTGGCATAGCATGAAACATAGCAAAGGCTATGTTTTAGAGGCACAAGATGACGAACTATCGCGTTGAGAGTAGCAGCGGACGGGCGGCGCGCAAGATGAGGCTCGCATTAATGGGACCTGCGTTCATTGCGGCGATTGGTTATATCGATCCCGGTAACTTTGCGACCAATATTCAGGCGGGTGCTAGCTTCGGCTATCAGCTACTGTGGGTTGTCGTTTGGGCCAACCTGATGGCGATGCTGATTCAGATCCTCTCTGCCAAACTAGGGATTGCCACCGGTAAAAATCTGGCGGAGCAGATTCGTGATCACTATCCGCGTCCCGTAGTGTGGTTCTATTGGGTTCAGGCAGAAATTATTGCGATGGCAACCGACCTGGCGGAATTTATTGGTGCGGCGATCGGTTTTAAACTCATTCTTGGTGTTTCGTTGTTGCAGGGCGCGGTGCTGACGGGGATCGCGACTTCCTGATTTTAATGCTGCAACGTCGCGGGCAAAAACCGCTGGAGAAAGTGATTGGTGGGTTACTGTTGTTTGTTGCCGCGGCTTACATTGTCGAGTTGATTTTTTCCCAGCCTAACCTGGCGCAGCTGGGTAAAGGAATGGTGATCCCGAGTTTACCTACTTCGGAAGCGGTCTTCCTGGCAGCAGGCGTGTTAGGGGCGACGATTATGCCGCATGTGATTTATTTGCACTCTTCGCTCACTCAGCATTTACATGGCGGTTCGCGTCAACAACGTTATTCCGCCACCAAATGGGATGTGGCTATCGCCATGACGATTGCCGGTTTTGTCAATCTGGCGATGATGGCTACAGCTGCGGCGGCGTTCCACTTTTCTGGTCATACTGGTGTTGCCGATCTTGATGAGGCTTATCTGACGCTGCAACCGCTGTTAAGCCATGCTGCGGCAACGGTCTTTGGGTTAAGTCTGGTTGCTGCCGGACTGTCCTCAACGGTGGTGGGGACACTGGCGGGGCAGGTGGTGATGCAGGGATTCATTCGCTTCCATATCCCGCTGTGGGTGCGTCGTACAGTCACCATGTTGCCGTCATTTATTGTCATTCTGATGGGATTAGATCCGACACGGATTCTGGTTATGAGTCAGGTGCTGTTAAGTTTTGGTATCGCCCTGGCGCTGGTTCCACTGCTGATTTTCACCAGTGACAGCAAGTTGATGGGCGATCTGGTGAACAGCAAACGCGTAAAACAGACAGGCTGGGTGATTGTAGTGCTGGTCGTGGCGCTGAATATCTGGTTGTTGGTGGGGACGGCGCTGGGATTGTAGTTGAATGAGCGTCGCATCTGGCACTATTGGCGGATGCGGCGTAAACGCCTTATCCGCCCTACGCGTTAAAGAGCCGGTTTGTAGGCCTGATAAGACGCGCCAGCGTCGCATCAGGCATTGTGCTCCATTGGAGGACGCGTTTAATGGCGGTGCCCATGTCCGCGGCCTTTTCCGCGATGATCGTCACGATCGCGCCAGCCTTCACGATAGCCACGCTCATATGCTTTACGCTTATCCCAGCCACGATGATAGCCATTATCATGACGCCACCAGCGGTTTTTGCGCCATTCATAATTACGATGCCAGTAATCACGATCTCGCCAGTGACCACCGTCCCAGTAATTACCGTAATGATCGCGATCGCCAATTTGTAATTTGATCGATGGCAGTAGGGTGATTTCACCTGCATTTGCTGCAAGCGGGGTAAATGCCATCAGGGCGGCCGCCAGAAACAGTGACCTGAACATTGTTATTCTCCTTCACGATCGAAGCCGTCAGCGGCCTGTTAACGCAATATTACGGGGAGGTAAAGCCCCGTATCATCGCCATAACTCTTAAATCATAAAGGAGAGCATTTTTTGCTAAACATTATCGTGGGGTGCTGTTGCTTCGGACGATTGACCATCATCATCGGCTTACCTGCTAATAACAGCCATGCCGGAAGCATGACGATACAGAGCAGCGGTAGCAATGTGGTATTGGGTACAACGACTGCCGCCATAAAAAGACTTAACCAGCCATCGCGTGTTACCACCAGCACGATGCCGAGAATAGCGCAGGAAACGGTTATTGCCGCTGGAACGGCGGGAACGTGCTCATGCAGCATCAACCCTAATGCCACGCCGACAAACACTGCCGGGAAGATTCGCCCACCGCGAAAGCCACTGGCGGCAGCAACGACCAGGGCGGCAAGTTTAATTACCGCCAGCAAAAAGTAATCGCTGGTGCTGAAAGCCTGATTTGCCACCATCTGCTGCATCTCATCCAGCCCTTTAAACAGCGAAACCGGCCCACCAATAACTCCCAGAATACCGAGAATAAATCCGCCAATACCTAGCACGAGCACCGGATTTTCATTTGATGCATCATCGCGTGCAACCGTGGTAAGCACCATACGGCGACCATTCCTGCTGCGATGGCAATCGCCGCGACAATTGCACCGCTGAGAATATCGGTCATTTCCATCTGTCCGTAATGCGCAATGGGCAGTGAAAAATGGGGATGGAAAAATAATCCGGTAGTAAGTGCACCAGCTGCTGCCGCCATTAATGGCGCAAAAAGACGATCCCATAGCGGAACTTCACTACTGCCATTTAAGGTTTGCGAAAATATCACGCCGCCGCAACAGGTGTACCAAACAGCGCGCCGATGGTTCCGGCAGAGGTAAAATAGTCCACTCCATTCGGTTGACGCGCGGTAACAGACGAGCGCCAATGCAACCGCAAGGGCGATATTGACGGTCATGATCGGATGTTCCGGCCCCAGGCTGACGCCGCCAGCAAGACCGAGAATTAATGCTACGATAAGTCCTGGTAGCGCAGAGGGCGGAACTGGTGCGCCGATCAGCGGTTCACAGGCGGGGTCTGGTCCGGCATGACCCTGGCTGAAACGGATAACCAACCCCACCGCAATACCCGTTAGCGTTAATACACCGATGATCCAGAGAGGTGAATCCTGGGCTATCCCCAGAGTTCCCGGCAGTCGTTGCCAGAGCAAATTCTGTAATACCGAGGCGATTTTCATCACCACAATCAGAATAAGACTGGACGCAATCCCAATTGCCACGGCGGGGAGCGATAATAACAACATGGTTCTGGCTCGCGGATGGAGCATGTTCTATTCCTTATGCGGGGTCAGATACTTAGTTTGCCCAGCTTGCAAAAAGGCATCGCTGCAATTGGTGCTGAAACGATAAAGTAAATGTGTGACCCAGATCGATATTTACAGGGAGCCTGCCTTTCCGGCGTTGTTGTTATGCCCCCAGGTATTTACAGTGTGAGAAAGAATTATTTTGACTTTAGCGGAGCAGTTGAAGAATGACAAAGTATGCATTAGTCGGTGATGTGGGCGGCACCAACGCACGTCTTGCTCTGTGTGATATTGCCAGTGGTGAAATCTCGCAGGCTAAGACCTATTCAGGCTTGATTACCCCAGCCTCGAAGCGGTCATTCGCGTTTATCTTGAAGAACATAAGGTCGAGGTGAAAGACGGCTGTATTGCCATCGCTTGCCCAATTACCGGTGACTGGGTGGCAATGACCAACCATACCTGGCGTTCTCAATTGCCGAAATGAAAAAGAATCTCGGTTTTAGCCATCTGGAAATTATTAACGATTTTACCGCTGTATCGATGGCGATCCCGATGCTGAAAAAAGAGCATCTGATTCAGTTTGGTGGCGCAGAACCGGTAGAAGGTAAGCCTATTGCGGTTTACGGTGCCGGAACAGGGCTTGGGGTTGCGCATCTGGTCCATGTCGATAAGCGTTGGGTAAGCTTGCCGGGCGAAGGCGGTCACGTTGATTTTGCGCCGAATAGTGAAGAAGAGGCCATTATCCTCGAAATACTGCGTGCGGAAATTGGCCATGTTTCGGCGGAACGCGTGCTTTCTGGCCCTGGCTGGTGAATTTGTATCGCGCAATTGTGAAAGCTGACAACCGCCTGCCAGAAAATCTCAAGCCAAAGATATTACCGAACGTGCGCTGGCTGACAGCTGCACCGATTGCCGCCGCGCGTTGTCGCTGTTTTGCGTCATTATGGGCCGTTTTGGCGGCAATCTGGCGCTCAATCTCGGGACATTTGGCGGCGTGTTTATTGCGGGCGGTATCGTGCCGCGCTTCCTTGAGTTCTTCAAAGCCTCTGGTTTCCGTGCCGCATTTGAAGATAAAGGGCGCTTTAAAGAATATGTCTATGATATTCCGGTGTATCTCATCGTCCATGACAATCCGGGTCTTCTCGGTTCCGGTGCACATTTACGCCAGACCTTAGGTCACATTCTGTAAATCCTTCCTGTTATATCGGGAGGTAACTCTCCCGATAATCTTTTAAATCATACAGTTAATTCAATTTTTCTTTGTGTCCCCTCACAAGACCGACCTGCGTCACACTTCCGTACAGCGGGATTAATTCTCCAGTAAATGCATTATTTGTCTGGTAACGGCGATTTGTTTTGCACGTTCATAATTTCACTCGTCAACTATCACTGAATGAGGAATTAACGATGAGTAAGAAACTAATTGCCTTATGTGCCTGCCCAATGGGCCTGGCTCACACTTTTATGGCCGCTCAGGCGCTGGAAGAAGCGGCGGTAGAAGCCGGTTATGAAGTGAAAATTGAAACCCAGGGCGCGGACGGTATCCAGAATCGCCTGACGGCGCAGGATATCGCCGAAGCAACCATCATCATCCACTCCGTGGCAGTTACCCCGGAAGATAATGAGCGTTTCGAATCACGCGACGTTTATGAAATCACTTTGCAGGACGCAATTAAAAACGCTGCGGGCATCATCAAAGAAATCGAAGAGATGATTGCCTCTGAACAACAGTAATATTCGACAGGGATAATTGTTATGGCCATTAAAAAACGCAGTGCAACCGTTGTGCCTGGCGCATCCGGTGCGGCAGCGGCAGTTAAGAATCCGCAGGCCTCTAAAAGCAGCTTCTGGGGTGAACTCCCGCAGCATGTGATGTCAGGGATTTCACGCATGGTGCCGACCTTAATTATGGGCGGTGTGATCCTCGCTTTCAGCCAGCTGATTGCTTATAGCTGGCTTAAAATTCCTGCTGAGATCGGCATCATGGATGCTCTTAATAGCGGGAAATTCTCCGGTTTCGACCTCTCCTTACTGAAATTTGCCTGGCTGTCGTCAGTCCTTCGGCGGCGTGTTGTTTGGTTTTGCCATTCCGATGTTTGCTGCTTTTGTGGCGAACTCTATCGGTGGCAAACTGGCGTTCCCGGCTGGTTTTATCGGCGGCTTGATGTCTACCCAGCGACGCAACTGCTGAACTTCGATCCCAGCACTATGCAATGGGCGACCTCTTCGCCGGTGCCGTCCACCTTCATTGGCGCGCTGATTATTTCTATCGTTGCCGGTTACCTTGTGAAATGGATGAACCAGAAAATCCAGTTACCGGATTTCCTGTTAGCGTTCAAAACCACATTTTTGCTACCGATTCTTTCCGCCATTTTTGTCATGCTGGCGATGTACTACGTCATCACCCCGTTTGGCGGCTGGATCAACGGCGGTATCCGTACTGTGCTGACTGCCGCAGGTGAGAAGGGCGCGCTGATGTACGCAATGGGGATCGCCGCGGCGACAGCAATCGACCTTGGTGGCCCGATCAACAAAGCCGCAGGTTTCGTTGCCTTCAGCTTTACCACTGACCACGTATTACCGGTCACCGCTCGTTCTATCGCTATCGTTATTCCTCCGATTGGTCTGGGTCTGGCGACCATTATTGACCGTCGTTTTAACCGGCAAACGCCTGTTCAACGCTCAACTTTATCCGCAGGGTAAGACCGCGATGTTCCTTGCCTTTTATGGGGATC
>ENA-OQER01001250-OQER01001250.1-human-gut-metagenome-genome-assembly--contig:-NODE-1250-length-12647-cov-3.428275_pt1 | contig 12647 bp, 14 predicted proteins | sample MGYA00242797_ERZ504639 | MGnify/ENA primary metagenome ERZ504639 (study PRJEB26092, sample SAMD00036306) | human gut metagenome | host: Homo sapiens | study: EMG produced TPA metagenomics assembly of...
AAAATTACCTAGTCAGGAATTACAAGTAGTAGAGAGCTGTCATTATGGAAAATAAGAAATATAAAGAAGCGGCTGAAGAACTCCATATTTCTGTGAATACCCTAAAACTCATCTGACAAGAGCCTTGAGACAATTAAGAAAAGAATACAATCTACACTCACTGTTTTACTAAAATTAAATTTTTCTTCTTTTCCTGTCACCCATTTATTAATTTGGGCTCTCTTTTATTAAAAGAAAGTAATCGATGAACAAAGAGAATCCAAAAAAGAACAAAAAAGTCTTTTGAGTATTATATAGCGCAGCGAAAAGAAGAATTTCGTTGTCAATATGATCATGAACGTTCATGGGAAAACCTGCAATACAAGCTTGAAAAAAGAAGGAAACGCCGTATCAGTTTATATTGTGTAGCGGCATCAGCGGCTCTTCTTTTTCTTATTTTAGGAATTAGTCATATATTCTCTCTCCACAATAACACGCAAAACAAGGAGGCTGTAGTGGCTGCTGTGATTTCATTTCCGGAAACAGGCAGCCGCAAGGCTATCCTTACTTTAGAGAATGGAGAAAAAGTGGACTTGTCTGTTAAAAAAAGGTACTATTTCTAATGTAAATTCTACTGTAATCAATAATAATGCCAATCAATTATTGACTTATAAAAAAAGTGGAAGAGGTTTCTTCAACTCCTCAGATTAATACACTGGCTATTCCAAGAGGAGGGGAATATCAGTTGATTTTATCGGATGGAACAAGGATATGGATGAATGCTGAAAGTCTTTTACGTTATCCAACTTCTTTCGTTGGAGAAAAAAGAGAAGTATTTCTAGAAGGGGAAGCTTTTTTTGAAGTGGCGAAAGATGCTAAACATCCTTTTATAGTTCATACAAACAGACATTCGGTGGAGGTACTTGGTACAAGTTTTAATATATCTGCTTATCCTGATTATAAGGTATATACAACTCTTGCAGAAGGGCGTATTAAAGTAAGTACAGCTAAAGTTTCGGTTGTGTTAAATCCTGACCAACAAGCGGTTATTGAACTGGATAATGATGATATAGTGACACGTGATGTGCCTGCTTATCTATTTACTTCTTGGGCGAAGGGAAATTATGAGTTTCGTAATACGTCTTTGTCTGAAATTGTTGCCCAACTGTCACGGTGGTATAATGTAGATATCTATTTTAAAAATGAATCTTTGAAAGATAAAAGATTTGCAGGTATCATCTTCAGGGATGAAGAGTTAAATTTTGCTATTGAAGTAATTGAGAGAGTGTCTAATGTACATTTTACCCGCGAAGGAGAAACGATTTACATTGAAGATAAGCACGAATGAGAAAGTAAAATGATAGGAGAGAATTGACTTTTTTTAATAATAAATCAACAAACAATTATGAGTACAAAACTTTTGAGCGAAACTATCTGTCGCAAAGGCCTCATGGTGAAATGCTTTGTTGCATTGATAGTATTTTGTTGTTCGGTGGGTGAAGCATTTGCCCAAACGGATACTAAAGTGACTATCAATGTGAACAATGTTTTAATCAGAACAGCCTTGGATCAACTGCAAAGGGAAGCAAAGATCCATTTTGTTTACGATGAAGAAAATATTGATTCAGGAAAACGGGTAAGTTTATTTTACACCAAAACTTCTTTGAATGCGGTTTGGACGATTTTTGTAAACAGACTTCATTACGATATGAAGTAAAAAGAAATTTGATTCTTATTTTACCTTCAAAGGCTGAGAAAACAACCGGAAAACATGAACCCTTTTATATGACAGGTGTGGTTATGGATGAAACCGGAGAAGTATTATTGGAGCTACCATTATGATTGGAGGTACAAGTCAGGGTACTGTAACCGATATAGATGGTCGGTATAGTTTGCGGGTTACTCCTGGTGATTTAGTGTCATTTACTTTTGTTGGAATGGCAGATAAAGTAGTCAAGGTACAAGCTGGTAAGAAAGTGGTGAATGTGAAAATGGAAACTAATGCCACTGCACTGGCGGATGTTGTAGTAACTGGCTATCAGACTTTGTCCAAAGAACGAGCAACAGGATCTTATTCTGTGATTTCAGAGAAAAGTACGAAGGGTAAACTGGAAACGGATGTGTTGTCACGTATTGAAGGATTGGTAGCAGGTATAAATAAAACTTCAAGCAACAGTAATGATGTTGTTATTCGTGGTATTACTACTTATATGGGAAATACAAAGCCATTGTATGTGGTTGATGGTATGCCTTATGAAGGTGATTTAGCATCAATAAATCCTACAGATGTACAAAATATAACAGTATTGAAGGATGCTGCTGCAAGTTCTATTTATGGTGCCCGTGCGGCTAATGGTGTAATTGTTATTACAACTAAACGTGGACAGGAAGGTAAAACTAAAGTAAGTTATAATGGTAGTATTAAGTTGTCTCCAAAACCGGATTTTGATTATTTGAATTTGATGAGTAGTTCCGAGCTGGTAGATATGCAGATTGAGGGGTTTGATTATTATCATACGGCTTATGAGAATTTGAATAAGCGTCAAGCTGTAAATCCGGTAGTTAGCTTATTGTATCAGCATGAACGAGGTCAACTGACAGATGGTCAATTGGCAGATGCTCTGTTACCTTATCGTACAAATGATAATCGTAAACAAATAGAAGATGAATTTGCGCGTGTAGGTATTGTTCATCAGCATAATTTAGCTATTTCTGGTGGATCTAATAAAAATCGATACATGGCTACTGTTAATTATATGGGTGATTATGGTAATCAAAAGTATCAAAGTAAAGATCGTATTGGATTTAGCCTAAAAGATGATGTGGATTTTTTTGATTGGTTATCGGCTGATTTTGGAGTTACAGGAAGCTTTTATCGTTCAAAGGGTGATAATGGAGCAGGTAGTTATAGCAGCTTGATGAGTAGTTATCCTAGTTATTATATGTTAAGGGATTTACAGGGAAATCCACTAGATTTTCAACGTACTAAATTAGATTATGAATTGCAACGTTTGCAAAGTATAGGTTTGATGGATGAAACATATAGTCCGATAAAGAATCGTGCAGAAGAAAGCTATCATAATAATTCCAATTATTATCGTTTGCATGCAGGATTGAAATTTAAAATTCTAGAAGGTCTTAATATTGATTTAAAATATCAGACAGAAGGGACTTATGATAAAAATCGTACTTTATATAGTAATATGTCATATAAAGTGCGTAATATGATAAATGATGCAGCTCAATATGATGCGGCAACAGGAAGCCTTACACTGAATGTCCCTAAAGGTGGCCAATTGGATGAAAGTCGTTATGAATCTTATTCGTATACAATGCGTGCTCAGGTGAACTTTAATCGTATATTGGGAAAACATGCTATATCTGCGTTGGGCGGTGCTGAACGTCGGTTGGTGCGTCGTACTGGTGCGCAGAATTATTATATGGGATATGATGATAATAGCTTGGGAGTAAAACCTATAAATCCGTTAGTTATGTCTCCTATTAATGGTACTGAAGCTTTGTTGGGGTCGTTTAATTGGGTCTATGGTGAATATAATGCATTGACTCATACAGAAGACCGATATGTTTCTTTTTATGCTAATGGTTCATATACATTTGACGAACGTTATTCATTAACTGGAAGTATTCGTATCGATCAATCTAATTTATTTGGTACTGATCCTAAATATCAGTATCGTCCGTTGTGGTCCGTTGGTGGTAGTTGGCAGATAGCTAATGAGCCTTTTATGGAAGATTGCACGTGGTTGAATCGTTTGAACTTGCGTATGACTTATGGTGTGGGTGGTAATGTTCCTAAAAATGCAGGACCGTATATGACTGTGGTTGATAGCGGATATAATGATTGGGTTGGAGATTTTGGTTCGTATATAAAGAATCCACCAATTCTCAACTTCGTTGGGAGAAAACGGCTTCTACCAATGTGGGGCTTGATTTTTCTGTATTCAATTCTCGTTTAAGCGGTAGTATTGATTATTATTATAAGAAAACGACGGACTTGTTAGGAAATCGTAATGCGGATCCGACTTTAGGTTGGGCAAGTTTATTGCAAAATTATGGCTCGATGTTTAATAGAGGTGTAGAATTGTCATTACAGAGTGTAAATATTCAAAATAAGAATTTTACTTGGGGGACAAATTTAATGTTTAGTTATAATAAAAATGAATTGACTAATTTAGAAGGTACGAAAGAAACGGTTTTTTATTATAGTGCATATAATGTAGCAGCTGTTGGTTACCCTATTAATAGTGTCTTTAGTTATCGTTATGCAGGACTTAATCCGACAAATGGGAATGTGTTGGTGTATAATAAAGAAGGAGAAAAAGTTTCAAAAGTAAGTTCTATTGATGATATGGTGTATTCTGGAACTCGTACTCCAAAGTATACGGCATCATTGAAAAATTTCTTCTCTTATCGTGATTTTGATTTTTCATTTATGTTTGTATATTATGGTGGTCATGTGTTACGTGATGTTGTAGCTGGATATATGGGTGGTGCACCGAGTGCGAATCTTACTCGTAAGGCTTTAAACCATTGGAGGAAACCGGGGGATGAAAATATTCCAGGAGTAGCTCCGTCTTTCAATAGGAATATTTATTATACAGATGCTCAGACATGGTATTCGGCAGACATTCATGTAAAAAAGGCAGATTATATCAAATTGAGAGATATCTCATTGAGTTACAATTTGCCAAAGAATTGGTTGAGGAAATATTTTATAGAATCGGCCGCAGTGACTTGTCAAATTAGTAATGTGTGGTGGTGGGCTGCTAACGGAGATATTGATCCGGAAGCGTATACTACATCGGGGTATGGATGGGGAGCATTGACTCTTCCGAATCCTACTACTTATACAATTGGTTTGTCCCTTAATTTTTAAATGATTGAATAGATAAATATGAAATTATATAAATTTTTACTTTGTGCATGTTTGGCGTTACCTATAATGTCATGTGATGATTATTTGGATATACAACCTAAAGGGATTGTAATTCCGGAAAAGAGTGAAGACTATGAACGTTTATTGAATTATGCTCAATTGCTAAAAGCTTCAGAATCATATCCTAACTTTATGACAGATGATGTTTTCATGCCTTATGAAGATGATATGACTGGAGGATTTGTTTCTCTGGAGTTGCCGAACCAGCATTTATATGCGTTTAATAGTGAAATCTTTGGAGAAGGAGAGAGTGACGGTCTTTGGGAATACTCCTATAATCGTATTTATTATTATAACGTAGTTATTGATGATATAATGGGAGCTACTCAAGATACTGAAGAACATAAAAAGCAATTGAGGGCTGAAGCATTGGTTGGGCGTGCTTTTGAGTATTTGACTTTGGTTAATGCTTATGCTAATCATTACGATCCGTCGACTGCTGCTACAGATCCTGGCGTTCCATTGATGTTGGATAAAAATATCAATAAAACAAATTTGCAGCGCGCTACAGTGCAGGAAGTATATGATCAAATTAAGACAGATCTGGATGAGGCTGCTCCTAATTTACCGGAAAAACCGGTGTTGAATGCCTATCGTGCATCTAAGCCGGTGGGGTACGGGATGTTGGCACGTATGTATCTTTATATGGGAGATTACAAAAAAGCTTTGGAGAATGCGGTGATCTCATTACAGAATAATTCAACTTTGATGAGTCTTTTCCCGTATAAAGTAGTGGATCGTGATAAATATATTGGTAGGATCGATGTTCCGGATGGAGATGAGAATCCGGAAAATATTTATATTCGTTTGGCTCCATGGACTTTTGGATTTAGTGCTACTGCATATGCTTCTGAAGAATTGGCGTCCTTGTATGATCAGGAAAGGGATCAGCGTTATCTGTTGTATTTTACGAAATATTTAGGTGGAATAGATTTGGATTATCCTCTTTGGGCACCTTATATTTATGCCAACATGGCTATGTCTACTCCGGAAATGTATCTGATAGCAGCAGAGTGTGAAGCTCGTATAGGTAGTAAAGACAAAGCTATGGAATATATTAACACCTTGCGTGATAGTCGTATTATTGATAATGTACCTTTGGTTGCAAATGATAACAAGGATGCATTGGTAAAAGTCTTGGAGGAAAGAAGACGGGAAATGCCTATGCTTGGCTGTACCCGCTTGATTGACTTGAAACGTTTGAATCGTGAACCTGAATTTGCAAAGACTATTGTGCATGAGGTGAATGGTGTAGAGTACAAATTGGAACCCAATAGTCCTAAATATATTTTGCCTATTCCACCCACTGTACTTCGTTTTAATCCTGATATGATTCCTAACATAAGATAAAAGATATTTTAATGAAAAAATTAACGATTATGATGCAACAGCAGCATTATGCTGTTGCCTGGGTTCCTGCAACAGTGGAACTAAGCAAGAATTGGCGAATACTGTTCATTTGAAAGGTCAGTTGCTTGATATGGGTAGCCAGAATGTGCGTATGAGATTTGACGGAGCGGCATCTATGCTAGGCGATAGCCGGGATATTTTGTTGAAAACGGATGCTTCCGGTCATTTTGATACTACTTTTGTACTTAAAGAACCGACATATTATACTATCAGCCGCAACACATTGTATCTTACTCCAGGAGATGACATGACTATCAAAGTAACTCAGACAAATACAGAAGCGGAATTCTCGGGAATCGGAGCCGAAGCCAATAATTACATGAAGTTCCGTCTTTTCCCGAAAGGAGGTTCTTATCTGGAAGCCGGTGGTAACTTGCGTGGAGATTTTGTATCCACTAAAGCGTTGGTTGACAGCTTGGCCGCTATACGTATGCATACATTGGATACGTTAAGTAATGTGTCTGATGCATTTAAAAAGCAGGAAACAGCACGGATCAAAGCGGATATTATTAATAGTTATATCTGTTATGCAAGTTATTCAAGGATGTTTGCCGGAGTGAAGAATGAAGAAGAGATGCGGGCTAAATGGAATGAATTTAATGTTTCATTAACTCAGGATGTAACTCCGCTATATAAGGAGATTATGAATGAAGATATGCTGAATGTAGCTGTGGTGCGCGATGTTTTGTCTTATCAGGAAGATTCTACATTAGCTTCTCTTTGGTTTAAAGATATTTCCATTCCTGCGCGTACTACGGAATTATATGCTTGTGCTAAAATAGTTGATAATCTGAGAAATGAAGCTTCTGAACAGACTGTGAATGAGGCGAAGGCATTTTTGCAAACAGTGAAGAATGCTGATTTCGTGACAGAAATTGAAGGAAAGATTGTTCAAGCTTCCAAGTTGCTTCCCGGACAACCTGCCATTGATTTTGAGATGTTGGATGTGAAGGCAATGTGAAGCATCTTGCAGATTTTAGGGGTAAGGTGATTTATATTGATTTATGGGCAACTTGGTGTGGTCCTTGCATTCAGGAATCTCCGGCATTTGAGGCTTTAGGTAAGAAATATGCGGGTAAGGATATTGTTTTTCTTCCGATTTCTACAGATACTACAACGAAACCTTGGTTAAGGTACTTGGATGGACATAAGAAAGAATTGACTCAATATCATTCCAATGATGTTGCTTTAAAAGAAAGTTGGGCTATCATGTATATTCCTCGTTTTATTTTGATTGACAAGGATTTCAATATTGTGAATGCATACGCTCCACGTCCGTCAAGTGAAGAGATTGGTACTTTGATTGATTCTGTTCTTAATAAATAGTAAATTTATGATTTATAAAAAATATCTATTATTAGGCGTTTCTTTATGCATGTTAAATGCTTGCAATGAGTCTAAGTCTGTGTCTTTAGAGGGTAGTCTTGATGGAATCCAGGCTGATTCTATCTATTTATATCAAGTGGACAATGAGCATTATGGTAGTGTGAAACTGATTAAATCTATTGCTGTTACCGATGGTAGATTTGCTTATCCCACTGATTCTATACAAGTCGGTCTTTATTGTTTCTCTTTGCAGAATATGGAGCGTGGGGAGTATTTACAGCAATACGCTAATTTGTTTTTGGAACCCAAATCCATGCAGCTTACCTTAGGCAAGGATAAGTATGACCAACTGAGTTTACATGCTACAGGGTCTGCATTGCAGGAGCAATACGAAGCTTTGCTAGAAGCGAAATATATAGCAGGTAATCGTACGGTTCTCGATTCTTTGGATCATATGTTCTATGCGGCTCGTGAAAAAGGAGATCGTGAGGAAATGGAGCGTATCCGGGAGGTTTCCAGTCCTTATTATGAGAGTGCCTCGGAACAGACCCGTAACTGATAAATGAGGAAATTGCTAAAAATAAAGGCTCATACTTCGGTTTGTATCTTTATTATACCTATCGCTTCCAAAATCATACTTTTAATACAGTTAAAGAGATTGATGAGGCACGTAACTTCATAGGCGGTTTTGATGAGGTGTCCAAGCAAGTGTATATATGTAAAAATGCAAGAAGGTTTGGATAAATTTGCTAAGTGTGCTACCGGCAGTGTTGCTCCTGCTATAACAGGAATTGATTTGAAAGGAAATTCTGTCAGTTTGAACGATTTCAAGGGTAAATATGTTCTAGTCGATTTTTGGTTTGCCGGTTGTAGTTGGTGCCGTAAGGAAACTCCTTATCTGTTGAAGACGTACAATGCTTTCAAAGATAAAGGATTTACTATTTATGGTGTGTCTACAGACCGTCGTGAGGAAGATTGGAAAAAGGCTATTGAAGAAGACAAGAGCTATTGGAATCAGGTTCTGTTGCGGAAAGACGATGTGAAGGATGTGTTGGAATCATATTGTATTGTCGGTTTCCCACATATAATTTTAGTAGATCCGGAAGGTAAAATTGTAGCGAAGGAGTTGCGTGGAGATGATTTTTATAATACCGTCAAAAAGTTTGTAAACGGAGCAAAATAAAGAAATGTGTTTTTTAACAAATAAAGCAGTAGGCTGGGAATGTCCAGTCTACTGTTTTTTCTTTTATGAAATATGGAGCTTTTTGAAGGAATGATATTGTTTTATTATAGGTAGTGGTATTCCGTATTGTATTTATTTTTTAAATAAATCTAATGCATGACCCATATTTCTCTAATGTTTTCCTTTTAGAGAACTTATTCTCTGTCGGATAGGTTAAAAGTTTATCTTTGTACCATTATTCAGAAAAGAAATTTATTGATAAAATAGACATAAAAGGATCAAAACGTATAAGTATTGTAAGCGTACAATACTTTTAGGAGGTCTCGTTGGATGCTTGTGTTCAGATTTAAGGCGAGACCACCTTATTCTCGTAGAGAATTTAGATTTTAATTTAGATGATACTTGCTCGTGATGAGTAGGTATCATTTGTTTTTTAGTCTATTCTGTATGGAAATGGCTTGTAAGATTATACATAGAAGATAGAATAATTAGATCACTCTGCCGTTGAAATGGAGGATTTGAGCGGATTATTTTAATTATTGGAAGAATTGTTCTATCCTTTAAAGCATATTGCTTCTATCTTTGCCATACTGAGAAAAACATTAAATTACATTATTATGAAGAATTTTCTTATCTTATCTCTGTTGTTAGCCTTTTTGACTACGGAAGTATGTGCGCAGTGGAAACCGGCTGGTGACAAGATCAAAACACAGTGGGCAAATAAAATAAATACCTCTGCCGTATTGCCTGAATATCCACGTCCTATAATGGAACGTAATGAATGGAAGAACTTGAATGGTTTGTGGGAGTATGCTATCACCGATTTGGGAGGAAATGTTCCGGCGCATTTTGACGGGCAGATTTTGGTACCTTTTGCAGTGGAATCTTCTTTATCAGGTGTGGGACAAAGAGTCGGTGCAAAAAAGGAATTATGGTATTCCCGTTCATTTGAAGTGCCTGTTGCTTGGAAAAATAAAAATGTATTACTTCATTTCGGTGCTGTGGACTGGAAAGCAGATATTTGGGTAAATGATGTGAAGGTTGGTAGTCATACTGGTGGTTTTACTCCGTTTTCTTTTGATATCACTGCAGCGTTGTCTGGTAAGGGAAATAATAGATTAGTAGTAAAAGTTTGGGACCTACGGATGAAGGGTATCAGCCTAGAGGTAAACAGGTGAATAATCCGGAGGGTATTTGGTATACTCCTGTGACTGGCATTTGGCAGACTGTTTGGCTGGAACCGGTTACTGCCAGGCATATTGAAGAACTTCGAATCACACCGGATATTGACCAACACTTACTGACTGTAAAAGCCCATTTGAATATGAGGGCACCTTCCGATCTGATTGAAGTAAACGTATATGACGGCAATCAGTTGGTTGCCACTGGGAAAAGTATTAATGATGAGCTGTGGTCATACCTATGCCGGAAGATGCTAAATTTATGGAGTCCTGATTTTCCTTTTTTGTATACTTTAAAGGTCATGTTGAAAAGCGGTAATAAAGTATTGGATCAGGTGAACAGTTATGCGGCTATGCGCAAATACTCTACGAAACGTGATGTTAATGGAATTGTACGTTTAGAACTGAATAACCAACCTTTGTTCCAGTTCGGACCATTGGATCAGGGATGGTGGCCTGATGGATTGTATACCGCTCCCACTGATGAGGCTTTAGTATATGATATACAAAAGACTAAAGACTTAGGATTCAATATGATACGTAAACATATTAAAGTGGAACCGGCCCGTTGGTATACTCATTGTGATCAATTGGGAATTATTGTGTGGCAGGATATGCCTAGCGGTGATCGTAATCCGGAGTGGCAGAACCGCAAATATTTTGAAGGTACGGAAAAAAGCGTTCGGCGGTTTCTGAGGCTTGTTACCGTAAAGAATGGAAAGAAATTATGGATTGTTTGTATTCTTATCCATGTATCGGAACATGGGTTCCGTTCAATGAGGCATGGGGGCAATTCAAGACTCCGGAAATTGCAGAATGGACTAAAGAATATGATCCGACCCGTCTGGTAAATCCTGCAAGTGGACATCCGGAACACTGCGCCTTATCGGTCTTCATTAACTTCATTACATTATCCATACCAATTACCTCCGAAACCACTGAACCAGCTGAAGGCACAAACCTCTTTCATAGGAATTCAAGCAAAAATACATAATAATTACATATAATAACGTATCAATGAACGATAAAATGATGAAGTACTTCCAGCTCACTGCCAAACCAAGAAAAGACTCCAATCCCCAGCCAACAATGAACAGCACAATCATTCCGGTTGAGATTGAAATCATACTCTTCCAGAATTTAGCAATTCCCAGATGAATCTTGTAAGCATAATAACGGTTCATAATCCATCCTGTGCTGACAAAAAGCGAGCCGGCTGTACCTATTGCACATCCTATCCCGCCATATCGATGAGCCAAGGGAAAACTGATAGCTAAACCAATAAAGGCACAAATAGTATAAGCAGTCATCCTATATCGATTCTTATTCATTGCCTTTAATATAGAAATTCCTACATTTTTGAATCAAAGGTATTATCAAAGCAGCCATGAGAATGACTACCATAGGATAAGCAGACAAATAGCCTGCTCCAGCCCATAAATAAATAAACTGCTTTCCCACAAGTACAAACATAATAAATATGTATCCTACGACCAGATACTGTAATCTGCCAATTCGAATCATCATATCGGTGAGTTCCGCACTAGAAACATATTTAGCTACCAACATAGTCACCTTCGGCAGAACAACTCCGCTGATTGCTGTAGAAAATTCATGAACATCATCATAAATTGCAATGGCTATCGCATAAATAGCCACCTGAAGCGTACCAGATACAATTCCAAGCACGAACTGTCCGGAAGCCCAGTAAATCTTATCCATGATGGCATTTAAAAAGATGAAAAATGAATATCCGGCAATTTCATAGAGGAACCAGCTATCAAAATGTCCACGTGCAAAATGGACATGAAGAAACTTCAAACAATAAAACATATTGGCAAGAAGGCAGGCAAAATTCAGCGCAGTAGAAACTACGACCATCATAACTGAGCCATAACCCCAAAACAAAAAAGGCAAGACAAGTAATGGATTTAAAACAACGCGTAGAATATTAGTTACCCGAAGGAAAATGAACCTTTCATACGCATTCATGATGGAAGAAAAAATACTTAGCGGAAATGACAAAGCAAAATTAAAAATAAGAAGAAGCATCATGATCCTGGCACGATGCATTTCTCCGATAGAAAGAGTCCTGCCAAAAAGATTATCAATATTAGCATATAAAATAAATCCTACCAATAATGCTACTAGGCCAATAATTGAGTACACGAAAAGAAATAGGCCATTTTAATTCTGCCTCTTTTTTCTTTGTCTCATCAGCCCGATTCCTGGCAGTATATCTAACCACAGTGTCTCCTAGTCCCATATCCAGAACACTGAGATATCCAACGATCGATCCCACTAGAGAATAGAGTCCATATTCCGATTGCCCCAGAAGTCGGAGCATTATAGCGTATACGCCAAACCAACAATAATTGTTGCAATATTGTTCACATAGGAAAGCAATGCCCCCCATTTACGTTGATTCATAGAACCTCTTTTATGTTTAGTTCAAATTTAGAAGTTATACTATTAATAAGGTGATAATATTTCCCTCAGATACTGATTAGCCTCTCACGTTCTACCTTTAACACATTTTCAGCTTACATCCCAGTCCGGTTCATCAACGGATTCTTATACGATAGTTATTCTCTCACTTGCCGTGCTCTGT
>ENA-OQER01001251-OQER01001251.1-human-gut-metagenome-genome-assembly--contig:-NODE-1251-length-12638-cov-2.712653_pt1 | contig 12638 bp, 16 predicted proteins | sample MGYA00242797_ERZ504639 | MGnify/ENA primary metagenome ERZ504639 (study PRJEB26092, sample SAMD00036306) | human gut metagenome | host: Homo sapiens | study: EMG produced TPA metagenomics assembly of...
CCTGCCTGAAATTCTGGGCAAAGTACAACGAGCGCTATCTCATGGCGGACAAAGACCTGACAAAACCCACCGAGATCGAGTTCTGCACCGGCAGCTTCTCGGCCGTGGACACTGCGGTGTTCAAAGAAGTGGGCGGCTTCGACGAGAAGTACTTCATGTACGTGGAAGACGCCGACCTCACCCAGAAAATGCGCACCAGGGCAAGGCGTATCTGGTGCCCCAGTACACCGCCATCCATGCATGGCACCGCGCCGCGCACCGCAGCCTGAAGCCTTTTCTGTGGCAGCTGCGCAGCCTGATGCGGTATTTTTCCAAATGGGGCTTTGCGTGGTAACTCCCCCAGTCAATGCCTGCGGCATTGCCAGCCCCCTCGGAGAGAGGGCCTTTTGGGCGGAACAAATGCGAGACTGAAGGAGTTTCAGAACGCTTTTCCGGAAAATTTTTCGGGAAAGCCGTTCTTTCTTGCTTTTTGTGTGATTTGATAGTAAAATAAAGTGAACTGCTATCATTTTGCGTTCCGGGCAGGGGAGAGCAGCCCCAAAATCGTTTACAGCGGACGCAGCTCCGCTTTGAATCCATACGTCATCCGGCGGTCTCCCGTCTGGGCGGCGTACAGCTGCACAACTTTTCAATCTATTTTAAAGGAGTGCACAAATATGAAAGGTATCATTCTTGCCGGCGGTGCCGCACCCGGCTTTACCCGCTGACCATGGTCACCAGCAAGCAGCTGCTGCCGGTCTACGACAAGCCGATGATCTATTACCCTCTGTCCACGCTGATGCTGGCAGGCATTCAGGATATCCTGATCATCTCTACCCCGACCGATACGCCTCGCTTTGAGGCGCTGCTGGGTGATGGCAGCCAGTACGGCATCCATCTGCAGTATAAAGTTCAGCCCTCTCCGGATGGTCTGGCACAGGCCTTTATTCTGGGCGAAGAGTTCATTGGCGACGACTGCTGCGCCATGATCCTGGGCGATAACATCTTCTACGGCAACGGCTTCTCCAAGATCCTCAAGACCGCCGCCGCCAATGCGGAAAACAAAGGCCGCTGCACCGTGTTCGGCTACTATGTGCAGGACCGGAGCGTTTTGGCATCGTGGAGTTCGACAAGGACGGCAAGGTGCTCAGCGTGGAGGAAAAGCCGCAGCATCCCAAGTCCAACTACGCCATCACCGGCCTGTACTTCTATAACAAAGAGGTTGTGAAGATGGCAAAGCAGGTCAAGCCCTCTGCCCGCGGCGAGCTGGAGATCACCACCTTGAATGACATGTATCTGAAGAAGGACGAGCTGGATGTTCAGCTGCTGGGCCGCGGTTTTGCATGGCTGGACACCGGCACCATGGACAGTCTGGTGGAGGCAGCCGATTTTGTGCGCATGATCGAGAAGCGTCAGGGCATCAAGATCAGTGCGCCGGAAGAGATCGCCTTCAAGTACGGCTGGATCGACCGCGACACCCTGCTGGAAAGCGCTGAGCGCTACGGCAAGAGTCCTTACGGCCAGCACCTGAAGAACGTTGCAGACGGCAAGCTGCGCTATTAAGCAAAAGAGAGGCATACCCATATGAAAATCATTGTTACCGGCTGCAAGGGTCAGCTGGGCACCGAGATCCTCAAGCAGCTGCGCGAAGGCCGCAGCGAGATCGGCCCCATCCCCGAAAAGCTGCTCAATGCCACGGTGATCGCCGTGGACCTGCCGGATCTGGATATCTCCAACTACAAAATGGTGGACGAGTTCATCCGCCGCAACCGCCCGGATGTCATCATCAACTGCGCTGCCTACACCAATGTGGACGGCTGCGAAGTGAACCATGATGCCGCCTTCAAGGCAAACGCCTCGGCCCCCGCAATCTGGCACAGGCAGCGGAAAAGACCGGTGCACGACTGGTACACGTCTCCACCGATTATGTGTTCTCCGGCCGTGAGAACGGCGGCGTTGCACAGGACGAAGCCACCATTCCCGGCCCCATCAGCGCCTATGGCTCTACCAAGCTCATGGGGGAAAAGTATGTGGAGCAGTTCTGCCACCGTCACTTCATCGTGCGCACCGCGTGGCTCTACAGCTACTACGGCAAAAACTTCGTCAAGACCATCGTGAACGCAGGCAAGAAGTTTGGCAAGCTGGAAGTGGTCAATGACCAGTGCGGCAACCCCACCAACGCGGTGGATCTGGCCCACGAGATCCTGCAGCTGTGCGTGACCCACGAGTACGGCCTGTATCACTGCACCGGCGAGGGCATCTGCTCGTGGTATGATTTTGCGTCCGAGATCATCCGCCTGTCCGGCGTGGATGCCGCTGTGGCACCCTGCACCAGCGAGGAATACAAGGCAAAGCACCCGGAAAGCGCCGACCGCCCCAAGTGGAGCGCACTGGACAACCGGATGCTGCGCTGCACCGTGGGCAACGATGTGCGCGACTGGAGAGACGCTCTGGCCTGCTTCTTCGCCCACTGGGACGGCGACAACGGGATGAAAGACTGAAAAGAGGAAATTGAACCTATGAAAACCTATCTGATCACCGCTGCGCCGGTTTTATTGGCTCCAACTTTGTGCATTATATGCTCAAGAAATACCCGGAGATCCTGCTGGTCAATCTGGATAAGCTGACCTACGCCGGCAATCTGGAAAACCTGAAGGATGTGGAGGCGACCCCCGCCATGTGTTCGTGCAGGGCGATATCTGCGACAAGGAGCTGGTGGAAGGCCTGTTCCAGAAGTACGATTTCGATTACGTCATCAACTTTGCCGCCGAGAGCCACGTGGACCGCTCCATCAAGAACCCCGAAATTTTTGTGCAGAGCAACGTGATGGGCACCGTCAACCTGCTGCAGCGCGCCAAGGAAGCATGGTATGATGCCGATGCCAAGACTTGGAAAGAGGGCAAGAAGTACCTGCAGGTGTCCACCGATGAGGTGTACGGCGCACTGGTGCGGACGGCTACTTTATGGAGACCACCCCCCTGTGCCCCCACAGCCCCTATTCTTCCTCCAAGGCCAGCGCCGATATGTTCGTTATGGCATTCCACGATACCTACGGCATGCCCGTGAACATCACCCGCTGCTCCAACAACTACGGCCCCTACCAGTTCCCGGAGAAGCTGATCCCCCTGATGATCAACAACGTCAAGCACCACAAGCAGCTGCCCGTCTACGGCGACGGTATGCAGATCCGCGACTGGCTGTATGTGGAAGATCACTGCAAGGCCATCGACATGGTAGCCAACGGCGGCAAGGTCGGCGAGGTGTACAACGTGGGCGGCCACAACGAGCGCCCCAACATCTTCATCGTCAAGACCATCATCAACCAGTTGCATGACCGCCTGCAGGACGAGGGCATCAGCGAGGACCTCATCAAGCACGTTGCCGACCGTCTGGGCCACGACCGCCGCTACGGCATCGACCCCACCAAGATCAAGAACGATCTGCTGGTACCCCGAGACCCCCTTTGAAAAGGGCATCGTGCTGACCATTGACTGGTACCTGAACCATCAGGAGTGGATGGACCATGTCACCAGCGGTGATTACCAGAACTACTATCAGGATATGTACAAGAATAAGTAACAGCCTGTAAACCAAGCAAAACCAAAAGCCGGACAGCCCGCAAGCTGTCCGGCTTTGTTCGGTTCAAGGGGTGCTCTTCCGCTTTGCTATATGGCACCTTGGTCTTACCGGCGGCGCGAAAGCCATTTCAAATCGTCCCGCTTTGGGTGGTGTCTACCACAAAATCCGCCGTCTCCGCAATGTGGTACTGGGCAAAATAGCCCTCCTCCAGCGGCACCCACCGGGCGGCAAAATTGGCATATCGCTCCCCCTCCCGCGCCTGCAGGCGGCGGGTCTGCTCTTCTTTGCGTAGGTCAGGAACACCCGCAGCGTTTCGTAACCGGTCAGCAGCGGGTGGTGGCTGTAGCTGCCCTCCAAAATCACCAGCGGCTGCGCGGCCAGCTCCCGCGCGGCAGGTACGCACCCTGCGGCAGGAATAGGCACGGTACTGCACCGCCTGGCCCTCGTAGGCTGGGCGCAGGGCTTCGTCCGCAGGCGGGCAAGGTCCATATTGGCGCAGGGCGTTTCTCCCAGCCGCGGATGCGCTGTGCAGGCGGCAGGTAAAAATCATCGGTGTGCAGGGTGATGCTGGCCGGAAACTGCCGGGCCAGCGTATTTGCAAGGGTGGTCTTGCCGCTGCCGCAGCGGCCATCCAGCGCCAGCACCAGCGGCTTTGTGGGCTGCTGTGCCAGTGCGGCGGCAAGAAGGGAGATCAGGCCCGGCGGTGCAATGTTCTGTGGCATGGATGCGTGCTCCTTTTATAAGATAGAACCCTCTCAGTCATTGCTGCGCAATGCCAGCTCTCCCGAAGGAGAGAGCTTTTGAATGCGCTGACTCTATAAAGAGCTCCCCCTTCGGGGGAGCTGGCGCGTTAGCGCCTGAGAGAGTTTTCCTTATTATACCATACCGTATCTCAAAACGGTAGAATGCACAAAAAGCGAGGCGGAGAAAACTGCGGTTTGCCACGAATAACTTTTTTCAAGAAAAGTGTTGACAACGGCCCACCGCTGTGGTAAGATACAGTCACGTTAGAAATAACTAACCACAAGAAACAGATCGGCAGGCCGAAGCTTGAATGCTCCGCGCAAAGCTGCTTCTTTTTTGGAATCGGGGTTAGAAATATCTAACTCATAACCACGGCGCATCCGGGGAACAATAGCCCGGAGAAACAAGGCGGGAGGGCGCAGACATGGAGCGTAATTTTGAAACGGTCATGATCGAACAGTGTGCCCCGGTGCTGGCAAGCCTGAAACCGGCAGGCCTGTTCCGCTATGAGACCCGCGACTGCGCCGACCTTGCGCGCGGGTGAAAAACTGGAACACTCAGCTGAACCCCAAGGGCCTGCGTGTGCGGGTGCTCAAGGGCTGCGTGCTCAACCACCGGTATCTTGTGTATGTCTACCGCGAAAGTAGGCTGACTGCCGTGCTGGCAGATGAAAAGGTGCAGAGCTTTCTGCGGCAGGAGGCTACCGCCTGCCGGAAGCGGGCGAAGCACCGGATGTGGGCAATATGCTCACTCAGCTTTCCCGCAAGCTGTGCTGTTCGGCAGAATTTCCGCATGAGATCGGGGTGTTCCTTGGCTATCCGCTGGGCGATGTTGTGGGCTTTATTGAGAACCGCGGCAAGAACTTTACCTGTTGCGGCTGCTGGAAGTCCTACGGCGACCCGGATGCAGCGCAGAAGCACTTTGACCAGCTGAGCAAGTGCACAGCAGTCTATCTGCGGCTGTTCCACAGCGGAACACCGATTCTCCGCCTTGCCGTGGCGGCTTAAAATTTGTCATTCTCTTTTCAAATACTCTCTTTTTATCCTGGCACCTGCTGGTGTCCACGCACTGGCAGGAAAGAAATCCTCCTTTTGACACGCGGCCGCGCGGTGCAGACTGACCACTGTACCGCGCGGCTGTGTCATTTGCTGCAAAAGAGCACAGCAGGTCAGAGAAAAAGCTTTGTGATAGTTTACAAGATGCCGCCAAAAAAGAACAAGAAAATGTAAACAATGGCTAACTTTGATTCAATAATTTGAGTTAGTTATTGTTGATTGTGGTGAAAAAACGGAAAAAATCGGGCAGAAAAATTGTTTGTTCATATGAACTAACTTTTAATTGTGAAAAAACTATTGACATAAAAGGTTAGTGAGCGTAAACTATCCACGTTGATAGTTGCGGCTGACTAACCGCAGCGATATCCCAGATTCAAACAGGAAGGGAAGCGGAAGTATGATGCCTTTGACAATGGCAAAAGCAGGGAGACCGTCACCATCAAAAAGATCACCGGCAAGGATGAGATCCGGCTGCATCTGGCAGAGCTGGGTTTTGTGGTGGACAGTGAGGTAACGGTCGTCAACGAGATCGCAGGCAACCTGATCATTCAGGTCAAGGAGAGCCGCATCGCGCTGGACAAGACCATGGCAAACCGTATCATGATTGGCTGAACAGTGCCCAGGCGCTGTTTGGGAGCTGCTCCGAAACTGGAATAGTCTCTCTATAAAGACAAGCAGAGGAGGATGGTTAAGTATGAAAACTCTGAAAGACGTAAAGGTCGGCGAGACCGCTACTGTGGCAAAGCTGCACGGTGAAGGCCCGGTCAAGCGCCGCATCATGGACATGGGCATCACCAAGGGTGTTGAGATCTATGTCCGTAAGGTGGCACCTCTGGGTGACCCCATGGAGCTGACCGTGCGCAACTACGAGCTGAGCGTGCGCAAGGCCGATGCTGAAATGATCGAAGTAGTCTGATCCCAAAGGGAGGAAGGATTAAGCAATGAGCATTAAAATTGCACTTGCCGGCAACCCGAACTGCGGTAAAACGACCCTGTTCAACAATCTGACCGGCTCCAACCAGTATGTCGGCAACTGGCCCGGCGTTACGGTGGAAAAGAAGGAAGGCAAGCTGAAGGGCGATAAGGATGTTATCATTCAGGACCTGCCCGGTATCTACTCGCTGTCTCCGTACACGCTGGAAGAAGTGGTTTCCCGTACTTATCTGGTCAAGGAGAAGCCCGATGCCATCCTGAACATCATCGATGGTACCAACATTGAGCGTAACCTGTACCTGACCACCCAGCTGATCGAGCTGGGCATCCCGGTGGTCATGGCTGTGAACATGATCGATCTGGTGCGCAAGAACGGTGATAAGATCGACCTGAAGAAGCTGAGCGCAGAGCTGGCTGTCAGGCGGTGGAGATCAGCGCACTGAAGGGCGAGGCACCGAGGCTGCTGCAAAGGCTGCTGTGCTGCTGCAAAGGCTACCAAGGCTGCTGAGCTGCCCCATGTGTTCACCGGCAGCGTGGAGCACGCCATTGCCCACATCGAAGAGTCCATTCAGGGCAAGGTGGATGACCGCTTCCTGCGCTGGTATGCCGTCAAGCTGTTCGAGCGCGACGAGAAGGTCATGGACGAGCTGAAGCTCGACAAGAGCCTGACCGACCACATCGACCAGCACATCAAGGACTGCGAAGCTGAGATGGACGATGACGCTGAGAGCATCATCACCAACCAGCGCTATGCATATATCAACACCGTCGTGGGCAAAGCTGTTAAGAAAAAAGGCCCGCGTGGAGCACCTGACCGTTTCCGATAAGATCGACCAGATCGTGACCAACCGTATTCTGGCTCTGCCCATCTTCGCACTGGTCATGTTCCTGATGTACTCCCTGTCCATGGGCACCTCCATTGCAGACGGCGGCTGGGCCATTGGTACCTTTGCCACCGACTGGACCAACGATGTCCTGTTCGGTGAGATTGTTCCCAATGCTCTGGGCGGCTTGCTGGAGAGCATCGGCGTGCAGGCTGGCTGTACGGCTGATCATGGACGGCATCGTTGCCGGTGTCGGCGCAGTCCTGGGCTTCGTTCCCCAGATGCTGGTGTTGTTTTTCCTGCTGTCCATTCTGGAGGATGTGGGCTATATGTCCCGTGTCGCCTTCATCATGGACCGTATCTTCCGCAAGTTCGGCCTGTCCGGTAAGAGCTTCATCCCCGTGCTGGTCGGTACCGGCTGCGGCGTGCCCGGTGTTATGGCTTCCCGTACCATCGAGAACGAGCGCGACCGCCGCATGACCATCATGACCACCTGCTTCATCCCCTGCGGCGCAAAGATGCCCATCATCGGCCTCATCGCAGGTGCGATGTTCGGCGGTTCTTCTCTGGTGCTGTCTCTGCTTACTTCATTGGCATGGCTGCCATCATCTGCTCCGGCGTGATCCTGAAGAAGACCAAGCTCTTCGCAGGTGATCCCGCTCCCTTCGTGATGGAGCTGCCCGCATACCATGTGCCTGCATGGGGCAACGTGTTCCGTGCAACCTGGGAGCGCGGCTGGTCCTTCATCAAGCGCGCAGGCTCCGTCATTCTGGCCGCTACCGTTGTGCTGTGGTTCCTGCAGGGCTTCGGCTTCGAGAACGGTGTCTTCGGCATGGTCGAGGATCAGGACAACTCCGTGCTGGCTGCGATCGCTACCAAGGTCGCATGGATCTTTGCACCTCTGGGCTTCGGCAACTGGCGTGCAACTGTCGCTTCCGTCTCCGGCCTGATCGCAAAGGAGAACGTGGTTGGTACCTTCGGTGTTCTGTATCACTTCGGCGGTGAGCTGTCTGAGAACGGCGATGAGATCTGGGCTGCTGTTGCGCAGGACTACACCGCTCTGTCGGCTTACGCTTCATGATCTTCAACCTGCTGTGCGCTCCCTGCTTCGCTGCTATGGGCGCCATCAAGCGCGAGATGAACAACGGCAAGTGGACGGCCATCGCCATTGGTTATATGTGCGCTCTGGCTTACTGCGCCGCTCTGGTGGTGTACCAGCTGGGCGGCCTGATCACCGGTGAGATTGGCTTCAACTTCTTCACCATCGTGGCTGCTGTTGTTCTGGTTGGCTTCATCTACCTGCTGGTCCGTCCCAACAAGTATGCTGGTGACAACGAGGTCAAAATCGATATCTCCAAGATCTAAAAGAACGCTTTGCACGGAAAGGGTGTGTTTTGTATGATGGAATTTCTCGCCGCGAACTTTAATTTGCCGACGATCATCGTGGGTGCTATCGTGTTTGGCGGTGTGGGCTGGATCACATGGCACTCCCACAAGCATGGCGGCGGCTGCAGTGGGTGCAGCGGCTGCGGCGAAGGCGGCTGCAATGGCAGCTGCAGCGGTTGCAGCGGCTGTCACTGAGCATTGAAATGATCCGCAAAGGGCGCGGGCTGGAACATTCGGCTCGCGCCCTTTTTTCAGAAACAAAAAGTTAGCTTTGGATAACATTGGAAAATCTATCAGAAAAGAGAGTGATCGGCATGGAACTGACGTCGGCACATCTGCGCTATCTGCTGGCGATCTACGAAGTCTCACAGACCCATCTGGATATCAGCTCCCGCAGCATTGCCGAAAAGCTTGGCGTGACCAAGCCCTCGGTGGTGCGTATCATGAATCTGCTCATGGAGCGCGGCATGATCGTAAAGGAGCACTACGGCAAGATCTATATGACAGACCGGGGCATCTGGGTGGCAAAACAGGTGATCGGGAGCTGAAAACGATCCTGACCCATTTCCCGCCGGTCGGTGAGCCGCTGAGCGAAGAAGAGCGCTTTACCGCTGCCCTTGCCATGACCAGTGCACTGCCGGAGCGCATCTTTACCGGCGAATATGAGCGTCTGTTTGGCAGTGATGCAGAAAAAGCAGAAACGGAGAAAGCCCAGTGATCAATAAAAAATTGCTGTCCTTTGACCGCGGTGCGCTGCGGTATGTGGGAGCCAATGTGGCTTTCCAATGGCTGGGGATGCTGTGCAACGTGATCTTTGTGCGGGCCATTGCCCGGCTGGTGGGCGCAGCCTTTGCGGGCAGCCTGACCAGTGCACAGCTGTGGCAGAACCTTGTGCTCTGCCTTGCCACGGTGCCCATGCGCTTTGCCTTTACCATGCTGGCATCGGCCATGAGCGATCAGGCTTCCAAGGATGTCAAGCGCACCCTGCGCAGCAGCATCTACGCAAAGCTTGCCCGCCTTGGCCCCAACTACACCGAGACGGCGGCCACCAGCGAGGTGGTGATGCTGGCCAGCGAAGGGGTGGAGCAGATCGACACCTACTTTGCAAAATACCTGCCGCAGCTGTTTTACAGCCTGCTGGCACCCGTTACCCTGTTTGTGCTGCTGGTGGGTGTGCACGCACGGTCGGCCATCATCCTGCTGTGCTGCGTGCCGCTGATCCCCATGTCCATTGTGGCAGTGCAGAAGTTTGCCAAAAAGCTGCTGGCAAACTACTGGGGCGAATACACCACCCTTGGCGACAGCTTCCTTGAGAACATTCAGGGCCTGACCACCCTGAAAATTTATCAGGCCGACGGCTGGAAGCACGAGCAGATGAACGCGCAGGCTGAGCGCTTCCGCAGGATCACCATGAAGGTGCTCACCATGCAGCTGAACTCGGTGACACTGATGGACCTGATGGCTTACGGCGGTGCGGGCTGGCATCATCAGCGCGGTGGCTGCATTTGCGGAAGGCCGGCTGACCCTGACCGCCACATTGACCATCGTGCTGCTGGCGGCGGACTTTTCCTGCCGCTGCGGCTGCTGGGCAGCTACTTCCACATTGCCATGAACGGTGCCGCTTCGGCAGAGAAGATCTTCAAGCTTCTGGCAGCGGAAGAGCCTGCCGATGGTGACCGCGTGCCCGGAGAGAATACGACTCTGAAGTTTGAGCATGTCACCTTTGGCTACGAGAAGGACCGCACCATCCTGAACGATGTCTCCTTTACCATTCCGCAGGGCAGCTTTGTCTCGCTGGTGGGTGAGAGCGGCTGCGGCAAAAGCACCATTGCGGCGCTGCTGTCCGGCAGCCGCACCGGCTATACCGGCAGCGTGACGCTGGGCGGCGTGCCGGTGCAGGAGCTGCAGCAGGAACAGCGTCTGCGCACCCTGACGCTGGTGCCCCACAACGCCGCCATCTTCAAGGGTACGGTGGAGAGCAACCTGCGCATGGCAAAGTCGGACGCGGACGAGGCACAGCTCTGGGCGGCATTGGAACAGGTGAATCTGGCCGATTTCTGCCGCAGCCAGAACGGCCTGCAGACCGCTCTGCATGAGGGCGGCAGCAATCTTTCCGGCGGCCAGCGCCAGCGCCTTGCCATGGCCCGCGCCCTGCTGCATGATACGCCCATCTACCTGTTTGACGAAGCCACTTCCAATGTGGATGCCGAGAGCGAGAACGATATCATGCAGGCCATCCACAGTCTGGCCGGAAAAAAGACGATCATCCTGATCTCCCACCGTCTGGCAAACGTGGTGCACAGCGACTGCATCTATGCAATGAGCAATGGCCGTGTGATCGAGCAGGGCACACACGCCGAGCTGCTGGCAAAGCAGGGGGCTTACAGCCGCCTGTATCTGGCACAGCGGCAGCTGGAAACACTGGAAGAGGAGGATGCCTGAGCATGAACAAGAGCAATCATCGCAGCCCCTTTGCCATTGTGAGACGGCTGATCGTGCTGGTAAAGCCCATGCTGCCCATCATGCTGGCAGCGATCGTGATGGGGGTGGCAGGCCATTTCTGCGCCACCTTCATTACCATCTTCGGCGGTTTTGGCATCCTGCGTGCGCTGGGCTTGCCAGTCCGCTCAAAACCGTGAGCACAGCCTTTGCATGTATTCTGGTGTTTGCCCTGCTGCGCGGCGTTCTGCGTTACGCAGAGCAGGCGTCCAATCACTATATCGCCTTCAAGCTGCTGGCCCTGATCCGCGATAAGGTGTTCGGTGCCTTGCGCCGTCTGACCCCGGCAAAGCTGGAAGGCCGTGACCGCGGTGACCTGATCTCGCTCATCACCGCCGATATCGAAGCGCTGGAGGTGTTCTATGCCCACACCATTTCGCCCATCTGCATCGCGTGCATCTGCGTCATCGGCATGACAGGCTTTGTGGGCAGCTGGCACATCCTGCCTGCGCTGGTGCTGCTGGCGGGCTATCTGCTGGTGGGCGTGGCCCTGCCGGTGTGGAGCGCAAAGCGCGGCGACTGTGCCGCCCGGGAGTACCGTCAGGCACTGGCCGATACCAACAGCTATGTGCTGGAAAGCCTGCGCGGCCTGAAGGATACCCTGCAGTATCAGGACACCGCAGCCCGCGCCGAGGGCATCACGGCCCACAGTGAGATGCTGGGCGAAAAGCAGAAGGCGATGAAATACCGCGAGGGCCTGACCGTGGCCATCACGAACACCTTGATCCTGCTCACGGTGCTGGCCGTGCTGGGTGTGAGCCTGAACCTTTACCAGAGCGGTAAAATGGACGTGGAGGGCGTACTGGTGTGCACCCTTTCGGCCCTCAGCTCCTTTGGCCCGGTGGTGGCGCTGGCAAACCTTGGTGCCAGCCTGACGCAGGTATTCGCCAGCGCAGACCGCGTGCTGGACCTGCTGGACGAACAGCCCGTCACCGCCGATGTGACCGACGGCACAGACACCGCATTTGCAGGTGCTGCGGCAGAGCATGTGAACTTTGCCTATGCCAATGAGGAGGTGCTGCATGACCTGAGCCTGACCATTCCGGAAAAGAAGATCGTGGGCATCACCGGCCGCTCCGGCAGCGGAAAGTCTACCTTCCTGCGGCTGCTGATGCGCTTCTGGGATGTATCCAGCGGCAGCATCCGCTTTGGCGCAGAGGATATCCGCCGCGTGAACACCGCCGCCCTGCGCGAACAGGAAAGCCTTGTGACGCAGGAGACCGAGCTGTTCGACGATACCATTGAGAACAACATCCGCATTGCAAAGCGGGATGCCACCCGGGAAGAGGTGGAAGCAGCCTGCAAAAAGGCTGCGCTGGACGGCTTTATCCACAGCCTGCCCAAGGGCTATGATACCCCGGTGGGTGAGCTGGGCGGTGCACTTTCCGGCGGCGAGCGCCAGCGCATCGGTGTGGCGCGTGCTTCCTGCATGATGCACCTTTCCTGCTGCTGGACGAGCTACCTCCAATCTGGACAGCCTGAATGAGGGCGTGATCCTCAAGGCTGTGCGGGCAGAGTGCAAAGACAAAACGGTGCTGTTGGTCTCCCACGCAAGTCTACCATGCTGCGGCAGATATCAGCTTTTCGGTGGAAAGCGGCCGGCTGAGCTGAAAACAGAACAGCGCAAACAAAAGCCTGG
>ENA-OQER01001252-OQER01001252.1-human-gut-metagenome-genome-assembly--contig:-NODE-1252-length-12624-cov-2.219413_pt1 | contig 12624 bp, 14 predicted proteins | sample MGYA00242797_ERZ504639 | MGnify/ENA primary metagenome ERZ504639 (study PRJEB26092, sample SAMD00036306) | human gut metagenome | host: Homo sapiens | study: EMG produced TPA metagenomics assembly of...
AACCATAGTATGCATACTCCTTCATAATATGCCATAAAATAGGCTTTCCACCTATCTCAATCATTGGCTTTGGCTTAAACTGACTTTCCTCACTTATTCTTGTTCCGAAGCCACCGGCTAAAAGTACTACTTTCATTCTTCTCCTCCAGTCTATTCATATATTTAATATCTCTTTGGCACTTTATTAATCAACACTTCTCCAATATTCAAGTGTTTCTTTAAGAGTCTGTTTTAATGAAATGACCGGCTGCCAACCAACTTCTTTCCTAATCTTATCTATATCAGGCTCTATAATCGGAACATCAACAGGACGAAGCTTTTTTTCATCAATTTTAACTTCAATATCTCTGTCTGACATTGCTATAATCTCGTCAAGTATCTGTCTGATTTCAATGGCATGTCCTGTTCCAACATTGTATGTTTCTCCGCGTCTGCCATTTTTAACAAGAAGTGCATAAGCCTTTACAACATCCCTTACATCTGTGAAATCACGTTTTGCACTTAAATTTCCGACATATATTACTGGTTCCTGTTTTCCTTTTTCTATATCTGCAACCTGCTTACAGAAATCAGCAACCACAAACATAGGTGTCTGGTTTGGTCCAATATGATTAAATGCCCTTACCATCATAACATCAAGTCCATATGCATCTGAATATATCTTTCCTAACATATTCTGACATGACTTTGTTGCTGCATATATATTTCCAGGTCTTAACACATTATCTTCTATGATAGGACATTCATCTTTCTTTATATGTCCATATTCCTCACCTGAACCTATAAGAAGCACTCTTGGCTTTTTATCTGCATCCTTTACCGCTTCTAATAAATTCACACAACCCTTTATGTTACATCTACTGTCAGTGTAGGATTCTTCCATGAATAAGCAACCGAAGACTGGGCTGCAAGATGGAATAAATAATCTGGTTTTTCCTCACTAAGAAGCTCTGATATCTGATTCTTATCCAGAATATCCAGATTCCTTACAACTGCTGAATCTATTGTAAGAGTTTCTTTCTCCGTCTTGGTAACTGTCACATCATATCCAAGATCTTTAGTTAAGTGTCTTACGAGATATGGTCCGACAAATCCACCCCCGCCAACTACTAATGCCTTCATTAACTACCTCTCTTCTGCTACATTAAATATTGTCAGGACAGATTAATCATTCTCTGCCCTGACTATAAACATCATTATATTTATTAATTATTAGCAGCTTCTTTCTTAACAAGTTCAAGATCATTCTTAACCATTCTTTCAACTAATTCCTGGAATGATATTTCTCTCTTCCATCCAAGCTTTGACTCTGCCTTAGCTGGATTACCAATAAGAAGTTCAACTTCTGCTGGTCTGAAGAAATCTGGATTAACCTTAAGTACAACCTTGCCTGTTGCCTTATCCTTTGCTATTTCATTAACACCTTCACCCTCAAACTCAACTTCGATTCCTGCTGCTGCAAATGCTGTCTTAGCGAATTCTCTTACTGTTCTTGTCTCATTAGTAGCAATTACATAATCATCTGGCTCATCCTGCTGTAAAAGTAACCACATAGCCTTAACATAATCCTTTGAGTGACCCCAGTCTCTCTTTGCATCAAGATTACCAAGTTCTACACATCCTGAAGTCCTAACTTAATACGTGCTACAGCATTAGTAATCTTTCTTGTAACGAACTCTTTTCCTCTTCTTTCTGATTCATGGTTGAAAAGGATTCCTGAACAAGCATACATATTGTAGCTTTCTCTATAGTTCTTTGTTATCCAATGTCCGTAAAGCTTAGCAACTCCGTATGGGCTTCTTGGATAGAAAGGGGTATCCTCTGTCTGAGGTATAGCCTGCACCTTACCGAACATCTCTGATGTTGATGCCTGGTAGAATCTACACTCTGGCTTTACGATTCTTATAGCTTCAAGCATGTTAGTAACACCGATAGCATCAATATCAGCTGTTGTACATGGTGTATCCCATGATGTTGCAACAAATGACTGTGCTGCAAGATTATACACCTCATCTGCCTGTGATATCTTCATTGCTGATATAAGTGATACTATATCCTGCATATCTGCATAGATAAAGTGAATCTTATCCTTGATATGATCTACGTTTCCGTAATCCACAACACTCTTTCTTCTCATAAGACCATATACATTATAGCCCTTTTCAAGAAGAAGCTCTGCTAAATATGAACCATCCTGTCCTGTTATACCTGTAATTAATGCGTTTTTCATAATTAATCTCCATTTCTATAAATAAAAATATACGCTTTAAACTCGCACAAAACACCTTACCACGAAATCATATTACCTGTGTCTGGCATATTGCAAGTATTTTCACGAAAGCTAAATTAACTTTTATAGTTTCCACACTTAAATCATTATATATTTACCAAATTATAAATACTGATTCTTTCCCTCTTCTCTAAGTTTAGCAAGTACTTTCTTTATCTCACCTGCGTTCTCCTTAGTAGAAATGAGTGTAGCATCCTTAGTATCAACAACTATCATGTCTCTTAATCCTACAGTTGCGATAAGCTTGTCTGCACCTTCAATAACACAGTTCTGTGTATTGACTGTAACAACATTGCCATTCACAACATTACCTTCTGAATCATTTTCTTTGATTCTTCCTACTGCAAGCCATGAGCCAACATCATCCCAGCCAAAATTACCAGCAAGCGTGTATATATCAGAAGCCTTCTCCATGATACCATAGTCAACTGACTGTGATTCAAGATTAGGGAATTCCTTTTCAAGAGTATTCTGATAATCTGCTGTACCAACTGATGCCTTGATCTTTAATAATCCTTCATATGTTGAAGTCATATACTTCTTAAAGCATGAAAGTATAGTCGATACCTTCCATACAAACATACCTGAGTTCCAAAGATAAGAACCATCTGCAAGATATGCCTTAGCTGTATCAAGATCTGGCTTTTCTACGAACTTCTCTACTGAAAAGCTCTCACCCTCTTTATTATCCTTGTTATACTTTATATAACCATAACCTGTTTCCGGGTAATTAGGTGTAATACCAACAGTTACAAGGTTCTCACCCTTCTCTGCTATATCACATGCATTAACAAATGTATCCTTAAATATATCATTGTGCTTTATAAGATGGTCTGATGGAAGAACTATCATAACCGCATCATCATACTTGCTTGCCACATGAACTGCACCAAGTCCTATACATGGAGCTGTATTTCTTCCAATAGGCTCACATAAAATATTCTCCTCTGGAAGACCTGGAAGCTGCTGCTTTACAAGTTCCTTATAATTAGCATTCGTTGCAATATATACGTCCTTAATATCAACTAATGGACTGATTCTCTCAACCGTAAGCTGAATCATTGTCTTTCCATCATCTGTTAATGATAAAACTGCTTAGGAAGGTTAACTCTGCTTCTTGGCCAGAATCTTTCCCCTTTTCCACCTGCCATTATTAACGCTGTTTTCTTCATGATATACCTCGTTTCTTATATAAATAAATATATTAATTGCCATTTCTGCGCACATTTTGTGCATATCGAGTTTGTATAAAATATATGTAGACTTCACACATATACGCTGGAAAATTATATCTCATACTGCTCATTTTGTCAATTAAACTGGCTCAAACGGTATTATAAACAACACAAAATTATAAAAGCTGTAATTCATTTTACACATAAACTACAGCTTTTATAATTAACAAATATTTTTTAATTATTCAAAAGATAATCAGAGTATATTTCTGCCATTTTGCGCCAATTAATTAAAGCTTCTCCTATATTGGCACCACACAGCTCGCGATAAATTGCCCATACAAACCAATAATATGCTATTATTGCAACATAGGCCATGTAATGAAATCTTGTTTTCTCACTATATTCTTCCTGAAGATACTCTTTTATAAATTCTTCTGCCTTATCAAAATCATACATTGCATCTACAATATAATAACCTACATCAATTCCAGGATCTGAATATCCACCATACTCCCAGTCAATAAGTATAACACTTCCATCTGGTTTTATCATCCAATTAGGTTTATATGTATCACCATGACAAAAGCATTTATCTACTCCATCACCAAGTGTCATATTATAAAGCTTTTCTATCTTTAATTTTAACTGTTCATATTCTTTAAAGCAATCGGAATCTTTTTTCTTAATCAAAGCTTCCATCTCAAGAGCATCTTCCCATGGTTTCATACCATAATCAACTTTAATATCTGCCTTATGCAATTTTCTTAACACCGAAGTATCTTTTTAGAATCTTCAAAAGAATTATAGTCTGGTTCACGAAATTCTGGTATAAATACAGAAATTTTCCATCCTTCATTCACATCTGCATATATATATGTTGGATCAATTCCTATTTTTTTAGCTAGAATAAGTGATTTTTTTCATTTTTTCTATTAATTATACTTTCTGTTCCATCACCTGGATGCCTGTATATATAATCCACTCCATCAATCTTGAATATGAAAGATATATTAGTCATACCTTCACTTACATTTCTAAAGTCAACTATATCTTCTTCATCGCATCTGAATACAAGCTTAATATTTCTTATTATTTCACTATGTGTATAACCTAAATATTGCGAATCAAACTTCTTAACTCTTCAAAATAATCAAATTCAAATATATTTCCTTTTTTATACTCTCTCACATACATTGATGGTAAATCAGAAAGCTTATCTTTTAAAAGGATTTCCCAATAAGAATTATTATATTTTCCATCATCTCTGATATCTTCCATTACATTAATAAATGAATCAGAAAACTCTTTTTTCCAAAATGAGTGTCCCATAAGAATATAACCATTATCTATTGGTTTATTATCCATGCAGACTATTTTACCATCTGAGTCGACATCAGCATATATCTCTTCAGTAATAAGATTTCCACGATAACCTGAGTAATATGTAATATACTCATATTGATTAAATGGATTCTCTATATAGTAACTGTCACTTACACATATGTATGTATTCTTTAATTCTTCTTTTGCAAGATACAGGCTTTCTATATTATTCTTAATATTAAATGAATCATTAATAATAAGTTTAACGCCATACTTATCCTCGAGATAGAAAAACATTTCCTTCTTATATCCAAGAACTATCGTAATATTCTTAATTCCTGCATTTTGAAGTTGTTCTATCTGTCTTTCAATAAGCTTTTCTCCCCTTACTTCAAACAAACCTTTCGGCTGTTCCAATGATAAAGGAATAAATCTTGTTGATGAACCTGCTGCAAGAATAACTGCATTATTAACCTTATATGGCTCTAAAGCTTTAATACCTAATTCAGTAAGACATCCACTCTCTTTATCAATATATCCTGCATGAACTAATCTGTTATATGCTCTGGTATCAGATAAGGCTCTGACACAATCTAATGCATACGAACAATCCGCACGGCCTATACTTCCGTTATATAAACTGTTCAATATATAAAATTCATTCTTTTTCACAGTGAATACCTCCAATGTAATTCAACTTTTATTCCTGTCCCGGATAATCTTTATATGAAAGATCCAGCTGCACAAGTTCATAGAAATTATCTATTTCCATTATATCTGACTTCTCACATGGTCTTACTTCAACATTATATCTTTCTTTGCGTAATACCAATGGTATAAATTCCCAGAAATAATCCTTACCATCTTGTTCCTCTTCATACACCTGTTTAAAATCATTTCGTAATTTTTTACTATCATCTTTATTCCAATATGATATACCATAATAATTAAAACAAAACGTATTACCTTTTTTGTAATCAGTTATATAACCGTTATCAAGTTTATAACTCCAATCATCTGTTTCTATTGAGAATGATCCAAGAATGTTACTGCTATACTGATACTTACTAATTATATCCGGATTAGATATATATAAGTCTGCCTCACATAAATAACATTCATCAATATGCTCAAGAGCAGCCATAGCTGATGATATATTGTTTGTTTTATCATACACATCATTATCAACAAACTTAATAAAAGGATATTTATCAGTAATTTCATCAAATTTTTCTTTCTTGTATCCTCTTACCAGAGTTATATCTTTTATTCCGACTGATACTAATGCATCTAAAAGTGTATCTATTATTCTCACACCATTGACTTTAACCATTGGCTTTGGCCTGTCCAGTGTTACCGGAACCATTCTTGAACCAAAACCAGCAGCCATTATAACCGCCCTTTTTACTCTATATGGCTCAAGCATATCAAGACCTTTATCTGTAATTTCTAACAGGTTTTCATTTCTTAATATTGCACCTATATTGGTCAACTCATCAAGTGCCTTACTAACCTCAGTACCTGATATTTTTAATTTATCTGAAAGTGTTCTGATTGCATAAACATTCTTTCCATTTTTTTCAAGAAATGCAAGAACTTCAAACTGATAACGATTCATAATAATCCTCATTTCTGTACACACTATTTTACATATAACTTATTTAACTATCATAGGTATGATATATATACCCAATGCTATACATGTAACTATAATTGTACATACTTTCCAAATATTGTATTGTTTATCCATCTTCTTTTTTGTTTCTCCATCTGGTTCTTCAATAATACCGATTTCTTCTTCAATAGATGGCATCTTAAATTCTTTTTTATGTGAATATAAATAATAGAATATTATACATGCAACCGTTATTATTCCAGATGTAAGAAGTGCCATTTTGTCTGCGAATATAAGCATAAAAACATATAGAACTATAGTAACGACACATCCAACAACCCAAGTGGTGCCTTATATGGTCTTTTCATATCAGGATATTTTTTCTTAAGACCTATATATGATAAGCATCCAATCATATAACATATAGCCAGTGAAATAAGCGAAACAGAGGTATATAGTCAATAGATCCTGTAGCAATTAATATGAAATTAATTACTCCTACTGCAATTACTGCTATATAAGGTGTCTTATACTTTGGATGAATCTTACCCAGGAATTTAGGCAATGCTCCATCCTCGGCCATAGTATATATATATCTCGCTGGTGCAGCAATTCCTGGATTAATTGTAGATAAATCACCACCGAATGCTATTCCTATACAAAGCAAAATTATAGGGAAGCCTATTAATCCTACTGCCTTTAACCCTTCCGCATATGGTGCATTAGCCACTGCAAGCACACCGTAAAACTCTTTTGGTACAAGACCAACTAAAAACCACTGGAATAATGCATTAAGTGCAAATACCATAAATACAGAAATTTTCAATGCTCTTGGTAATGTATACTGTGGATATTTAGTCTCTGCACCCATTGAAACACATGTTTCAAAACCAGTATAACACCACCATACAAGGCCAAATATATACATCATTTCATTAAAAGGTGGTAATGAATTCATAGCAATTCCACCAAAATATTCGAGATGTACCTTAGGAATCATATATAAAAACCAACACACTGAACATCCCCAGAAGAAAAACATAAATGCTGTCTGTGCTTTTCCAGACTGCTCAATCCCCCTGAAATTCAACACAAGAAATACTGCAACAAGAATAATGGCAATAATTCTTGAATCCAACCATACTATATCAATTCCAAGCTGATCAAGTAATATTTTAAAATAATTAGCAAATGCTAAGGTTTCACCAGCTCCTATAGCAACTACCGATACTATATAATGCCATCCAGCAAGATTAGCCCATATTCTGTTTAATCCTCTTTTAGCATAATTATAAGTTCCTCCCGCACATGGAAGCGCTGCTGACATTTCACCATAGATAAGACATGGCCATATTGATATTAATAATGCTATAAATGTAAATGCTATAATCCATGAGCCTACACTTCCTATCTGTGCTGAACCACACGTAAATAATCCAACTCCAACTACCGTTCCTATAGTCATACTAATTGCTTCTTTTAAACCAAGAGCCCTGACCAATTTGTTATCTCCCATTGTCTTCTCCTTTTGCTCATTAATATATACAATATCCTTATTAAAAAATTGTTCAAATATTGTATTGTTCACATATCATTTTAACATCATTATTATATGTATAGTATTAGTAAAGTGAACTGTTAAAGTATACATCATCTTATATAAAAAGTAAATATTTCTTCATATAATTTTAAGCATTTCTTAACATTCGTAACACATTTTTATGATTTGATTACATAAATATCTATATTTGTTATTTTACAAAATACAATAATAATTAATCAAAAAAGGTCCAAAGTATTACACTCTGGACTTTTTTATTCCACATTATAGAACATACAATTACTTATCCTCAGACTTTGTATTAATTATAATATCATCGCCTTCAACTTCTTTGTTTTTATTTTCATCTATACCAAGCTTATCACTAACCTTTTTCTTTGCCTTTCTCCAATAAATACCTGCAACAGCACCTATTGCAATTACAACACCTGCAATCGCCTGAATGGCGTATGTCATACTGATGGATCGAGATACCCACTTACCATATTTGTAAACATTATCATTTTGATTTTCCTCCTATATTAGATTTATTATTGCTAATTATTTTGTACATTATATTTTTTTATCATTTCATCATACTGATCGTATGGCACAAGAATAAAAGAGCCTATTTCATCGGCACGCTTATCTGCCGGTATAATAAGTAATGACCATAATTGTTCCTTCGCATATGCATTATCCTTAAATACATTCTCTGTGAGGTCATTAGGTGCTACATGGAATCTGACCATCTGCTTATCTCCAACTTCAAACACATTTTCACCATAAGCTGATGAATCTTTTAAAGTTGAGGAAGCGATAGTATTGTTTACATTTGTAAATGTAATCTTTGAATCACTTACAACCATCTCATCATGATTAGCATTTCTTTCCTTAACAAGAATTGCAGGATTAGAATAAAGGTCAATTCCTCCATGATCTGCCGTTATTATAATAGTACTGCTGTCATATATTCCCTTTGCTTTAAGCTCATCCATATATTCCTTTATAATTTTGAAGATACCTCTTATCTGGCTATCTATACCTATAGAATCTGAAGGAACAGCCTGTGCATTTTCGTCCATGACATATGGACTATGAGCTCCATTAAGATGATACATTACAAAAGTATCCTTATCGTTTTGGGTTGTTATGCCTTTTTCCTTAAAATCTTGATAGAATTGTGCATCATCAAGCTTATAAAGATTAGAAGTATTATCTTCCAACGTAATATACTGATTAAATTCACCAGAATATAACCAGAAATTCTGTTTCAAAAACTGTGGCATAGCATAAAATGAAACAAACTTATATAGACATTCCATAAAGCCTCTTCTTGAAGAAATGACATATTTCTGTTCCATTTTAAGATTATCAACACTATTTTTATCGCAATAGTCAAGGTAATAAAATTCAGTAAAAAGTTTAACATTACAATTACTCTTCTGCATATCCGCAAACAAAGAAGAACTTCATATGCATCTTTATAATACTCACTTGTATCACGTGAGGCATCCATATCTATTTTTCCTGTAAGTAATGTTGGAATAGCAAGTACTGTAGGAGCACCACCCGCAACTGCGTCATCAAAATATGTAAAATCTTTTAATGATTTCTTATATTCTTCATTTGGAAGAAGCATGTCTTCAAACCAGCTTGCGTCAAGTGTATCCACAACAAACATAATTGTATTATTTTTTGAAGACAATTCAAATTCACCATTTTAGTAACAGCAAAATCGTTAGATACTACCTTATGTGTAGTTAATAATAATACAACAAGTGAAACAAGCTGCATTGCTGTTACAAACAGACTTCCCCATTTTACAATAAGTGACATAATATTTTCTTTTATAGCATAAAACAACCTGAGGCACAACAAAAACCAATATCCAGGCAATTATGCTTATAATGCCATTTATCTTATACTCTGACCAGGCAATTTCCTTACCATTGAGTGAATTAAAGGCCGGATTAAGGAAATTACCCTGAATATAAAATCCTAATGCCAGGCTAAATACAAGTAATACATATGAATAAAATAATCTTTTGAGTGGTATAATTAATCCAATTATATATACAATTACCAATACAGCAACTGAAACAAGCGCAATCAATGGAACAATCTTTATGTAATCAAGTGCAAAGTCATCAATATTACTTATGAATAAGGAACTTGGCATATATATAGCAAATGTAAATATAAGAAATATTGTTGGAGGTAAAAGCAAAAGTATTCTTTCTACAAAACCATATTTCTTTTTTTGACTTTTCAGCCGAATTGTTATCATCTCTCATAAACTCCTCCTCAATAATTATTTGGATTCTTTATTCTTTTTATCGTTAATTTTTCTTACAACAGCGTTAATAATATAATCTGCACCTACCTGTGCACTGTTTCCAAGATTATATACATATTCATGAACAAACTCATCAATTTTTTGCTTATAATCTTCTGTATGTTTTAATATCTGATCTACCACTTCTGGAATTCTATCCATCTCATCAGGTTTCAATGAAGCACCTATGCTGTCTCTCATCCATATATTAATAGGCTCTACACCTATCTTTTCATATTCAGGATTCATTACCTTCATTGGTGTATCTATAAACAATACAGGCTTACAAGTTGTATATGCATATTCGTAACATATTCCAGACCAGTCAGTTATCATCATATCTGCTTCAAAAACTGTACTATTAGATGAAAAATCTGTCTGAATTTCTATATCATCATCATTAGCGAAGCGGTCTTTAAGCTGTTGCATACGTTCTGGCATATGTCTTACATGCTGTGGATGAGGTCTTACTGTTATCTTATAACCATGTCCTTTAAGATTATCTAACAATTCATCCAGACAACTATCAACTATATTATCTTTCTGCCATGATGGAGCAATAAGGATAGATTTAACATCAGAAACCTTCTTCTCCATTTTATTATAATCATCTCTCATTGAATCAAGCAGGCAATATCCCCATTCAACAAGATTTTTTTGGGGAAGTTCATATACCTGTTCTGTTTTTCAATTTCTTCCTTTTGATGCTTACCCGTACAGAATACAGTATCAAAATGATCCATAGAACCTGTTCTCATTGTCATATTCAGACTATCCATTCCATGTGGTATGTATATATATTCAATATCTTTTCTTATATAGCTTCTTTTTTATATGATAATTCTCAAGATCAGGCATAGTCATTACAACAACATCTGCATCAAGCTTCATCATCAGTGTTATAAGTTTCTTTTCACCTATATAATATGCTTTAATACGGCTATTTTCTTCTGCCTTCTTAAAGATAGAATCATCAGGATCACTTGTTATGTAATGTATTACTATGTTAGTATTCTTAAGAATATATTCAATCATTCCGGCATAGTATTTGTAAAATCCATTATTCTCAGAATAGAATACAAGATGCTTATTAACAACTGAGAAAAATCTCTTATAATCAGCTTTCTCCCTCTTTGCATATGGATTTTTTCAAAGAGCTTCTTCTTGCCTGAATTTCCACCTATGCCTTCAAGTGCTGCAAGCTCTTTCTTACTCTCCTCAAGGTCTTCATAATCAACGTATTTCTTAGGATTAATTGCCCAGTTAAGAAGATATAACTGTACAATAGCAAATATATTACTTGCAATCCAATATAAGGCTACACCTGCTGGCACAAACCAGCCAAGATATAATGAAAGACCAACTGATAAAATCATCATGCCATATTTGTTAAGTTTAGACTGCTCTGCCTGTAATACATTACTGGCATTCTGTGCAACACATAAAAGCCATGCAGAAAATCCAGCTATTACAGGTACAATAATATCTATCCCACCTACTTCTGATGGAACCCAGCTAAGATTAATTCCTAAGAAATTCATATTCAGAGTCTTAACCTCTGCAAGAATCCCAGCTATATCAACACCATTAAACTGTGACTGGAGTGCAAGAAACTGGCTTTCATATGTTCCATTCTTAATACTTTCAACTACAGCAAGCTGAATAGACGATGATTCAGGATCTACCCCTGTAAGTGAAACTATTAATGAATCAAATGCATTTATAACATCTGATGGCAAATGAAGAAGATAATCCAACGGATGATATATAACTGCCACTAAGCCAAGTAATAGAATAATCTGTACAGCCAACGGAATAAGTGATGCCAATGGATTATATTTTTCTTTCTTAAAAAGCTTTGACTGTTCATCAGCTATTGAATCTTTATCCCCAAAATGTTTTGCTTTTATCCTGTTAATATCAGGCTGCATCTTAACCATCTTAATGGAATTTTTCTGAACCCATATAGATACTGGCAAAAGCACGAATTACTTATAAGTGTAAAAAGAATAATTGCAATTCCATAATTACTTATAATCTTATAGCAAAAGGCCATTACATATCCTAATGCACTTGATAACACATTCATATTTAACTCCTTTTTTATATATTTCACATTTTTTCACATTCACAATTGATAATACTAACATAAATTATATAATTAGTAAAGTATTTTAAAGAAAACAAGTATAATTATGTGTAAAAATTAATATAATATTAAGACTTTTTAAGATTTTATTGCCAGCATTGAATAAATTATCTTAAGCTTGTAATTATTCTTACTTATTTACACAATATAAAACACCAGAGGATATTTACCCAATGGCATTAAGTTAAGGC
>ENA-OQER01001253-OQER01001253.1-human-gut-metagenome-genome-assembly--contig:-NODE-1253-length-12622-cov-2.437215_pt1 | contig 12622 bp, 17 predicted proteins | sample MGYA00242797_ERZ504639 | MGnify/ENA primary metagenome ERZ504639 (study PRJEB26092, sample SAMD00036306) | human gut metagenome | host: Homo sapiens | study: EMG produced TPA metagenomics assembly of...
CGATTGCCAATACAAAAATAAGCACAGCGATCATGTTTCTGGAAAGGATTTTGCATCTTTTATATTTCTTTGAGATTCATCATACTGGCTCTGCAATGCTGCAAGATCATCCGAAGAAGAATCCGCTGTCTCTGTAATATTTCCGTTCACACGCTGGTAAGTGCTTCTGCTGCATCATACTGATACCAGCCTTCGGTTCCATCCTGGTTCACTCCATAAAAGATATAGAAATCAGACGCTTCCTTTCCATCCTCTACCGGAAGCTGGTAAGCGGTCATCACGGTATTTTCCGGCATTTGCAGGGACACCTGCACATAACTCTCCGGCAGTACCGAATCAAGCGGTGCCAAAAGTGGAATCACATAACTGCTCTCACCTGCAGTAAACTTCATAAAATCATAGACAACATCCCTGGTCTCATCATAAATAAAGAATCTGCCGGTCGTTGCGTCCACATTGTCTGTTTCCAGATAGATCAGAGAAATTGTTCCTTTGTCAAACGTCAGACCTCTGCATTCCGTTCCACGGAAATTAACTGTTGCTTCTGTAAAATCAGCCGGAATCTGTTCCTCTGTAAAATTGTCTGCGATATGGTAGGTCGTGTTATTGATCACAACATCTGCCGCTGATACCGGAGTTTCCGTTGTGTCCACTTCCTCAGTATCTTCTGGGGTCTCGCTGTCACCATTTCCGTCGTCTCCGTTTTCACTGCCTGTAGTTGTCGTCTCACTTCCGGTGGTTCCTGCAGCCTGTCTTGTCACAGTGATTTTATAAGTGGCTGTTGTTCCGTTTTCTGCCTTTACAACAATCTTCACAACATTCGCTCCGACGGCAAGATTCGTGTTTCCGGTAACCGATTCAATGGTTGCCTTTTCATTTACAGGCGTTGCACTGACCGCAATGCTTGTCACAGAATTATCCACAGCTGCCGTATACTTTGTTGTACTTCCCTTAAAAGCCGGAGACAATGTTCCCGGTGAGATTGTCAGTGCTTTTAAGGAATTATCTGCGGATAAAGCTGCCGTATTCGTATTACTTCCAGTATTGTTGTTACTTCCTGTGCCAGAACTGCTTCCATTTCCCGCATTTCCATTGCTGCCGGAGCTTCCGTTGTTACCGGCACTGCTGTTATTTCCTGTGTTGCTGCCTGCTGCTTCGTTTTTGACCGTTACAGAAGTGCTGCTGCCTGCCATGGAATCCAATTCTTCCGCGGTGCTGAAAATAACTCCATCTGTAGCAGAAAGCGATATGGATGCTTTTCCTGCTGCAATTGCTTTTAAAGTAACACTAAAGCTGTCATTTGCAACAGAAATGTTCCACCGCCACCGCCATAAGTTGTATTACAGCTCACGAACTCCAGAATGCCGGCATCATAAGTCAAAACCATATTGGCAAATGCGCTGTCTCCAGATTCACTAAACGCTTTTGCAGTTACCGTCACGGTCTGTCCGATATTCAGGGAACTGGCAGACACAGCGATCGTTGTTTTTCCGGAAGCCGCCTTGGCATGCATCTGCGGTGTCATAAGGCAGATGCATAATGTTAACAGTGTAATGATCACACCTAATTTCTTTTTCATTTTACTCTCCATTCTTATGCGTGAAAATTGTATTTTCTCACTAAAATAACTCTTTCTATCCACACAGCCCTGTTACTGCTCGATCTGTGCTACATTTATAATATGTTTCTGCAAAAGCACAAGGTCTTTTACGGAAACTTTTCCATCTCTGCTTATATCCGCAGCCGCCGCATACGCACCTGAAACCGGTGATGTTCCAAGAATCTGTTTCTGCAGCATGACCAGATCGACCACAGAGATTTTACCATCTCCATTGATATCGCCGTAAATGACCACATCATACTGTTTCACCACGGCTCCGCTGCATAGACTGCAATTTTATTTCCAGTACCTACTGCACCCGTATTCTCCGTGCCGTCTGCTTTGAGTACTTTGACCGTGCCGCTTCCCGCTGAGATATTGGCAAGCACAGAAGAAGCGCCTGTTCCCGGTGCAATACCTGTGATCACGGTATCTCCCAATTTATAGGAGGTAGAAACGGATACACCGTCCGCAACCGTTGTTCCACCACTTTCCGGTGTCTGGGTATTGTCTGCTGCCGGCTGCTGTCTTACCACATTGATCGTGTAAGTCCGCGCCAACCGCTCTGCGACATGCAGGTAATATTTGATCGTATTATTTCCGTAGTTTAATGCATAAGTTCCGGCTCCTGACACGCCCGCTTTGGAAGCCACCGCAGAGGCTCCTACTGACACGGAACTCACCTCTGTCCCAACGATCACGGAATAATCGGTCACTGCTCCCTGAAACGAAGGTGTCAGACCATATCCGGTCACGCTGATAGAAGAAAGCCAGTTATTCGGATTGCCGCTGTCAGAAAAGGCCACTGCCGATTCCGGCATATTGCTGTACACTGGGATACGGAAAATAAATCCCTGGGATTTATCTGCATAAGCGGTACTCATGCTTTTTCCCTCTGACATTGCCGCCTGGACATTTGTCATGTACTGATGGGTATAAATGCTGTTCATGTTCACAACATTAAATTTCTGGAAATAAAGGGTGTTCTGTCCTTTTTTCACATAATTATTTCCTACGATATCTGCTCCGCCGCTGATGGATCTATAAATAGAATTCCATCCATTATTTTTGCATAATTTAATCCGTTGACCGTAGCGGATGCTGTCGATGTCGTATATGCCCCAATGTTAAAATAATTATAATATCCATTATAACCGGAATAGTTTCCTGCGATCAGAGGACTTGTCCCTTTCGTTCCCTGTTCCTGCTTACATCTTGCCGCAAGGTGATAGGGGCTGACACTTAAATTCTGTCCTGTCTCCATAAAAGTGTCCGCATAACTTCTGGAAGCTCCATCTGTATCTGTATAGCTGCCACTCATAAAACTGCCCGAAAGAATGTTTCCAACTCCGGTCACATTCTGATATGGTGCATATTCCAATGTCTCAAACTGAAAAATGTAAGTATCATTTAAGTAATTTCTCGGATCCATACAATACGCTATGTAATTGGAAGAAGCACTCACCCAGCTTTTTCCGTCATAACCATACCAGCTATTTGTTGCCCAGTCGTAGGCTCCTGCCTCCGTGGATTTTCTTGCATCATTGGAAGAACTCTGCACCAGATTCCTTCCGACTACACTCTCATTTGCAATGACGGTATTCCAGTCCAGTCCGGTCTGTACCGGAACGAACTGCCAGTTTGGATACTTCTGGTGCAATGCCAGAAGCGAATTGCAGTAGCTGTCCGGAAATCCCGCTGCTTTTAAGGATGCAACATACTCATCATCCGTCACCGTTGTGGTGTCTCCCTGCGATCCATCCGCAGAAGTCTGTCCGGTTACTGCCAAATAGGTTCCACAGATCCAGCCTGCATAATCCACACCATTCTTATTAAATGTCACATTGTACCACACAGTTCCATTTGTGGTTGTCTGTCCGAGTACATTGACTGTCTGATCTCTTTTTACCGTCGTGACCGGAGAATATGCCGTGCTCGCACCTGTCCTCACATAGACATTGCCGTTCGTGTTGGTGACAACTCCGGCTGCACCCTGTGCTGAATTATCTGTGATCGTACTTCCCGCAGAAGTATCCTCGGATGACAGCGTGATGAAATCAGACCTGATATAACCGGTCGATGACATTCCATTGTAGGAAATCTGTACTTTATACCACTTCATTCCATCCGAACCGTCCTCTTCATCGATCACGCGGACGGCTGTTCCAGCCGCCAGAGATGTGATTTTTTCGCCATTCACCGGAGATTTCCGCATCTGCACCGGACCATCGTTCAACACTCCTGCCGTCTCCGTGTAGGCATAACTTTCCACCGGCTCCACCGCTATCGCGGCTGTCGCTGCTGCCACGCTAAAAACCGTTGCAAAAATCAGGCTCCGCCATTTTCTCTGTTTTATATTAAGGTTTCTTCTCATTTTTCCTCCAAATGCCTTCGGTACTTCCCCAAAAGGCACAGTAAATCAAGCTTATTATATGTAATTCACGATAGAGCGTCAACCTTAATCTGGTAAATATGGTAACTGATATGTAATGACCTCTTGTCAAGTACAAATTAACAGAAATCACCACAAAATATTATTTAATTGTCTGAAGGCACCCTGAAAGAGCCTCGGAGTATCAGTTCCCGGCATTGGCCACTCTGATATACGTGGATTGGTTACCTACAGGTCAATGGTCCGCCGTGAGCTCTATCGTCTATTCGCGTGGATCACAGATTTCTATGTGCCAACATAGTTACGTCGTAGATAGCTCGAACCTCGAAATGGCCGAAGCCCTTTCAGGATGTCTTCAGTTGTTACTTTTATTACTGGTCAGATGTATGTGGCGTAAGCCACCTTACAGCTGCTTGATTACCCACTATAACAGTGGGATGATGATGTCAAGGCTGCAAAGCACCGCCATCGGCGGCCTGGTCTTGATATCGTCAGCACGGTGTTATACCTGTATCAGGCGATATGTTCCGTCATCATGCCCCACATGAAACAGGCAAGCTCACGCGCAATTGCTGTTTTAGCTACATTGTGTTTCTTACTTTTCCCAAGAACCATTTTGTAGTATCGGCGTCTTAAGCGTTCATTGGCTTTATCTGCATAAGCAATAACCTGTGGCGAATTTCCGGCTTGACGTGATTTCAGTTCCTTGGATTTGAATCCTATCTGACCACGGGCATAGCATTGAGAAGCTTCTGTAAGGAGCATACGGACATGGCGATTTCCGGCTTTGGTAATACCAAGCCTTGTCTGTCCGTCACCGCTGGAATCCTCGCCCGGAACAAGTCCAAGGTAGGACGCAAAATTCTGTGCAGACGCAAAACGCTGAAAATCACCAACCTCGACCAGAACAGATAATGCGGTGTGAGTCTTGATACCGATGAAACAACAGAGTTTCTTAACCGATTCTCTGTATTCATCCTTAGAAGCAAGTTCCTCAATGCGCTTATCCAACCGTTCAACCTTATCACTAAGAGTAGTATAGGTCAGCAGATATTCGTCGAGGATTTCTTTGTAAAGTGCCTCAGGGTTCAATGACTTAAGCCATTTGATGTGTGCTGCTGTCCAGTGGCTGTTTCCATCATAGCGATAGTTGTGGCGAAGGCAAAACGCTAGTATCTGCTGCTTGACCTTTTTGAGTGCCAGCTTATGATCATCCCTCATACGGAGGAATTCTTTTGTTTCCTCGTCTGTTGCTGTAGGGATATGAACAGGACTGTAATTATGCTGTGCGAGACATTTACCAATTATTTCTGCATCTCGTCTGTCAGTCTTAATTCTTCTTTTACTGCGTTGCTCAAGCATCGTAGTTGGAGCAAGTATCACACAGTTAACATCATGTTCTGTTAATTGATGATATAAAGTATAACCGAGGCAACCAGCCTCATAACCGCATATGAAGTTAGCATCGTTTCCGTAGACGGTACGAAGAAACTCCAGATACTTCAGAACATTTTTGTAATCAGCTTCTGTTCTCTGGAAGTGAGAACCTTTCTCTGCGTCGATTGTGTACGCACAAAGTGTAAAACTTCTTTGTGTACATCCATTCCTACGTAACTGTGTTATAATTCATTTGATGACCTCCCTTTGTATGCGGTAATCCCTGTTACCATTGTTCTTGTCAAACTTTAGTATACAGGTAAATCCACGAACCTACAATGTGGAGGTCATTACATATTGTCTATTCACAAATCTTATATCAGTTTTTTAACGTTTACACAAAACTTGAAACGGTCTCCTGAAAACGGTCGGTGCTCAAATAGTATTACATTTTTATGTCCGAAATGCAGATCGCTAATATATAAATTCATGATGCGCCTCCCTCAATTTATTTCTTACCGTCTTGTAATCTAAACCTTTGAATCAACTCTTCCTCAAATGCCAGCGATTCCGGTGTCTCCTATACCGCTCTCTCATACTCAGGCTCAACTGGTTCATAAGGTCTCCCGGTTTCATCCATAACAAACCTCAGATTCTCACTCTTCATCATCATCGCTGCCTTCGTATTCGACCAGTTCTTCATAATCCTCTTTGCTTCCTACTCTGCGCAGATAATCTTTTCCGCCGTCTACAGCAACCGCTCCACACTTGCAGAACTTGAAATCATGCCTGCTGGTGCTCTCAATAATCTCTCCACATTTTTTACACTTGATCCGATTTCTAACTATCTTTTCATGATGTTGTCCTCGCTTTCTATCTTTATTGTTAATTATAATTGGATTTCCTGTCTGCCGCCACATGAAATTTTGACACCGTTTTCTTCGATATTTTCCAAAATGTCACCGTTTCCTTCGATATTTTAAATTTTGTCACGGTCTCCTTCGATATTTGCAATTTTGTCACGGTTTCCTTCGATATTTCGTATTTTGTCACCGTTTTCTTCGATAATCGCTCATCTGATTCGATAATTGCACATCTGTTTCGATAATCGCTTATCTGATTCGATAATTGCGGATTCCATTTTGATCACCAAAACATAATTTATCCTATTCAGCATCCATTGTGTATTAATGCTCTGATACTGCTTTGTGCATATACCAAGAGCATCCGCAACATCATCCTGAGACAGTGCATTCTCTTTTCGTATCTTTCTCAGACGTTTACCCATATTCTTTTGATATTCCTGGTCTTTATCGTTATCGTTCGACATATTACTCCTTCCATTTCATCCATAATAGAATACTATTTTCTTCTATAGATCAGAACCGAGTAATATGTGGAAGATTTTGGACATATTAGCGTGATTTTTCCCAGATAATACCAGACACCCAACACATATCAGTATTTTTTTATTATTTGTACCAAGGACAGATTATGGGGATATTTTCCTATATTCTGTACCTGTTCTGTATGTTATTACTACCATTCAACGGATAAGGGAAATGAAAACCATTGATGATTATATTCTCTGAATAAATGAGTTCCGATGTGCCAAAGTCCGCACCATTCATCCTGTGACCTTCTTGCTGATCTTTTCGACTGGTATAACACCATTAAATAAACTATCTCTCCTCCATAAACCACATATTGTTGTCCTCATAGAAAAGATGGCTCTCTTTTCCGTCAACAATACAGGTATAACGTATTCCGGCTCCGCCTGCTTTCAGGCTTGCCGCTCTTCTTACATCTGTTACTTTCTGAATCTCATATACATGACCATCCTTCCAGATAAAGCTCCTTGGTAGAAGCCTTCCGTCATTTGTAAATTCAGCCATGACATTTACATATACCTTGCTGCTTTCCATAATAGTTCAATCCCTCCTGTCTATCCAAAGTACCCATGCGGATGTACGTATGATCAGACTTTGTATCACATGCTGACAGTATTCTGTCACGGTACATAAGCCCTCTCTGGACACTGTAAAATCCAAATCTTTTGCGGATAATATCAACCGTCTCATCCATTTTCATCTGTTTTTCTCTTGCCTGAGGATCCATGAACATGTCCAGCTGCTCCCAGAAATAATCTGTCACAAGATCCGTTCCACGTATTCCTATGCTCCGCAGTGGCTTTTGAAAAAACTCTGGCCGGCTGCTTTTCAGTTCCTTATCATCCGCCGATAGTCTGTAGTTGTCTTTGTATAACCTGTATCCAGCCTCTGCAATCTCTTTGGTGATATTGCTCGCATTCTGCAACTTTACCTGTTTTGAAAAATGAAACAGTTCTTTGTCACGGACACTGATCTCAACAGTCCGGCACCGGAACCCATTCTCCCGGAGTCTTGCCGCTACACTTTCTGCCAGAATGTATAACACAATCTTGACATCTTCATCTGTTTCCATACCCCTGGGCGTTGTTGTACTGTTGCCTACGGACTTGACCGGAGCTGATGTGTTTTCCAGCTTTACCGGAGATTCATCATATCCATTAGCAAAAGCCCACAGAATACTTCCCATCTTGCCAAGTTTTCTGACCAGCAGGGTTTCATCAGATTTTGCCAGATCTCCGATAGTCCGGATTCCCATGCTATATAACTTTTTATTCGTTGCATTTCCCACATATAACAGATCAGAAACTGGAAGACACCAAGCTTTTCTCTGAAACTCATCCTCATACATAGTAGTAATGGCATCCGGCTTCTTATAATCAGATCCAAGCTTGGCGAATATCTTGTTGAACGACACACCCACGCTCACCGTAATGCCAAGTTCTTTTTTCATCCTGCTGCTTATTTCCTGTGCAATGTGAAATCCGTCTCCCTTGAGAGTTGCACTGTCTGTCACGTCCAGTCAGGACTCATCAATTCCGTATGGTTCCCTCTTATCTGTATAGTCAGCATAAATTTCCTGTGCCATTCTGGAAAATCTGAGATACAGGTCCATCCTTGGGGGAAGAAATGTTATGTCCGGGCATACCTGTTTTGCCTGCCATAATGCCATTCCGGTTTTTACACCATATCTCTTGGCTGTATAATCAGCGGTCAGCACAATTCCATGTCCCGCCTCAGGATCACCTCCTACTGCTACAGGCTTTCCCCCGAAGCTCCGGATGATGCAGAAGCTCTACTGATGCATAAAAACAGTTACAATCACTATGCAGTATTGTCTGGTTCACTGAATCACCTTCTTTCCTGCTGCCGGATGATATGCCATCCGTCTACATGGCATAATATAATACTTTTTATATTGCTGTTCAATGGTACTTTATTATATATTATCAATATTATTGATATTTCAATTGCTTTTTAGGGATTCCTGTGCTAAAGTTGATATATCCCGCATAGGGAGATCATACCTGATATGATTACTTAGAAAGGCATAATACTATGAAAGATTTAGGAAAGACCATTGCTAAATACAGAAAAGAACACAAGCTGAACCAGAGCCAGCTTGCAAAAGAACTGGAAAACTATGATATCTATGTAAAGCAGAATTCAATCAGTGCCTGGGAACTTGGCACAGCAACACCAAATGCCAGACAGTTTCTTGCCTTATGTGAAATACTCGAAATTTATGATATCTATACGGATTTTATCGGTCAGAGTCCTCTTAATCCATTCCGGAACCTGAATGAAAATGGAATGAACAAGGTGCTTGAATATATCAGCGATCTGGAAAGTACCGGCAACTATAAACCGGCAGAGATCATTCCTATCCATGTGATCAGGGAAAGAAAAGTATTTTACAATACCGTTTCCGCTGGTACCGGCTCTTTTCTTGATGGTGACGAATATGAGATATTCTCCTCTCCTGACATTCCGGAGGCTGCCACATTTGGCGTATATGTAGATGGTGACAGTATGGAACTAAATACCATAATAAGGATCTCATCTGGATTGAACAGACAGCATGCCTTGATAATGGCGAAATAGGTATTTTCTATCTTGATGGAAACGCATATGTGAAGAAATTTCAGAATAACAGACTCGGAACCTACCTCATATCACTGAATAAAAAATATGATCCAATCCCGGTTACAGAGAACAGTTCCTTCAAAATATTCGGCCGTGTTCTTTCATAAGTCCTTTTTTTGGGATACTTAAAACTGTAGGATTATTATAGCGGAACAGACCTGAACAATTCTTAATTTGGAGGTGCATATATATGAATACTGATATGGATATAGACATAAACACCATGACAGACACAATTACCTGCAGACTTGTTGAAGCGAGGGCAGATCTTGGCATTACCCAGAAAGAACTTGCATCAGCAACCGGCATCAGCCTGAAAACTATTGCCAATATCGAGTCAAAACAGCATATTCCTTCTCTGCTTTATGCCATGAGGATTGCAGACTTTTTCCATAAGCCGGTAACAAGCCTGTTCTGCTATCATCCGGGTGTACAGCAGACACCAGCTAAAGGAGATGAGCCGAATGAACAATAAGAAACAGTTGGATTTCCAGACAATCGCTGTTGATTTTGATGGCACTCTCTGCTACAGCAAATGGCCGGAGCTTGGTCAGCCAAACCTGGCACTCATTGAATATCTTCAGGAATGGAACGTAATGGCAACAAACTCATTCTCTGGACTGCCGCGCGGCGAAGCTCTGTCGAAAGCTGTCGAAAGCTGTCGAATGGTGCCGGGAACAGAATCTTGAATTTGATGCAGTTAATGACAATCTTCCGGAAAACGCAAAGGCATAGAACCGTAATGGGACTATGCCTTTGTGCTTATTCTGGCATTCATTTTTAGTTAGTGCGGATTATTTACCTAATACAGTTTTTCTCATAATAAAAATCTGTTAGTTAAACTTTTTCAAATTTTGCTACTTCATCCGATAAATCTTCCGAAAGGTTCTTATTTTCGTCCGCCTGCACTGTAATTGCTGAAATTGCTGTTACAAGTTGTGATATCTCTTGTGCTACGTTTGTAACACCTTTTGCAGATTCTTCAATCGCTATAGAAATGTTATTGATACCTTCATTCATATCATTCATTGTACCTAAGCTATCTTTTGACTTAACTGCAAACTCGTTAAATGTATTACTTGCCTGATCAGAATCAGCATCATAATTTCCAATAATTTTTACAAAGTTGTCATAATCAAGTGCTACCTTTTCATCTACAAAACGAATCATTTCCGTTGCATTTCCAGACAGATTGTTTACTGCCTCAATAACTTTTCCACTGATTTCTTGAATATTGTTTGCTGTCTCACGTGAACTATCTGCAAGCTGTCTGATTTCATCTGCAACAACGGCAAAGCCCCTGCCTGCTTCCCCTGCTCTTGCTGCTTCAATCGATGCATTAAGTGCTAGAAGATTTGTCTGTGCTGCGATATTTAAGATATTTTCTGTAAGTTTTGCAATTTCATTTACAGACTTAGATGCTTCTACTGCCTCCGCGACATCCTTTTCAATGCCATCAAATGTTTCTACTGTTTTTTCTTTTGATGCAATCGCTTCTTTATAGCTATTTTCTGCAGTAAGCTTCACTTCCTGCAACTTCATTGCAGAGTTCTTAGCATCCTCATTCATGCCTGCCATTTTCTCTAGCAGATTATTACATCCTTGGGCTAAATCATATAGAGAAGCAGATACCTCTTCCATGGATGCTGCAAGTTCTTCCGATGTTGCACTCACATTGGATGCACTCATATTTGAAGATTCCGCCTCATTTTGTACAAGATAGGAAGATTTTTTCATATCTTTTGATACACTCTGAATCTTTACCATAAGATTTTGTAATGTTTCAATAAAATGGTTGACACCATTTGCAAGCTGACCAATTTCATCACTGGTTTCATCAAATACTCTTAACGTAAGATTACCCTGTCCTGATTCTATACCTAAAATGATATCATCCAAATCATTCTTTGCTCTTTTTGCTGGACGAACAATGGACTTATTAATAACAATCGAAAGAAGTACGATTACAATAATATCAGCTACCACAAGTGCAAGATCAAAAATGATGCTTCCATTTATTCTGTAGTTGATATGTCTGATGCTTCTGCCACTTCTCCTTTTGCTGTTTCAAAAACCGCGGTATCATTATTTTCCACTGCTTCTTCATATTGTTCAAACTGTTCTATAAGCACATTATTCTTTCCTCGAATAGCTTGTAATGCCATTAAATTCAAGACTGTAATCAAACTGCAAAAAGCCTACAGACACTAACATTGTTACTAACTTTTTTCCCAAGTTCGTTCTCTTTTTCATGTTTATTTTTCTTCTTTCTGCGAAAGGCACCAATGCGTTATGTTTTGGAATTTTTTACCATCATTTTATCCCACCCCACAAAATTTTGTCAATACTATATTCTCTTGATAGAAAATTTTAATCTTTACTCTGATGAGGATGGCGTGAAACACATCCGTATCAAAGCCAGACCTAATAAATGGCATGAGAATGACTGCCCTTTCTGTCACAAGTCATGTCCTGCTTATGACAAACATTCCAGCAGACCAACCACTTGGAGGGGGCTGGACTGGGGTGGTATTCTGGTCGAAGTTGAATACCAGACGCATCGTATCATCTGCCTTGAACATGGGGTATATGTTGCCGAAGTTCCATGGGCATATCCAGGTAGTAGATTTACCAAGGATTTCGACCTTACCGTTGCATGGTTTGCATCCTATCTTCCAAGAAGTACCACATCATACTTCATGAGAGTGGACTGGGAAACTGTAGGCCGCTGTGTCAATCGTGCTCTTCACGATTTAGAACCGGAGCGCTCAAGAAGACTTGATGGTCTGGTTAATATCGGCATTGACAAAATCAGTTACAAAAAGGGTCACAAGTAGACAATTTGTAGACACTTGCTTCTATCGCCCATTTTCTCAATATCTGTCATTCAAAATCCAAAGTAGCCAGAAAGTGAATACATTAAATTTATTGACCTGGAGATAATAATAGCATATAATTAAAGTACGTAAAACCATACGTTTTTATGTACGGAAAGGAGTGTTTTATATGTTAGCAGTAAAGAGCATGGATGTTAGAGATAATTTCAAGAGTTTATGTGATAAGGTTTTTAATGGTGAAACATTAATTATATCAAGACCCAAGAACGAAAATATTGTTATGCTTTCCGAAGCTAAATACAACGAAATGATGAAAGCCAAGCGAAACGCTGAGTATCTTGCTATGCTTGATAAATCTATGGCAGAGGCTGAGACGTGTCAA
>ENA-OQER01001254-OQER01001254.1-human-gut-metagenome-genome-assembly--contig:-NODE-1254-length-12621-cov-4.338242_pt1 | contig 12621 bp, 18 predicted proteins | sample MGYA00242797_ERZ504639 | MGnify/ENA primary metagenome ERZ504639 (study PRJEB26092, sample SAMD00036306) | human gut metagenome | host: Homo sapiens | study: EMG produced TPA metagenomics assembly of...
CCTTGCTCAGTTCCCAGTCCTTCAGCATATAGATATAGTCACAAGCCAGCAACAGGGCAATGTCGGCCCGCATGTGGGCTCTCCAATGAGCTTCATCCGGCAATCCGTTCCTGAAAGGGTTTACAGGGTCATAGCCTTGTGCCTTCAGTTCCTCCTCGGCACGGCTGAAGGCTTCCTTGCGCTCATCCATGTCATAATGCGCGATAGCTCCGCTGATGTACACCTTCCCGGCACCGGTCGCCTCACCGCGCTGATAAGCCTTGTGCCGTTCCCACCGTTCCGGAACGACCACACTGTAGTTGCACGATTGGCAGCAGCAGCCTTCTTCTTTCACCGGGAACGGATTGTATCCGTAGCCTCATACTCTTTGCCGCAGATGTAGCACACTTTCTTTTCTTCTTTCTTTTCCATCACTTCAAATCTTTTTAATGTTTACTTTACAACTTGGATTCCATATCAGCACATTACGTGCAAACAAGACATCACCCGTTTCTATTACGACATGACCGGGCATTTTCGCTCTTCTCACTTTTAAGTCGCTTTGGATGTTTCGCTCCAGCCAGTCATCCAATACGGACCGGCTGGAATTTCCGTCCAGCAGTATCTGGAACACTTCAGTTCCGGTGTAGCTTTCAAAAGCCTTCTCGTTATTATCCATAATCATTTTGGTAAATTATTACTTGTTTGAATGATTCCGTCTTCCCATACCACATAATAGCTTCCCGGGTCTCCAATGGCGCGTCCTTGACAATAAGCTTTATAACCGACCACCCGAATCTTCATATCACAGATATATTTCAATCTTACTGCACCGCCACCCATCGGCTGGCTTTTCTTTTCCTGGCTGATCCAGATAAAACATTTCTTCGGAAAGGTTTCCATCAGTTCCACAGCCTGCGGATAATCCCATCCGGCCACCTGAAAGGAATCGATGATGATAAACTTCGGGCTTTTCGGTTTTTTCAGTCTGGCAATCACTTCCTCCAGACTGCCTTCTGTCACCACACGAAATTTACCCTGCACCTCATTCATCTTCAGATAACCCATACGCCGTTGGAAGCTTTGGTTGATTTTCTCTTCGTAACTCATGTACAGCACCGTCCCATAGTTGCACAGTTCCTTTCCAAGTTGCATCACAAAGCTGCTTTTCCCACTGGCACTGGCACCGCTGATGAACCACGAAGCGTTCTCTGCCGGGAACCCGAAAGGTTTGCTCCATTTCTCATCCCACGGCAGAGTAACCCATTTCTTGGCGGCTATTTCCTTCGGACTGTACGCACGCTTCATTATTCCGCTGTCATTTTAAGTTTCTCAATCTCGGTATAGACTCTTCTCAAACCACCGCATGTCTTCCGTACAATCTGGGCTATATCAGCCCCTGCAGGAGCATTTACCTTGGCTACAATACGTGCCTGGTTGTTCAAGAACTGTTCGCGCTCCTTTCCATCATCCGGAGTCACCTTGCTGTACCGGTCACCATAACGGCTCAACATTTCGGTATAGCCCACCTTCTTACATTCTATGGACCGGTTGATTTTCTCTTTCAATCCGTCTGCCCCCATCATATACCAGGCGCAGCAGCGCTCAGTGGCATTCCATAAGGCCTTCAGTTCCAGGAAAGCTTCATACTGCAGGTCGCCTGCTTCATCGAGGATGATAAGCGGGGTTTCCATCGAACGGAGGTAATATACCAGGTCTTCATACACATCAGAATACTTCCCCTTGCTGTCCACACCAAACTCTGCAGCAATCTTGCGTACCAACTTCAATTTTGTCTTTACCTGCGAGCAGTCGATATAAACGGCATTCTTGTGGCTTTGCACATAATAACGTGCCGTGAAAGTCTTGCCGATATTGGGCATGTCGCACAAGATGCCCGACAGACTGGACTGCTGTGAGAACTCCAGCTGGGCAGTTATATATTCAAAGGTCGGGGTCTTGGCTGCTTTCCATTCCATTTCACCACGGAGGTTCACCCTAATTTGCGGGCAATGCTTATCCAGTTGGCATCGCTCAGGCTTTGTCTGTCTGTCCGTTCTTGATTGCACTGTACACAGATGTACTGATGGCTAAAGAGGCAGCATGCTTGGCATCACTGGGATAGTTCGCACGGTTGGCGGCTATCGCTGCTAAAATCTTCTGTTTTTGCGCTTCTGTAATCATAATTCTAACGCTGTTTAATGTTGTTCTAATTCTATTCTTACATGTCACTGATGGCCCTCATTGCCTCGCTTATTCCGGAGTGCCATTCATAATCTGATTCCGGATCTGCCGACAATTCGGCTGGCAAATCATCGGATAGTTCCACCGGGGGAAGTTCCAGTTCCTCTTCCGGGTCATCCGTTGGCTGATCCGGTGTACCGGTTCCCACCTTTCCGATGGCGTGGTCATTGAGGTATTTGCTGAAATGACTCAGAACTTTGTTTTGCTCTGTATAGGCTACCCGGTCTTCTTCGGTCTGTTCTGCCATCACCCGGTTGTAAGTCACTACCGGACGAACCTTGTCAAGGTAGCGGTCGTTCTGGTACAGGAAGACATCCGTAGGCTTGCCCTCTTCATCCGGCAGATAGTAAGCCGTCACCTTGCGGTTGTTTGGTTCCAGCTGCTCCAGCACTTCCGGACCGCTCAGCCACCAGTCCGCATTTGCCACACGTACTGTGGAATTTCTACGAATACTGGTATCTACCTTTTCTCCGATATATCTGCTCAAGGTCAGTTTATCAAGCGGTCGAAGGGTCGGATTGATTTTGGCTACGAGCACATCCCAACGGGTCATTCCGGGATATTTCTTTTGATTGGGGTGAAGCGTATTGTTCCATTCTTCACAATCGCGCCGGTCGTCCGCCACAAGCTCTTCAAACGTATAATACTTCTGTCTTCCCAGGTGTGGTTGCTGCTGTCACTCACTTTCTTCTGGTCCACCCGCCGTGCACCTTTGTTATGCCAGCGGCCAATGGCTTCATGGTTCTTATGTGCTATGGTTGTCTTGAACGCACCGTTCAGAGCTTCAGCATATTTCTCCTGTGAGTTCTGTGGGGCACAGAAATGCACAAACTTAAATACCTCACCTGCCTTCAGGAATCCTTCTTTATACTTGCTCATCAAGTGCTGCTCCACCTCAATACCGGCTGGAATACCCCATCCGTTGCGTTCGATGAGCCGGAACATATCACGAAAACAGTCCACTACCAAGGCATCATCCTTATCCCGCCCGTAGGCCAGCCCGATACGGCACTGGCTCACCACATCATAAGCATAATAGGCATGCACATACTCGCCGCCTTTCATCCGACGCGGCAAATCCACGTCATCCATCGTTATTTGTGACAGGGAGAACTTACCACCATGGCGGTGCATGTGCGGCATTTGCTCATGATAGAATTCCATACGTCCACGCAAGGCTTTTTCTATCAGCAGCTGGCTTGCCGGGTTGTTCAGTATGTTCCGGATAGTGCTTTCGCTCAGTTCTTTCGGTTCCCCGTTCTTATCCGTAAGTTTTCCGGATTGAATATCTCTCCTGTTTCCAGATCCCATACTTCCAGTTCACCGCATACAAACGACAGATACATTTCATGCACATCACTGCCGTATGGTTGGTTGGGAAGTACTTTCAAACTCATCACCAGGCGTTCGTCCATGTGAGTTACCTTCCGTTTGTTCTGGTTGCCGAATTTTCCGGTTATCAAACATTCATAACCGTATTGCTTATATTCGTTCACTTTCTTGCGGAAACGAAGGGTACTGGCAGGAAGATCATGACCAAAGTCTTCGCGTAGGGTCTCGATGGTGGTGGCCATCATGTCCCAGTTATATTTTTCACCCATCAGTTTTCGGTAATCATTGCTTCTGTTATAAAGCTTGATACAAGTATTCAACACGGAAGCATTCACCGCATATTTCCGGGCAAGTTCGTCTGTTGCTCTGTTGCTGGAAGAATGAGAAGCCCAATCCAAAAAATAGGCTACTGCAGCCTGATCCAGCACATAGTTTGAGAGTATCCAGTGGCGAAGTGCTGCTCTGTTCCACCGGGGTTGTCTTCCTTCACCCGTTCCAGACACTCGGTAGGCAGGCTATTGAGGGCGACCAACGCGCAATTTCCAGCAGCACCTCCACCACGACGCACCACCTTGATACGGCCACGGTTCACCCAGTTCCTGTAGCAGGATTCGGTGATATAGCCGCCATCTATGAGCTCACGTGCAGAAATACACTGTATGTTACCGTAATACACCAACATAGCCGCCTCCTATCTCAATGCCGATGCAAACGCTTGGATTTGGTTAATATCGGCAACCATCACATGCTCGTAAGTCTTCACCGTTTCTCCCTTGAATATTACCTGACCGCTACCATCATTACGGTCAAGCTCTATCAAGGCACCGTTCGGACAGTACTGACGCATCACATTGTCATAATCATGGAAGTTCTATTTCCGGAATAACAACCATCACAATACCGCCACGATCCATGGCCAACTTACGGATCTTTGCAGAAAGTTCGGAGTTGCCACGACGGTCATCAAACCGGATAGCGTTATAAACAGTCTTCTCTGTCACGTTGAGTGCCTTTGCGATAAAGTCGCGGTCGGCTTTCGTAATGTGAATGTACCTCTTGTTCATATCTCACTTGTTTTAATGATTAATATTGGGGGGAGTCCGGGGAATCGAACCCCGGCACAAGAACCATGCACTCCCGTGTGTCTTTCCACACCGTCACCCGTCTCTTAACGCCTTCCGGGTTGTCACGCTGGGTTTACTGTTGTCCCTCAACCTTTTCACCTTTTTCAATAATCCCAAGAAGTATAGTGAATTTCTCACGTATCTTCTGGTTCACTTCCAGTTCCAACGTATGCGCCAAATTTGAAGCCGCACTGGTGCTGTTCTTGCGGATGCTTCCGGTAAGAAGACTATCAGTCAGACTGTTTATCTTGCTTTCCATGTATAACTTTACATCATCATGGCCACCGGCAGATAAAACCACCTTCAAGGCACGGTAACAGGAAAGTTCACGTTGCGTCTTGTACATATCCTCGGCATACCAGCAGAAGAAATGTTCAAAATCCTCATTCATGTCTTTGGTGTACTTGTCAGCCTGTCTTACCAAATCATCTATATGGGTCTTTACAGAACTGAATACAAAATCCCAGCAACTCATTTTCTTGTTTTCCATAATCTCACTTATTTAAATTCGTTTATAATCGGTTTCAAACTCACGCCGTAACAACTCATCAGGCGGCGGATAAGGTTCTTCACATAAAAATCAGGTGCGGAAAACACAATCCCGGTCTCTTCGGTATATCTGAAGCTGATACCGTCCATCATCAACACGTAAGCCACCTTGTGCTTCACGCTCTGTGTCTGCCATTCTTTTATTTCTTCGTTCATTTTCTTTAATCCTTAAAATTCGCTAATCACATGCCTTTTTCGTATATTTGGCGCGGTGTTCCTTTTTGAACACGCTGCAAATATATAGAATATTTTCGACACTAAAAAGTTTTATGTAGATAATTTACGACTTATGACGAATATTTCCGACAGGATTGCAATCCTAATTAAAGAAAAAGGTATCAGTACAAGGGCACTTGAACAAGCTATTGGGTGCTCGAATGGAGTAATTTCAAGATGCATTAGCAAAGGAACAGATATATCAAGTTTATGGGTGTCGAAAATTATCGAAATACATAATGATATAACCCTACCTGGTTACTTACTGGGAAAGGTGATATTTACTATAATACATCATCTACAACAACACAAACAACCGAACTATCCTCTCTCCTTGCCTTAATTAGAGAAAAAGAAGAAATCATCAGGGAACAAGATAGAGAAATCGGACGCTTAGAGGAACGAATCCGGCAAATGACAATCGAAAAGGAAAAACATGTATCGGATGCGCCCATTTCCGGTACTGCAAATGTCGGGTAGGCGGATTTACTATTACCATACACCGGTGATGGAAAACGAAGCGTACCCCCTATCATCCCCCATGATGTCCCCCTCCCAAGCAATCCCCCTCCCCTACCATTATATAAGGCATAAAGGCACTGATATTGGGGAATTTAAAAAGTAAAACGTGAAAAATGATAGGTTTTTAGGGGGGGGCTATCAAATAAAAAACAAGGGGTATTTTTAAAATTGTGGTATTTTAGCATGTCTGTATCGCACACCGCCAAAACCCTATTTTGAATATCCAGTTCTATAAAAGTGAATATCCACTTTGAATATCCACCTGAATATCCAGCGTCAAAAAAGACCGATTTCAAGCACAAAAAAGGGAGGTATAACCACCTCCCCACACCGGATCATTCTAAAGCCGTTTTTATTGCCTTTTTAGCCGCTTATTATTCGTCTGATACATTTCCACTACGCCCGCAAGAAATGAGCGTAGATTGCTTTATTATAGCCTTTTTGGTGCATACAGTCCCGTTACCAGATAATCCTGCATGAAGCAGATAATTCTTCGTTGCGCCCACCTGTTCTGCCGTCAAAACAGTATAAATGGCCGTTATACTACTAAAATACCAGTCTTTCCGCTTTGTTCCTTCTATTCCGTGTGTCAAATGTATATGTATTACCTTTGCCATAACTAATAATATTTTGTCGCAAATATACCAAATAACTATTATATGGAATAATTTAAGCAGCATTATATCAAATAATCAGGCACAAAAAAAAGCAGCCGCAGCTGCCACTCACTCCCCCACCAGAATCAACCATGTAAGCCTTATGTAAACCCAATTAAACCTATCTGCAAATCTGTATGCCTAAAAAGCACCTAAATGTAGCTGCAAATTAAACCCACGTAAACGTTTCGTTTTGCAGAGCCATCCACTCATATTTTGCATAACATTTTGTATATCAATAGGTTTGATATTCTTTCCGCTCAATCCTCAATATACGTTTCGTTCTGTGCCCCATATATTTGTCACCGGGGATTATCAAAAGGAATAATCTGGAGGTTAGGGAGAAGGTGTGGAAGGTGTCGGATGTTTCAATTATATATCAAACTTCTACCGAGAGGAAAGATGATTCGGTTAGCAATGATTCAAATAAGAAAAGTCTTTCTGTAATTTTTGTAAAACCTCCATTTCAATTAAAGAAGAAATTTCAAAAAGATCCATTTTATGAAATTGAAATGAGGAAGCAATTGCAAATGCAGCAGGATGGAATAAATAATATGACTATATTTGAGTGGCTGAAAAATAGGGAGAATTTTAAAAAATATGGGCGTAATCCTAAATCTAAGAAAATTCAAGAAGATTTTAGGGATAGATATAGGAATGCTAAAATTGATGAGTATCTTTTATTGTATGAAGATATGGATATTAAGGCTATAGAGGCAATGGTTGACTCAGAATTGGAAGGCTTAGCAGCATTACATAATCCTGATCAGATAGCAGGAGGATATGTTGATGTGGTGACTCAAATGGGAAATAAAAGAATAAATTCGTCCATTGGGTCACAATGGGGAAGTATAGAAAAAGGTCGTTCTCTTAATATTGAAAATGAATTGTTAAAATTAATAACAGACCCTCCTCCTATAACAGAAGAGGAGCAGAAAAAAATAAAGATGAATGTAAATTTAGTTGAAAACTTAGAAATTGTTAAGTAGTATGTTTGAGAAATTTTTAGAAAGAAGTGGAAATTCTATAAAATTGGAAGAGTTTAGTGAGGATTATATCCGACAATACAATAATTTGGTTTCGGAAAAACTAATTTCTTTTTGGAGAATAGCTGGTATTGGCATTTATTGTAATGGCTTGTTTAGAACTATTATACCGAATGACTATCAGTATATTATAGAGGAATGTTATCCTATGTATGATTATGAAACAGTGACTCCATTTATGATAACTGTTTTTGGAGATATTTTTGCTTATGTTAAGAATCATGTAATTGGAGATTACGTCGTTTTTATTAATATAAGGTATGGAACTTTTAAAATTCTATCAGAAAATATTGACATATTGTTAAATATAGTAATTTTCAATAAGAGTTGTCTTGAAAATTGGTTTTTATTGAATGAATATAATACAATAAAGGAAGTGAAGGCGATGCCTAAGATAGATGAATGTTATGGCTATGTTCCTGCTTTAGTTGCAGGTGGAAAGGATTGTATTGATAATATTCAAATAGTAAAGATTGCTCCTTATATTGATACGGTTATTCAATTAATGGGCGATTTAAAAAGAATTAGATAATATCAAATCAACACATATGTTACAGAATGTTTTTAAGGTTGATACAATAGTTTATGTTTCAATTAATTTAAATTATGATTATAGTATATCTTATATGGAAAATATAGCCCGGAACTTCACGAAGAAGTATCCAAGCTATCTTATCCATAAGAAAAGCGAAGACAAGATAAAAGCCTTTCTGACCGACAGGGTGAAGACCAAAGTGGAAACCTTTGTGAATGCAGAGGCAAAGAACGTGGCAGTAACCGAGGTGCGAGAAATAGCAGACCTGATAGCGGAATATGAAGGTGCAGAAGTTCTTCATCTTTTGGACCCCATCCTACGGATTCCCCCTCTTTAGGAAACACCGGAGTGGAGCTTGCCATGAGTGTAGACACAGGCGCATCGGACATCCGTCCTGTCAATGTAGCCAAACCCACGGGGGCAACAGGAAAACCCAAGATAATGAAAAGAAGTGTCATCCGTGTAACCATGGAACTGGAAGTGCAGATGGAAACCAAACAATACTTGCAATTCCTGCAACAGATTCCAGACCTGTTCAGCCTGCATGAATTCCCCAATTTGAGATGCCGCGTGATATGCAACCAGAAAAAGGCAACAATCAACGAAGAGCCAGCACCGGTTGAAGTGAAGGTTTTGGATGACAGAAAATACCAGCGGTGGTTTGTTGCCTTTACACTGTTGATGGTATGCTGCATGGGCGGAATCATAGCCCTGTTCTTTTCCATTCCGAACCTGTACAAACAGGACATCCACTTCCTGCGGAACGATACGATTCATCAGGAGTTTTCCATTTCCAACAGCCGTATTGACTTGAAGGATGTAAGCCTGACGAATCATGGCGGGAAAGACACACTTGTCATCAAGGATAAAAAGATAATCATAGCCAAATAAAAAGCAATGGAAAATTCGATTCAGATACAAGGGATAAGAAACATGCTATCCCATAGCGGATGCCCGGAAGACCTGCTGGAAAGTTACCTGCAATTCCTACAAACCGAAGGCCAACAGGTGCAGATTGTCAGAGGAGAAGTCTTTATGATGTTTGAAAAGGAAGCGCAATACCGCAAGAGAAGGAATGAAAAGATGAAAGGAACCGTAACTTTCTGCAAAAACACGAAGAACGATACAGGGGAATACAATACAGGAGTGTTCATCGGAATGGAATTTATCCAATGCTGCTTCAACCATGGGATTCCTGCACGGGTGCTGAATGTGCGGAGAGTACATGGGGAAGTGACGGAGATTGTCGTGGAGTTCGGGAAGTAGATGAAAGGAATACCCCTATTGCAGAGCTCCGACCTAATAATATGTGGGGGAAATTGATGGGAAAATCCCCCCACACACTTCATCTTGATATTTAATGAGAGGAAGGATTACTCCTTCTTGGATGTTTTTTCATTATCCAGCCCCAATCGCTTGCATAACTCCGGATCGTTTTTGATACGGCCCATCTCTTCGTTGATGATGGCCTGCGCGTCCGACTTGATCTGGTCGTAGTTACGCTGAATCTGCTGCATCATGATGTCATTACCGTCCTTGTCCTTGAATTCGTTGATGAAAGGGATTTTCCTGTAGGCCTTTTCTTCCGCACTGACCGCCGCATGGTCTACAACAATTTCGGCATGGAATATTTTCTGTTCTATCTTCTCGCCAAAATTATCCGCCACAGCCCCGACAAACGTACCTTGCGACAGATTGGCAATCTTGGATGCCGGGATAAGCGAGTCAAGCTGCGTGTTGATGGAAGTGGAAACATCCTGACGGTTGATGGAAACGGACTGACGCTGCTGGAGCACCTTGCCGAAGCGTTCAGAAAGTGTCTTTGCGGTTTCTCCGACCACCTGCCCGCTGAATATATTTCCTACCGTGTTCTGAATAACCTTGGACTCCTTTTCACCATAATCGCGGGTCAGCTGGCTGAAATCCTGAAAACCCAAAAGTACGCCCACCTTGTTGCTTCGTGCCGTTGCAATCAGATTGTCAAGCCCCCGGAAATAAATGGTGGGAAGCTCATCGATGATTACGGCACATTTGAGCTGTCTTTTCTTGTTGATAAGTTTGACAATACGGGAATTATATAGTCCGAGTGCAGCCGAATAGATGTTCTGCCTGTCCGGATTGTTGCCGACACAAAGTAATTTGGGTTCTTTCGGATTGTTGATATCCAACGAAAATCATTTCCTGTCATCACCCAGTATAGTTGTGGGGAAATCATACGCGTAAGGGGGATTTTTGCCGAAGCAATCTGGCCCTGGAGCTGATCCTGCGCCCCTCCTTTCCATGCATCCATGAAAGGAGAAAGGTAGTTTTCCAACTCCGGATAGGAAGTCAGGACGGTGAACAGGTCCGAATAAGGCTTGTTCAGTAATTCCACCGCATGCGGGAACGTACAATAAATCCCGTTCTTGTAAATCTTCAAATACCAGATTATTGCAGCAAGCAGAATGATGGGGGATTCTACAAAAAAGTCACCCTGCTTTTCAATCCAGGTGCGATTGAGGTTGAGCATTATCGTATAGCTCGCCTCGTACGCATCGGAAATGTCCGTCATAAATTCCGGATTGATAGGATTGCATCGGTGAGACCTGCGCGGATCGTCGAAATTTATGACATAGAACCGGGGCTTGACCTCGTACTTGTCCATATTCTTCAACAAAGAATTATAGGCTATGGTGGACAGGTCATCAAACTTGTAATCGTAGATGTAAATCGCAAAGCCCTTGGCTATAAGCTGGCGTATGTAACTGTTGACTATCGCATAGGACTTGCCGCTACCTGGTGTCCCGATAACCATGCAGGCACGGAAAATATTGACAATATTGACAAATCCGTTATTCCAGCGTTTTTTATAATAGAATCTCGTTGGGAGATTTACCGAATACTCATTCTCCATCAGTCGGGTTTCCTGCATGAAACTCTCATTTTCCATATTGAACACATCTTCCATGAGGTTGTGCCTGTAAAGGCGGCTCATCCATAGCCCCGACATCAGCAGGGCGAGATAGCCTGCCGTAAGAGTAAAAATATAGAATGCGGTATTTGCCGCGTGCGGCAATGGCAGCTCAAGCAACCACCAGTTAGAAAGAACAGTGCGCATCCTGCCACCAGCGCCGCATAAATTTTAGGCCAGGTTATCTTTTCACCTTTGACTCCGTGCGTACCCAGACAGGAAACGGCCAGCAGAAGCACTGCCAACAGTTTGCTCCAGAGAATGCAGTTGAAAATCCCGGTCGTATTATTGAAATTCACCAGAATCCTGTCCATCACCGCAAGGTTCAAGTGCCACGTGGTGATACTCGGATAACAATACACATAGACGTGTACCACCAAAAGAAAAATACTCACGGCCCTGCCAAATTCCATGATCTTGGCAAGCGCCCTCAAATCGTCTTCCTGCTGCATAAGAATTGTATATAAATGGGTTGATACTTGTTTTGTCTAAATGCCACGTTTGCGTCCGGTCTTCTTCTTTTTCTTCATGCGGCGTGCAAAGGCTTCCTCCTCATAGTCACGCGGGTTGGTTTCCATCGAAAGTATGCCCGCCGCCAGTTCGAGCGTGCTGCCGGATTCGTGGCGGTGATGCTGCCGAAGTTCTGTAGCGGAATGTCCGCCCCGTTCCTTTTCGGGTATGTTTTCCAACCATTTGAAATAGTCGTTGAACACATTGGCGGAAAACTCCTTGCCCATGCGTGAACCGTTGAACACTTCCCGTCGGTCGTGGTCAATGAAGGTGACACCGTAGATACGTCCCCGCTCATTCTCACGGAACACCACATCGATATTTTTTTGCCCCAGCAGTTCCACAAACCGTTTCCGTGAATCCGCCTGCCGCAAGGCACGGGCGATGTCCGCCTGTATGGAGGGTGCCCATTTCCCCTCTTTGAGAGCTTTCAGATTCATCAACATCCGCTTTTCCAACAGTTCATTCCCGAAGCGTTTTCCGAAACGTGAACTCTTGAACGGCGGACTGACCACCTTGCCGGTATCATCCGTGGCAGAATAGACAATGCCGGTGTAGGGTATGCCGGTGTACTCCCCCCTGACCTGTTTCGCCTCGATGTTGAGTGTGGAAAGCAGTGCGCTGTATTCCCCGAAAGTCTGGAAACGGTAGCTTTCCAGTACGGCTTTAAGGGTGTTGCCTACCTGATGGCGGACATCCCCCAAGGAAGCATCCACCTTTTTTAGTTCCGCTTTCGGATTCCGCCTTTCCGTGTCCGCTCCGTTGCGCAAGCCGAAATCCGTTTCCAGTTCCCGACAGGCGGTCATGGAACGGCGGTGCTCGTAGGCGTCACTGATCTTTTTTCCCTGTCCGTCTACACAGACACTGACGATATGAATGTGGGCATTATGGGTATCGGCATGTTTGTAGCTATGTACGGCTGATTCCCATAGCCATTTTCTGCATATACCGTTCCGCC
>ENA-OQER01001255-OQER01001255.1-human-gut-metagenome-genome-assembly--contig:-NODE-1255-length-12608-cov-8.622947_pt1 | contig 12608 bp, 14 predicted proteins | sample MGYA00242797_ERZ504639 | MGnify/ENA primary metagenome ERZ504639 (study PRJEB26092, sample SAMD00036306) | human gut metagenome | host: Homo sapiens | study: EMG produced TPA metagenomics assembly of...
GCGGTTCTTGTTGTCGATAAAGCCCATAACGTCATCGCCAGGAATCGCATGGCAGCAGCTAGGGAAGATAAACTGGTTGATGTTCTCCTCGGTCAGGATGAGTGGCTTCTTCTTGTTGAAGTCTTTGCCCACCACGAAAAGATCCTGAGGCTTCACGATGCCTTTTTCTTGAGCCTTCTCCTTACTCTTGCCCAGGAATGGGATATAATTGCGCCAGCTGCTGGTCTGCTGTTTTTTAGGCTTGCCCTGCAACTCATCGAAGTCTTTATCGCCTAGGATAATCTGATGGTCTCCCAATGACTGGAAGAGGGTTTCAGGCTTCTGGATATTATGAAAATCGCATAGGCGCTCTACCACCGATGCACTCATCTCGATGCTGTTCTTCTTGAGCCATTCGGTGAGTATGTTTTCTCCCTTCTTCTGAACCTCTCGTGAATCACGGCGCAGGATGGCAAGAATCTTGCTCTTTGCCTTGGCTGAACTGACGAAGTTTACCCATTCTTCCTGTACATGCTGGCTCTTGGAAGTAAGAATTTCAACCTGGTCGCCACTTTGCAGCTTATGGCTCAGCGGAACCAGCTTATGGTTTACCTTGGCTCCGATACAGTGGCTGCCCAGGAAGGTATGAATCTGGAAGGCGAAGTCGAGGGCAGTACAGCCTGCCGGCATCGTCTTGATTTCTCCCTTTGGTGTGAAGACGAAGATTTCTGAAGCATAGAGGTTCAGCTTGATGGCATCGAGGAAGTCCATGGCATCCGGCTGCGGATCGTCCAGAATCTCCTTGATGGTGCTGAGCCAATCGTTCAGTTCGTTCTCATCTTCTGTATATTCACCTTCGTTTCCTTCTTTGTATTTCCAGTGGGCAGCAAACCCCTTTTCTGCTACCTCGTCCATACGGTCGGAACGGATCTGCACTTCTATCCATCTTCCTGCTTACTCATCAGGGTAACGTGGAGTGCCTGATAACCATTTGCTTTCGGATGGTTCAACCAGTCGCGCAGACGGTCTGGATGGCTCTTGTAGATTTTGCTGATGGCTACGTAGATATTGAAACATTCGTTTACTTCGTTTGATCTTACCTTTGGCGTAAAGATAATGCGCACAGCAAGAATGTCGTAAATCTCATCGAAGGTAACGTGCTTATTTTGCATCTTATTCCATATAGAATAAGGGCTCTTCACACGTGCTTTAATCTTGTATTCTACACCTAACTTGTCGAGTTCTTCGCGGATAGGTGCAGTAAAACTCTCGAAGAGGGTATCGCGCTGCGATTCGGTATCGGCAAGCTTATGCTCTATGTTGGCATACTCCTGTGGATGGTCGTAGCGGAAGCTGAGGTTTTCGAGTTCGGTCTTGATTTTGTTCAAGCCCAATCGATTGGCGAGAGGTGCATAAATATACAAGGTTTCGCCCGCAATCTTGTATTGTTTGTTGGCCGGTTGCGATTCCAGCGTGCGCATGTTGTGCAGGCGGTCGCAAATCTTGATAAGGATAACACGGATGTCATCGCTCATAGTGAGCAACAGTTTTTTGAAGTTTTCTGCCTGTGCTGATGCCTTATCGCCGAAGATTCCACCACTGATTTTGGTGAGTCCATCAACGATTTGTGCCACTTTAGCTCCAAAGATGTTTGAGATATCTTCTACGGTGTAGTCGGTATCTTCTACCACATCATGAAGCAGTGCGGCACAGATGCTCGTTGAGCCGAGCCCCATCTCCTCGCAGGCTATCTGAGCCACGGCGATAGGGTGCATGATATATGGTTCGCCCGAGAGGCGGCGCACACCTTTGTGCGCCTGTCTGGCGAAGTTGAATGCCTTGGTCACTATATCTACCTTCTTGCGGTGTCGTGAACTCAGGTAGGTGTCAAGCAGGTGTTGAAAGGCATCGCCAATCAACTGGTTATCAGCCTGCTCTCTTTCGAGGTCTTTCAAGTTCTGGTCATCCATAGTGGGTTCCTCCAATAAATAATGTTCTTAATTAGACTGAAAAAACTACAGCGTACGTAGTTCTTTTATTTCACTTTGATTTTCTTTCCGGCACGGATACTGCTACCCTTGATGCCGTTCAGTTTGCGCAGTTTCTTAACGGTTGTTCCGTGGCGTGCTGCTATTTCAGAAAGGGTATCACCATTCTTGATGGTAACACTCTTGCTGCCTTGTTTTCTGTTTCTGCCTCGCTTGCTGCTCTTCTTGCTGCGTGAAGAAGCGCTGTGGCGACTGTAGCTGCTTCGTGGGCGGCTATAGGTAGGCTGTGCATCGTTGATATCTACGGTAGTGCGCTTCAGGAAGAGTTCATCGGCTCTGTAAGCACAGATGCTGTCCTGCTGGTCGATGAAACTACCGATGAGGTAGATGGAAGACGCAATACATCGGATGGTTCAATCCGTTGATGATATCATGACGATACTGTGGATTCAGATTGCGCAGGTGCTCGATGTTGATGTTCAGCACTTTGGAAATCTGCTCCAGGTGGATATCTTTTGATACTACGATAGTGTCTGTCTTTACTGGCAGTTCGCTTACCATAGGGCAGATGTTATGATCGCAGTAGTAGTTCATGATGTAGTTGGCAGCGATGAAAGCTGGTACATATCCACGTGTTTCCTTTGGCAGATATGGATAGATGTTCCAGTAGTCGGCGTTGCCTTTTGCACGATGGATGGCCTTGTTGACATTGGTTGGACCGCAGTTGTAAGCTGCAATCACGAGGCTCCAATCATCGAATATTTTGTACAGGTCGCTCAGATAGTGAGCGGCTGCATAGGATGCTTTTACCGGGTCGCGGCGCTCATCGATGAGTGAGTTTACTTCCAGTCCATATCGCTTGCCGGTAGCAGCATAAACTGCCATAAACCTGTGGCACCAACGCGTGATACAGCTTTAGGGTTGAGTGCCGATTCAATAACTGGCAGATATTTCAATTCCAGTGGCAGGTTGTAAGCCTCTAATGCCTCTTCGAAAATAGGCATGTAGAAGTTACTTGCTCCCAATATAAAACTTACTGAACGGCGTAGTTTTCCGCTGTAACGGTCTATGAATTTCTGTACTACCTCATTGTATGGCATTTCGATGATGGTAGGCATTCTCTTCAGACGGTCGATATACACTTCCTTCTCGAAGACAGGGTTTACATCGCGGTATTTGCAGGTTGTATCTGCCATCATGTAAGTCTGTGCATTGTAAAGGTGGAGCAGGCTGTCGAGGTTATCTTCCAATCCCTCTGGTACTTCGATTTCCTCCTGCTTTCCGTCTTTGTCGGTAACGGTGATGATATCATCGTTATCTGTTTCTTCTTTAACGTCGGTTTGGGCATGAATGCCTTGTAAGCTGAACAGCATCGCTGCTGCCATGACTAGTATTTTCTTCATATTGATGTTTTATCTCGTCTATGTTTCTAATTTCTATTTTACGTTATAATATATATAGGTGTATTCTAACTCCTCAAGCATTAAAATGTGAGTGAGCAGCTTACGCCGAGACTTCCAGACCGCAGCGGATTGGCAGTCTTGTTGCCGTTATTCAGCATGGTAGGCTCTATTCTGAGCGAGAGATCATCGGAAATGTCAAATTCCGAGAGCGATGCATCTACGTAGGCATCAATCACTGAGAAGGCATAGATGCCTATCATGACGAAGGTTCCCAAGTCTCTCCAACGGCGATATTTATCTTTTCGCTTGCGGAAGATTTCCTTATAGCGTTCTATGTTCGATTCGTTGATCTGGGCGCCAAGTGCAGAAATTGATTGTAGCTCTGGGTGTTTGGGTCATCGTCCATAATATCCATGTAGGCTTGCGAATAGTCGTGATACATCTGGTTGTTCCAGGTGATGGCGTATGTACAGCTACGAAACCGCCATAGATGAAGGGCAGTTTCCAATATTTGCGATTGTATATCTGTCCGGCACCAGGTAATACAAGTGCCAACCACATGGCACGCTTGGTATCAGGTCGCCAGGTTGCCCAGTTGCGCTTTTTGCGTACAGGCTTTGCTGGTTGGGTGAGGCTTGCCAGTTTGCTGCTGTCTTGTGCGGTAAGCATCGAGTCTATGGCTATTTTTGCCGAGTCGGCTGATGCAATGGTTGGCACATCGGTCACTTGTTTTTTTTGTTTCGACTTCTGTGCCTGTGCGCCCATCGGTGCCAGAAGCAGCAGGGTTGCCAAACAGATTTGTGATATACTGAGTTTCACTTTTATTCTTGCTTTAACTGATCGAAAACATTCATGATGTGCTCCAGCTCCTCTTCGTTGGCGAATGGAATGCTGATTTTTCCCTTGCCCTTAGCAGAGCAGGTGAACTGCACTTTGGTATTGAGAAACTGTGACAGGCGGTTTTTGAGTTGTGTAAATTCCTCAGGCATTTGAGCCTTAGCCGTGATGGTTTTCTTACCGCTCTCGATGTCTTCTCCGCTCTTGAGTCGCTGTACCATCTCTTCAACCTTTCTTACTGAGTAGCCGTTCTTCTGTATCTCCTTGAACAACTTGATTTGCAGCGAAGGTGAGTCGAGGGCCAGTAGGGCACGGCAATGACCCATGTCGATTTCTTTCTTCTGTAGTGCCATCTGCACCTGGGCAGGAAGTTTGAGCAGTCGCAGATAGTTGGCGATAGCTGCACGGCTCTTGCCCACACGTTCTGAAATTTTCTCCTGTGTCATACCCTCGTTTTCCAGAAGGTGTTCGTAGGCGAGTGCTATTTCTATGGCGTTGAGGTCTTGGCGCTGGATATTCTCTACAAGCGCCATTTCCATTACGTTCTCATCGCTGATGGTGCGGATATATGCAGGGATAGCTGTCAGCCCCGCAAGTTGTGAAGCGCGCCAGCGGCGTTCACCGGCGATAATCTGGAATCTGTTTTCTGAAACCTGTCTTAAGGTGATAGGCTGGATGATGCCTATGGTCTTGATGCTTTCGGCGAGCTCATGTAGGGCTTCGTCGTCAAACTCTCGGCGTGGCTGATTGGGATTCGCCTCAATCTGGTCGAGAGGAATTTCATTGATGGTACTGCTGCCCTGGGTGCGCACTCCCTCGGTAGAAATGAGGCATCGAGTCCGCGTCCTAAGCGTTGCTCTTTGTACCGTTGTTGTATTTCTTGTGTACTGCCATTTTTTTACTTTTAATTTTTGAACATTGAACTTTCTAAAAGGGTTCAATTTCCAAATCTTAACTATTCTTGTTGATAATCTCCTTTGCCAAGGCCAGATGGTTCTTGGCTCCATTGCTTTCTGCATCGTAAAGGATAACTGGGAGACCATGGCTCGGACTCTCGCTCAGCTTCACGTTGCGCTGGATAACGGTCTTGAACACCAATTCCTGGAAGTGGCGTTTCACCTCGTCGTATATCTGGTTGGCAAGGCGTAGACGACTATCATACATGGTGAGCAGGAAACCTTCTATCTCGAGTTTCGGATTCAGCTTGCTCTTGATGATCTTGATGGTATTGAGCAATTTGCTGATACCTTCAAGAGCGAAATATTCACATTGAACTGGGATGATGACACTGTCGGCTGCTGTCAACGAATTGACGGTGATGAGGCCGAGCGAAGGCGAACAGTCTATCAGGATGTAGTCGTATTCGTCACGGATAGGCTGCAGTAATGTCTTAATCACCTTTTCGCGATTTTTTAGATTCAGCATCTCTATCTCGGCACCTACCAGGTCGATATGACTAGGTATGATGTCGAGTCCATCAATGTCGGTGGTGTAGATGGCATCGCGCACGTCTGCATGGTTGATGATGCATTCGTAGAGCGAGCAGTCTACCTCGCTGATATCCACGCCCAATCCACTGGAAGCGTTTGCCTGTGGGTCGGCGTCCACTACGAGTACCGTTTTCTCTAGCGTGGCAAGCGATGCTGCCAAGTTAATGGTGGTAGTAGTCTTTCCTACACCGCCTTTTTGGTTAGCTAATGCGATGATTTTTCCCATTTTCTTAGTAAATTTTCGGCAAAGATACAAAAATATTGTGAGAAAGTCGCTATCTTTAAAGGTTTTTTCGTACTTTTGCACCAAAAAGAAAGATATTTTTATGGAAAATAAGAAACCGTTAGTATTAATTTCGAATGATGATGCTATCATGCCAATGGAATCAAGACCCTGGTGAGCTTTCTGAAAGACTGGTGCGACCTGCTGGTTGTAGCACCGGAAAGTGCCCGTTCTGGATTCGCCTGTGCCTTCTCGGCTACTACTCCCTTGCGCCTGAAGCGTCGCCACAATATGGGGAATGATGTGGAGGTTTGGTCATGTAGCGGCACACCGGTTGACTGTGTGAAACTGGCGTTGGATCAGTTTCTTGCTGATCGCAAGCCTGATCTGATTATCGGCGGTATCAATCATGGTGACAATTCGAGCGTGAATAATCATTATTCGGGAACTATGGGTGTAGCTAAGGAGGGCTGTATGCAGCATATTCCAAGCATAGCCTTCAGCAGTAGCAATTATGATGAAAATGCTGATCTCACCCCTTTGCGCGATGGGGTACTGAAGGTTGTTAAGATGGTGCTGGAGAAGGGATTGCCAGAATATACCTGTCTGAATGTCAACTTCCCGGCTTTGCCTCCGTTCAAGGGTTTCAAGGGTTGCCGGATGACTCATGGCTCCTGGATCAATGAGGTGGATCATCGCACTCATCCGCATGGATATGATTATTATTGGATGGTGGGTGAATACCGTAATGACGAACCTGAGGCAACGGATACCGACCAATGGGCTGTGAATCATGGTTACATCGCTATAACCCCAACTAAGATTGATGTAACGGATTATGATTGGTTAAAGAATTTTGAATTATGAAGTATTACCTGATAGTAGGCGAGGCTAGTGGAGATTTGCATGCCAGCAGATTGATGCGCTCGTTGAAAAAAATAGACGAGTTTGCTGAATTCCGTTTCTTCGGCGGTGATTTGATGGCTGCTGAAGATGGCACTCGCGTCAAGCATTTTAAGGAGTTGGCTTATATGGGTTTTGTGCCTGTACTGCTACATTTAGGTACCATCTTTTCGAACCTGAAGAGATGCAAGGAAGATATTGTGAAATGGAAACCGGATGTAGTGATACTGGTAGATTATCCGGGATTTAATCTCAAGATAGCTAAGTTCTTGAAAAAGAACACCAATATCCCTTCCTATTATTACATTTCTCCTAAGATATGGGCATGGAAGGAGTGGCGGATCCGCAGCATTAAGCGCGATATCGCAGAACTCTTCTCTATCTTGCCATTCGAGGTGCCGTTCTTCGAAAAGAAGCACCGTTATCCTATTCACTATGTAGGTAATCCTACGGCTCAGGAAGTAGGGGAGTTCAGGTCGGGATATCATCAGAGTTTTACGGAGTTCTGTCAGGAGAATAATCTTGACACCTATCGTCCTGTTATCGCTTTGCTGGCAGGAAGCCGTCTGCAGGAAATCAAAGACAATCTGCCGGCGATGATTGAGGTGGCTGAGCGTTTTGAAGATTATCAGATGGTGCTTGCCGGTGCTCCTTCGATAGACGATGCTTATTATGAGAAGTTTATCAAAGGTACACCTGTCAAACTGGTGCGTAACAAGACTTATCCGCTCTTGTCGCATGCTACGGCAGCTCTTGTTACCAGTGGTACTGCAACTTTAGAGACGGCTCTTTTCGATGTGCCTCAGGTGGTATGTTATGAAACGCCTGTACCTCATCTCATCCGTTTCGGTTTCAAGCATATCATCAAGGTGAAGTTTATCTCGCTTGTGAATCTTATCGCCAATAAGGAGATTGTGCCGGAGATGCTTGCCGACCGCTTTACGGTTGATGGTATTGCCAACGAACTTATCAGATTCTTCCGGGAGAACCTGGCAGGGGTAAGATGTTGGCAGAATATCAGGAAGTTCGAACTCAGTTAGGCGATAAGGTTGCGCCCGATGAGGCTGCGGGCATCATGTTTGATCTTCTGGTTAAGCGTAGGGAAATGCTTCTCCGTATGGCTCGTGAGCGTGCTGAAGCTGAAGCCAAAGCTGCAGCTGAGGCTGCAGAACGTGCGCGACAGAAGGCGATAGCTGAAGCCGAGGCTGCTAAGAAACGTGCCGAAGAGGAAGCTTTGGCGGCGCAGAAGCGAGCAGAAGAAGAGGCTGAACTGGCAAGAATAAGAGCAGAAAAAGCCCGACTGGCGGCTGAGGCTAAGGCACGTGAGGCTCAGCAGCGTGTTGCCCAGGCACAGTATGAGGCGCAGGAAGCCAGAAGGGTGAACGCTTTGAAGAAGAACAGGAAAAAGGTGAAATGTTTTGATAAAAAGCAATCTCTTTCAGTTCTGTGGCGGATATCAATCCGCTGCAGAACTGCTGACTAAGGCAGATTTGTAATCTGCTACCTATGTAGGAGTATTAGCTATCCTAAAAAAACAAACCCAAAAATATATATTTAATTTTCAACCCTAAAAAAAATGAAAAAACTACTGACTCTCATTTGTGCCCTCTTTTGTATGGCACAAGTGTGTTCAGCAAACCCTGTAAAGCAATGGGGACAGTTGCAGGTAAAAGGTGCGCAGCTTTGCGACCAGAGTGGTAATCCTGTAGTGTTGAGAGGCGTGAGTCTGGATGGCACAACATCTAGCCTCGGTTCTACAACAAAAATGCGGTGAAATGGCTTGTGCAAGACTGGCATGCCAACATCATCAGAGCAGCCATGGGGCAAGATGGTGAAGCAGGCACTGAAGAAATATAACAGATAACAGCATAGTTTATCGCAAGTACTTTCGTGAGCCAACGAAGCTACTTGTGTTTTTTATGGTGATATGAAAAAAAGGGCAGGGGTTTATTTGAGGAATCCCTGCCTTTCTTTGTGCTTGGCCAAACTATAGGTTTGGCCTTTATCTCGTAAAAGATGTATTATCCAAACAACTGGATGGTGTATAGGTAGATTACTGCTGCCGGTATCGCCATGAGCGAAGAGTCGAAGCGGTCGAGCATGCCTCCATGTCCTGGCAGGATGTTGCCGCTATCCTTTACGCCGAGGGTACGCTTGAAGAGGCTTTCTACCAAATCGCCCCATGTGCCGAAGAATACCACAACCAGACCTAAACCTTCCCAACCGAGAATGCTGAGACGGTGGGCTTCGCCATCGTTGGCGATATAGCCGATGATACCTGCTGCTATCAGTACGAATATGCCTCCGCCTATGCTGCCTTCCCAACTCTTGGCTGGACTGATGCGTGGAAAGAGCTTATGCTTGCCGAAAAGCGAACCGCTGCAATAGGCACCGGTATCATTGGTCCAGAGGAAAATGAAAATGCTCAAAGGCAGCAGCATGTCGTAATGTATCTGACCATCGAAAGCTGATGTCTCGAAACTCAATACATTGATCATCGAGAAAGGCAAGGCGATGTACAACTGAGAGAGCATAGTGTAAGCCCAATCGTTGATGGCATCCTTGTTGCCTGTATACAGTTCGCTGATGAAGAGATAGAGGATGGTGAGCAGATAAGGTACGAAAACCACGAAATTGCCCACAATGCCCATGCGGAAACAAGCCACGGCAAGGAAGAAGTAAACACCCGCCACGGTGCTGATGAAACGGTTTACCGTAACATTCTCCTTCTGGTTAACTAATCCGCAATACTCCCAGATGCTCAATCCTGTAATGAGGCGAACAGGATAACCATTGCCCTGGGATTGAGAAAGCAAGATACCATGCACACCACGAAAAATACGCCTGTGATGGATCTTATCACTAGATTTTTCTGTTTGTCAGTCATATCGGTTTGTTTTATTCGTTCTTGTTTTCTTCCGAACCTTCATCCTTCTTGGAAGTCTCATCAGAATCAGCATTCTTCTTCTGGTTCTCTTCATGCTCCTTGATGGCAGCCTGAACTTCAGGAAGTTCCTTTACGGCGTCATCGTCTATCTTAGGCTGTTCGTCTTCCATGATTTCCTGCGAACGGCTCAACCAAGGGCGCTTGCCAAAGATATGTTCTACGTCTTCTGCCATAATCACCTCTTTCTTGATCAGAAGTTCTGCTAAGGCATTGTGGCCTTCCTTGTGCTCCATCAGGATGTTCTTGGCACGGGTATACTGTTCGTTAACAATCTTCAGAACTTCCTGGTCTATCTCGCGGGCTGTAGACTCAGAGTACGGACGCTGGAATGCATATTCGTTCCGGTTGTAAAAGCAGATGTTTGGCAACGTCTTGCTCATACCGAGATAAGCTACCATACCATAAGCACTCTTTGTGGCGCGCTCCAGGTCGTTCATGGCTCCTGACGAAATATGACCGGTGAAGAGTTCTTCTGCGGCACGTCCACCCATTAATGAACACATCTCGTCGAGCATCTGTTCCTTGGTGGTTATCTGGCGCTCTTCTGGCAGATACCATGCTGCACCGAGAGCCTGACCACGAGGCACGATGGTAACCTTGATGAGAGGGTTGGCATACTGGCAGAACCATGAGATGGTTGCGTGGCCTGCTTCGTGGAGAGCGATGCTACGCTTCTCGTCGGCAGTCATCACCTTAGTCTTCTTCTCCAGACCGCCTACAATACGGTCTACTGCATCGAGGAAATCCTGTTTGCAAACAGCCTTCTTGTCGTGGCGTGCAGCAATGAGGGCTGCTTCGTTACAAACGTTGGCAATATCTGCACCCGAGAACCCTGGAGTCTGGCGTGCCAGTAGATCAACATCTACTGTTTCGTCTATCTTGATAGGTTTGAGATGAACCAGGAAGATAGCCTTACGTTCGTTCAAACCAGGGAGATCTACGTGAATTTCGCGGTCGAAACGTCCGGCACGGAGCAAGGCACTGTCGAGCATGTCTACACGGTTGGTAGCTGCAAGGATGATGACACCACTGTTGGTACCGAAACCATCCATCTCTGTAAGGAGAGCGTTCAAGGTGTTCTCGCGCTCATCATTACCACCCATGGCTGGGTTCTTGCTGCGGGCACGGCCTACAGCATCAATCTCATCGATAAAGATGATACAAGGTGATTTCTCTTTAGCCTGGCGGAACAGGTCGCGTACACGTGAGGCACCTACACCTACGAACATTTCAACGAAGTCGGAACCGCTCATGGAGAAGAAAGGTACGCCAGCCTCGCCGGCAACAGCCTTAGCCAAGAGGGTCTTACCAGTTCCCGGAGGCCTACGAGAAGGGCTCCCTTTGGAATCTTACCACCCAAATCGGTATATTTTTGTGGGTTTTTCAGGAAGTCTACAATTTCCTTCACTTCCTGCTTGGCACCTTCCTGTCCGGCCACATCCTTAAAGGTGATGCCGATGGCATTTCCCTTTTCGTACATCTTAGCTTTGCTTTTGCCCACGCTGAAGATGCCGCCCATACCGCCGCTGCCCATACCGCCGCTGAATCTTCCAGACATCCAAAGGATGAAGAATACGAAGAAGAGCAGAGGTGCCAGATTGAAGAGCGTGCTTAAGAAGTCGTTATCCTTCTGGTTGTCGTAGCTGAAGGAGCGTATCTTCTTTTCCTTCAACATCTGGTTGGCATAGCGTTCCACTTCGTCAACCGAGCCGAACTGTACTTTTACGTATGGGTTAGGACCTACAGACTTTGCCGGCATATTGTATACATCGCGCGTATATTTCGGGTTGATGTATATTTTGAGGGTGCTTTCTGTTTTATTGGCCACAACACTGAGCACATAACCCTTGTCTACATACTGTTTGAACTGGGTGTATGTGGCTTCCTTGGCAGCGCTGCTCCAATCGCATCGCCTCCTCCTGTAAAGAAGAGGATGATCATGGTGATGAGGCAGATGGTGAAAAGCCAGGTCATATTAAATCGTGGCATCTTGGGTCCGCCATTGCCACGAGGCTTCATATTATTGCTTTGTTCCATTTTATTTTATATGTATAACTTTTAGTCGAAAAACAATGTCTGATCCATCATGTAGGATGGGAGAGACTGACTAGTCGAGATCAGGTATATGGGTAAGCTTTGCATCCTCCCATAAATGTTCGAGGTCGTAATAAGCACGTACTTCCGGAAGGAAGATGTGTACTAATACGTCAACAAAGTCCATTGCCACCCACTGGTCGTTGCCGAGACCTGCTACATTTACAGGTTTTTCTTTCAGATTCTTGCGCACGATATCTCCCACAGAACCTGCGATAGCTTCAACCTGAGTAGGGCTTCCTCCCTGGCAGATGATGAAGTACTTGGCAATGCTTCCATCGATTTCTGTCAGGTCGGCGATAACAATGTCTTGACCTTTCTTTTCTTGTATACCTTCTTTAATAGTCTCTACGAGTTGTTTAACTGTGTTCATTTATCTTTTCTTTCTTACTTAATTTATATTCTCTATTTTTCTGCAAAGATACATTATTATAATGGAAAATCGACTTAAAAGGCAAAAAAAATGTGGAAAATTAAAGAAATTGCGTTTTTTTTAGAAAAAAAGTGCCGAAAAAATTTTGTAGGTTCAAAAAAAAACTAGTACCTTTGCACTCGCAATCGAGAAAAGAACATTTCGTTTGCTGATATTGGGATATGGTGTAATGGTAACACTACAGATTCTGGTCCTGTCATTCCTGGTTCGAGTCCGGGTATCCCAACAATCAAAAGTTCTATTTTAAGTTTGGGATATGGTGTAATGGTAACATCTTACAGAATTCTGGTTCCTGTCATTCCTGGTTCAGT
>ENA-OQER01001257-OQER01001257.1-human-gut-metagenome-genome-assembly--contig:-NODE-1257-length-12597-cov-1.963833_pt1 | contig 12597 bp, 19 predicted proteins | sample MGYA00242797_ERZ504639 | MGnify/ENA primary metagenome ERZ504639 (study PRJEB26092, sample SAMD00036306) | human gut metagenome | host: Homo sapiens | study: EMG produced TPA metagenomics assembly of...
GTTAGGTACAGGTTATGCTGTTGGTATCAACGGGACCAAAAACGATTACCAGACCTATGCTGAACTGTCGGTAACCAACCCGTACTTCACTGTAGATGGTGTAAGCTCGGTGGTCGTCTCTTCTATAATGACTTCCAGGCAGATGACGCCGACCTGTCCGACTATACCAACAAGAGTTATGGTACAGACGTGACGTTGGGCTTCCCGATCAACGAATATAACTCGCTGCGTGCAGGTCTGGGTTATGTACATAACTCCCTGTCCAACATGCAGCCTCAGGTTGCGATGTGGCGTTATCTGTACTCTATGGGTGAACATCCGAGCACCTCTGATCAGGATAATAGCTTCAAAACGGACGACTTCACGTTCAACTATGGTTGGACCTATAACAAGCTTGACCGTGGTTACTTCCCGACAGATGGTTCACGTGTCAACCTGACCGGTAAAGTGACCATTCCTGGATCGGATAACGAATACTACAAAGTGACGTTAGACACGGCGACTTATGTGCCGATCGATGACGATCACAAATGGGTTGTTCTGGGGCGTACCCGCTGGGGTTATGGTGATGGTTTAGGCGGCAAAGAGATGCCGTTCTACGAGAACTTCTATGCCGGTGGTTCCAGCACCGTGCGTGCTTCCAGTCCAATACAATTGGTCCGAAAGCAGTTTACTTCCCGCATCAGGCCAGTAATTATGATCCGGACTATGATTACGAATGTGCGACTCAGGACGGCGCGAAAGACCTGTGTAAATCGGATGATGCTGTAGGCGGTAACGCCATGGCGGTTGCCAGCCTCGAGTTCATCACCCCGACGCCGTTTATTAGCGATAAGTATGCTAACTCGGTTCGTACTTCCTTCTTCTGGGATATGGGTACCGTTTGGGATACAAACTGGGATTCCAGCCAATATTCTGGATATCCGGACTATAGTGATCCAAGCAATATCCGTATGTCTGCGGGTATCGCATTACAATGGATGTCCCATTGGGGCCGTTGGTGTTCTCCTACGCCCAGCCGTTCAAAAAGTACGATGGAGACAAGGCAGAACAGTTCCAGTTTAACATCGGTAAAACCTGGTAAGTGTTCTCCACAAAGGAATGTAGTGGTAGTGTAGCGATGACTTAGGCGATCAATATAAGATCGCCGGGCCACGCAAAGAACTGCACCCTCCGGTGCAAATGGGATGGTAAGGAGTTTATTGTGAAAAAGTGGTTATTAGCTGCAGGTCTCGGTTTAGCACTGGCAACTTCTGCTCAGGCGGCTGACAAAATTGCAATCGTCAACATGGGCAGCCTGTTCCAGCAGGTAGCGCAGAAAACCGGTGTTTCTAACACGCTGGAAAATGAGTTCAAAGGCCGTGCCAGCGAACTGCAGCGTATGGAAACCGATCTGCAGGCTAAAATGAAAAAGCTGCAGTCCATGAAAGCGGGCAGCGATCGCACTAAGCTGGAAAAAGACGTGATGGCTCAGCGCCAGACTTTTGCTCAGAAAGCGCAGGCTTTTGAGCAGGATCGCGCACGTCGTTCCAACGAAGAACGCGGCAAACTGGTTACTCGTATCCAGACTGCTGTGAAATCCGTTGCCAACAGCCAGGATATCGATCTGGTTGTTGATGCAAACGCCGTTGCTTACAACAGCAGCGATGTAAAAGACATCACTGCCGACGTACTGAAACAGGTTAAATAAGTAATGCCTTCAATTCGACTGGCTGATTTAGCGCAGCAGTTGGATGCAGAACTACACGGTGATGGCGATATCGTCATCACCGGCGTTGCGTCCATGCAATCTGCACAAACAGGTCACATTACGTTCATGGTTAACCCAAAATACCGTGAGCATTTAGGCTTGTGCCAGGCGTCCGCGGTTGTCATGACCCAGGACGATCTTCCTTTCGCGAAAAGTGCCGCGCTGGTAGTGAAGAATCCCTACCTGACTTACGCGCGCATGGCGCAAATTTTAGATACCACGCCGCAGCCCGCGCAGAACATTGCACCCAGTGCGGTGATCGACGCGACGGCGAAGCTGGGTAACAACGTATCGATTGGCGCTAACGCGGTGATTGAGTCCGGCGTTGAACTGGGCGATAACGTGATTATCGGTGCCGGTTGCTTCGTAGGTAAAAACAGCAAAATCGGTGCAGGTTCGCGTCTCTGGGCGAACGTAACCATTTACCATGAGATCCAGATCGGTCAGAATTGCCTGATCCAGTCCGGAACAGTGGTAGCGCAGACGGCTTTGGTTATGCCAACGATCGTGGTAACTGGGTGAAGATCCCACAGATTGGTCGCGTAATTATTGGCGATCGCGTGGAGATCGGTGCCTGCACAACCATCGATCGCGGCGCGCTGGATGACACTATTATTGGCAATGGCGTGATCATTGATAACCAGTGCCAGATTGCACATAACGTCGTGATTGGCGACAATACGGCGGTTGCCGGTGGCGTCATTATGGCGGGCAGCCTGAAAATTGGTCGTTACTGCATGATCGGCGGAGCCAGCGTAATCAACGGGCATATGGAAATATGCGACAAAGTGACGGTTACGGGCATGGGTATGGTGATGCGTCCCATCACTGAACCAGGCGTCTATTCCTCAGGCATTCCGCTGCAACCCAACAAAGTCTGGCGCAAAACCGCTGCACTGGTGATGAACATTGATGACATGAGCAAGCGTCTGAAATCGCTTGAGCGCAAGGTTAATCAACAAGACTAACGTTCCATCTTTTGTTCGCCAAACTTTACGGCCTGTCTCATTCTTACGATTGCGGCAGGCCGTGTTATTATTGTCGTTTCTTATATTTTGACAGGAAGAGTATCTTGACTACTAACACTCATACTCTGCAGATTGAAGAGATTTTAGAACTTCTGCCGCACCGTTTCCCGTTCTTACTGGTGGATCGCGTGCTGGATTTTGAAGAAGGTCGTTTCTGCGCGCAGTAAAAAATGTCTCTGTCAATGAGCCATTCTTCCAGGGCCATTTCCCTGGAAAACCGATTTTCCCGGGTGTGCTGATTCTGGAAGCAATGGCACAGGCAACAGGTATTCTGCGTTTAAAAGCGTAGGAAAACTGGAACCGGGTGAGCTGTACTACTTCGCTGGTATTGACGAAGCGCGCTTCAAGCGCCCGGTCGTGCCTGGCGATCAAATGATCATGGAAGTCACTTTCGAAAAACGCGCCGCGGCCTGACCCGTTTTAAAGGGGTTGCTCTGGTCGATGGTAAAGTAGTTTGCGAAGCAACGATGATGTGTGCTCGTAGCCGGGAGGCCTGATACGTGATTGATAATCCGCCTTTGTGCATCCAACCGCCATTGTGGAAGAGGGCGCGTCAATTGGCGCGAACGCACACATTGGTCCTTTTTGTATCGTTGGACCCCATGTCGAAATTGGTGAGGGTACCGTACTGAAATCTCACGTTGTCGTGAATGGTCATACTAAAATTGGCCGCGATAATGAGATTTATCAGTCGCCTCCATCGGCGAAGTTAACCAGGATCTGAAATATGCTGGCGAACCGACCGTGTGGAAATCGGCGATCGTAACCGCATTCGCGAAAGCGTCACCATTCATCGTGGCACAGTCCAGGGCGGTGGATTGACGAAGGTGGGCAGCGACAACTTACTGATGATCAACGCGCACATTGCGCACGATTGTACGGTAGGTAACCGCTGTATTCTCGCCAACAACGCAACGCTGGCGGGTCACGTATCGGTTGACGACTTCGCGATCATCGGCGGCATGACCGCAGTCCATCAGTCTGCATCATTGGTGCGCACGTGATGGTTGGCGGCTGCTCCGGTGTGGCGCAGGACGTCCCTCCTTATGTCATTGCGCAGGGTAACCACGCAACGCCGTTCGGTGTCAATATCGAAGGCTGAAGCGCCGCGGATTCAGCCGTGAGGCGATTACCGCTATCCGCAATGCGTATAAGCTGATTTATCGTAGCGGTAAAACGCTCGATGAAGTGAAACCGGAAATTGCTGAACTGGCGGAAACATATCCGGAAGTGAAAGCCTTTACCGATTTCTTTGCACGCTCAACGCGCGGTCTGATTCGTTAATGACTGAACAGCGTCCATTAACGATTGCCCTGGTCGCGGAGAAACCTCCGGCGATATCCTGGGGGCCGGTTTAATCCGCGCTCTGAAAGAACGTGTGCCCAACGCCCGCTTTGTTGGTGTTGCCGGGCCACGAATGCAGGCTGAAGGCTGCGAAGCCTGGTACGAAATGGAAGAACTGGCGGTAATGGGCATTGTTGAAGTGCTCGGTCGTCTGCGTCGCTTACTGCATATTCGTGCCGATCTGACAAAGCGTTTTGGCGAACTGAAGCCAGATGTTTTTGTTGGTATTGATGCGCCCGACTTCAATATTACTCTTGAAGGTAACCTCAAAAAGCAGGGTATCAAAACCATTCATTACGTCAGTCCATCCGTCTGGGCGTGGCGACAGAAAACGCGTTTTCAAAATAGGCAGAGCCACCGATCTGGTGCTCGCATTTCTGCCTTTCGAAAAAGCGTTTTATGACAAATACAATGTACCGTGCCGCTTTATCGGTCATACCATGGCTGATGCCATGCCGTTAGATCCAGATAAAAATGCCGCCCGTGATGTGCTGGGGATCCCTCACGATGCCCACTGCCTGGCGTTGCTACCGGGGAGCCGTGGCGCAGAAGTTGAAATGCTTAGTGCCGATTTCCTGAAAACGGCCCAGCTTTTGCGCCAGACATATCCGGATCTCGAAATCGTGGTGCCACTGGTGAATGCCAACGCCGCGAGCAGTTTGACGCATCAAAGCTGAAGTCGCGCCAGACCTTTCAGTTCATTTGCTGGATGGGATGGGCCGTGAGGCGATGGTCGCCAGCGATGCGGCGCTACTGGCGTCGGTACGGCAGCCTGGAGTGTATGCTGGCGAAATGCCCGATGGTGGTGGGATATCGCATGAAGCTTTTACCTTCTGGTTGGCGAAGCGGCTGGTGAAAACTGATTATGTCTCGCTGCCAAATCTGCTGGCGGGCAGAGAGTTAGTCAAAGAATTATTGCAGGAAGAGTGTGAGCCGCAAAAACTGGCTGCGGCGCTGTTACCGCTGTTGGCGAACGGGAAAACCAGCCACGCGATGCACGATACCTTCCGTGAACTGCATCAGCAGATCCGCTGCAATGCCGATGAGCAGGCGGCACAAGCCGTTCTGGAGTTAGCACAATGATCGAATTTGTTTATCCGCACACGCAGCTGGTTGCGGGTGTGGATGAAGTCGGACGCGGGCCGTTAGTTGGCGCGGTCGTCACCGCTGCGGTGATCCTTGACCCGGCGCGCCCGATTGCCGGGCTGAATGATTCCAAAAAGCTGAGCGAAAAAACGCCGTCTGGCGCTCTATGAAGAGATCAAAGAGAAAGCGTTGAGCTGGAGTCTGGGCCGCGCGGAACCCCACGAAATCGACGAGCTGAACATTCTTCATGCGACCATGCTGGCGATGCAGCGTGCCGTCGCTGGGCTGCATATTGCGCCGGAATATGTGTTGATTGATGGTAACCGCTGCCCGAAATTACCGATGCCTGCGATGGCTGTGGTGAAAGGCGATAGCCGCGTACCGGAAATCAGTGCCGCGTCTATCCTGGCGAAAGTGACGCGTGACGCCGAAATGGCGGCGCTGGATATTGTTTTCCCGCAATATGGTTTTGCCCAACACAAAGGGTACCCAACCGCTTTTCATCTGGAAAAACTGGCTGAACACGGCGCGACCGAACACCATCGGCGCAGCTTTGGGCCTGTCAAACGCGCACTGGGACTTGCGTCCTGATTCTTGTGTCGAGATTAAGTAAACCGGAATCTGAAGATGTCTGAACCACGTTTCGTACACCTGCGGGTGCACAGCGACTACTCGATGATCGATGGCCTGGCCAAAACCGCACCGCTGGTAAAAAAAGGCGGCGGCGTTGGGTATGCCAGCACTGGCGATCACCGATTTCACCAACCTTTGCGGTCTGGTGAAGTTCTACGGAGCGGGACATGGCGCAGGGATTAAGCCTATCGTCGGGGCAGATTTTAACGTCCAGTGCGACCTGCTGGGTGATGAGTTAACCCACCTGACGGTACTGGCGGCGAACAATACCGGCTATCAGAATCTGACGTTGCTGATCTCAAAAGCGTATCAGCGCGGGTACGGTGCCGCCGGGCCGATCATCGATCGCGACTGGCTTATCGAATTAAACGAAGGGTTGATCCTTCTTTCCGGCGGACGCATGGGCGACGTCGGACGCAGTCTTTTGCGTGGTAACAGCGCGCTGGTAGATGAGTGTGTCGCGTTTTATGAAGAACACTTCCCGGATCGCTATTTTCTCGAGCTGATCCGCACCGGCAGGCCGGACGAAGAAAGCTATCTGCACGCGGCGGTGGAACTGGCGGAAGCGCGCGGTTTGCCCGTCGTGGCGACCAACGACGTGCGCTTTATCGACAGCAGCGACTTTGACGCACACGAAATCCGCGTCGCGATCCACGACGGCTTTACCCTCGACGATCCTAACGCCCGCGTAACTATTCGCCGCAGCAATATATGCGTAGCGAAGAGGAGATGTGTGAGCTGTTTGCCGACATCCCCGAAGCCCTTGCCAACACCGTTGAGATCGCCAAACGCTGTAACGTAACCGTGCGTCTTGGTGAATACTTCCTGCCGCAGTTCCCGACCGGGGACATGAGCACCGAAGATTATCTGGTCAAGCGTGCAAAAGAGGGCCTGGAAGAGCGTCTGGCCTTTTTATTCCCTGATGAGGAAGAACGTCTTAAGCGCCGCCCGGAATATGACGAACGTCTGGAGACTGAACTTCAGGTTATCAACCAGATGGGCTTCCCGGGCTACTTCCTCATCGTTATGGAATTTATCCAGTGGTCGAAAGATAACGGCGTACCGGTAGGGCCAGGCCGTGGCTCCGGTGCGGGTTCACTGGTGGCCTACGCGCTGAAAATCACCGACCTCGATCCGCTGGAATTTGACCTGCTGTTCGAACGTTTCCTTAACCCGGAACGTGTCTCCATGCCTGACTTCGACGTTGACTTCTGTATGGAGAAACGCGATCAGGTTATCGAACACGTGGCGGACATGTACGGTCGTGATGCGGTATCGCAGATCATCACCTTCGGTACAATGGCGGCGAAAGCGGTGATCCGCGACGTAGGCCGCGTGCTGGGGCATCCGTACGGCTTTGTCGATCGTATCTCGAAACTGATCCCGCCCGATCCGGGGATGACGCTGGCGAAAGCGTTTGAAGCGAGCCGCAGCTGCCGGAAATCTACGAAGCGGATGAAGAAGTTAAGGCGCTGATCGACATGGCGCGCAAACTGGAAGGGGTCACCCGTAACGCCGGTAAGCACGCCGGTGGGGTGGTTATCGCGCCGACCAAAATTACCGATTTTGCGCCGCTTTACTGCGATGAAGAGGGCAAACATCCGGTCACCCAGTTTGATAAAAGCGACGTTGAATACGCCGGACTGGTGAAGTTCGACTTCCTTGGTTTGCGTACGCTCACCATCATCAACTGGGCGCTGGAGATGATCAACAAGCGGCGGGCGAAGAATGGCGAGCCGCCGCTGGATATCGCCGCGATCCCGCTGGATGACAAGAAAAGCTTCGACATGCTGCAACGCTCGGAAACCACGGCGGTATTCCAGCTTGAATCGCGCGGCATGAAGGACCTGATCAAGCGTCTGCAACCTGACTGCTTCGAAGATATGATCGCACTGGTGGCGCTGTTCCGCCCAGGTCCGTTGCAATCAGGGATGGTGGATAACTTTATCGACCGTAAACATGGTCGCGAAGAAATCTCCTATCCGGACGTACAGTGGCAGCATGAAAGCCTGAAACCGGTACTGGAGCCAACCTACGGCATCATCCTGTATCAGGAACAGGTCATGCAGATTGCGCAGGTGCTTTCTGGTTATACCCTCGGTGGCGCGGATATGCTGCGTCGTGCGATGGGTAAGAAAAAGCCGGAAGAGATGGCTAAGCAGCGTTCTGTATTTGCTGAAGGTGCAGAAAAGAACGGAATCAACGCCGAACTGGCGATGAAAATCTTCGACTTGGTGGAGAAATTCGCGGGTTACGGATTTAACAAATCGCACTCTGCGGCCTATGCTTTGGTGTCATATCAAACGTTATGGCTGAAAGCGCACTATCCGGCGGAGTTTATGGCGGCGGTAATGACCGCCGATATGGACAACACCGAGAAGGTGGTGGGCCTGGTGGATGAGTGCTGGCGGATGGGGCTGAAAATCCTGCCACCAGATATAAACTCCGGTCTTTACCATTTCCACGTCAACGACGACGGCGAAATCGTGTATGGTATTGGCGCCATCAAAGGGGTAGGTGAAGGTCCGATTGAGGCCATCATCGAAGCCCGTAATAAAGGCGGCTACTTCCGCGAACTGTTTGATCTCTGCGCCCGTACCGACACCAAAAAGTTAAACCGGCGGGTGCTGGAAAAACTGATCATGTCCGGGGCGTTTGACCGTCTTGGGCCACACCGCGCGGCGCTGATGAACTCGCTGGGTGATGCGTTAAAAGCGGCAGATCAACACGCGAAAGCGGAAGCTATCGGTCAGGCCGATATGTTCGGCGTGCTGGCCGAAGAGCCGGAACAAATTGAACAATCCTACGCCAGCTGCCAACCGTGGCCGGAGCAGGTGGTATTAGATGGGGAACGTGAAACGTTAGGCCTGTACCTGACCGGACACCCTATCAACCAGTATTTAAAAGAGATTGAGCGTTATGTCGGAGGCGTAAGGCTGAAAGACATGCACCCGACAGAACGTGGTAAGTCATCACGGCTGCGGGGCTCGTTGTTGCCGCGCGGGTTATGGTCACCAAGCGCGGCAATCGTATCGGTATCTGCACGCTGGATGACCGTTCCGGGCGGCTGGAAGTGATGTTGTTTACTGACGCCTGGATAAATACCAGCAATTGCTGGAAAAAGACCGCATACTTATCGTCAGCGGACAGGTCAGCTTTGATGACTTCAGCGGTGGGCTTAAAATGACCGCTCGCGAAGTGATGGATATTGACGAAGCCCGGGAAAAATATGCTCGCGGGCTTGCTATCTCGCTGACGGACAGGCAAATTGATGACCAGCTTTTAAACCGACTCCGTCAGTCTCTGGAACCCCACCGCTCTGGGACAATTCCAGTACATCTCTACTATCAGAGGGCGGATGCACGCGCGCGGTTGCGTTTTGGCGCGACGTGGCGTGTCTCTCCGAGCGATCGTTTATTAAACGATCTCCGTGGCCTCATTGGTTCGGAGCAGGTGGAACTGGAGTTTGACTAATACAGGAATACTATGAGTCTGAATTTCCTTGATTTTGAACAGCCGATTGCAGAGCTGGAAGCGAAAATCGATTCTCTGACTGCGGTTAGCCGTCAGGATGAGAAACTGGATATTAACATCGATGAAGAAGTGCATCGTCTGCGTGAAAAAAGCGTAGAACTGACGCGTAAAATCTTCGCCGATCTTGGTGCATGGCAGATTGCGCAACTGGCACGCCATCCACAGCGTCCTTATACCCTGGATTACGTTCGCCTGGCATTTGATGAATTTGACGAACTGGCTGGCGACCGCGCGTATGCAGACGATAAAGCTATCGTCGGTGGTATCGCCCGTCTCGATGGTCGTCCGGTGATGATCATTGGTCATCAAAAAGGTCGTGAAACCAAAGAAAAAATTCGCCGTAACTTTGGTATGCCAGCGCCAGAAGGTTACCGCAAAGCACTGCGTCTGATGCAAATGGCTGAACGCTTTAAGATGCCAATCATCACCTTTATCGACACCCCGGGGGCTTATCCGGGCGTGGGCGCAGAAGAACGTGGTCAGTCTGAAGCCATTGCACGCAACCTGCGTGAAATGTCTCGCCTCGGCGTACCGGTAGTTTGTACGGTTATCGGTGAAGGTGGTTCTGGCGGTGCGCTGGCGATTGGCGTGGGCGATAAAGTGAATATGCTGCAATACAGCACCTATTCCGTTATCTCGCCGGAAGGTTGTGCGTCCATTCTGTGGAAGAGCGCCGACAAAGCGCCGCTGGCGGCTGAAGCGATGGGTATCATCGCTCCGCGTCTGAAAGAGCTGAAACTGATCGACTCCATCATCCCGGAACCGCTGGGTGGCGCTCACCGTAACCCGGAAGCGATGGCGGCATCGTTGAAAGCGCAACTGCTGGCGGATCTGGCCGATCTCGATGTGTTAAGCACTGAAGATTTAAAAAATCGTCGTTATCAGCGCCTGATGAGCTACGGTTACGCGTAATTCGCAAAAGTTCTGAAAAAGGGTCACTTCGGTGGCCCTTTTTTATCGCCACGGTTTGAGCAGGCTATGATTAAGGAAGGATTTTCCAGGAGGAACACATGAACATCATTGCCATTATGGGACCGCATGGCGTCTTTTATAAAGATGAGCCATCAAAGAACTGGAGTCGGCGCTGGTGGCGCAAGGCTTTCAGATTATCTGGCCACAAAACAGCGTTGATTTGCTGAAATTTATCGAACATAACCCTCGAATTTGCGGCGTGATTTTTGACTGGGATGAGTACAGTCTCGATTTATGCAGCGATATCAATCAACTTAATGAATATCTCCCGCTTTATGCCTTCATCAACACCCACTCGACGATGGATGTCAGCGTGCAGGATATGCGGATGGCGCTCTGGTTTTTTGAATATGCGCTGGGGCAGGCGGAAGATATCGCCATTCGTATGCGTCAGTACACCGACGAATATCTTGATAACATTACACCGCCGTTCACGAAAGCCTTGTTTACCTACGTTAAAGAGCGGAAGTACACCTTTTGTACGCCGGGGCATATGGGCGGCACCGCATATCAAAAAAGCCCGGTTGGCTGCCTGTTTTATGATTTTTTCGGCGGGAATACCCTCAAGGCTGATGTCTCTATTTCGGTCACCGAGCTTGGTTCGTTGCTCGACCACACCGGGCCACACTTGGAAGCGGAAGAGTACATCGCGCGGACTTTTGGCGCGGAACAGAGTTATATCGTTACCAACGGAACATCGACGTCGAACAAAAATTGTGGGTATGTACGCCGCGCCATCCGGCAGTACGCTGTTGATCGACCGCAATTGTCATAAATCGCTGGCGCATCTGTTGATGATGAACGATGTAGTGCCAGTCTGGCTGAAACCGACGCGTAATGCGTTGGGGATTCTTGGTGGGATCCCGCGCCGTGAATTACTCGCGACAGCATCGAAGAGAAAGTCGCTGCCACCACGCAGGCACAATGGCCGGTTCATGCGGTGATTACCAACTCCACCTATGATGGCTTGCTCTACAACACCGACTGGATCAAACAGACGCTGGATGTCCCGTCGATCCACTTCGATTCCGCCTGGGTGCCGTACACCTTTTCATCCGATCTACCAGGGGAAAAGTGGTATGAGCGGCGAGCGTGTTGCGGGAAAAGTGATCTTCGAAACGCAATCGACCCACAAAATGCTGGCGGCGTTATCGCAGGCTTCGCTGATCCACATTAAAGGCGAGTATGACGAAGAGGCGTTTAACGAAGCCTTTATGATGCATACCACCACCTCGCCCAGTTATCCCATTGTTGCTTCGGTTGAGACGGCGGCGGCGATGCTGCGTGGTAATCCGGGCAAACGGCTGATTAACCGTTCGGTGGAGCGGGCGCTGCATTTTCGCAAAGAGGTCCAGCGGTTGCGGGAAGAGTCTGACGGTTGGTTTTTCGATATCTGGCAACCGCCGCAGGTGGATGAAGCCGAATGCTGGCCCGTTGCGCCAGGCGAACAGTGGCACGGCTTTAACGATGCGGATGCCGATCATATGTTTCTCGATCCGGTTAAAGTCACTATTTTGACACCGGGGATGGACGAACAGGGCAATATGAGTGAGGAGGGGATCCCGGCGGCGCTGGTGGCAAAATTCCTCGACGAACGTGGGATCGTAGTAGAGAAAACCGGCCCTTATAACCTGCTGTTTCTCTTTAGTATTGGTATCGATAAAACCAAAGCAATGGGATTATTGCGTGGGTTGACGGAATTTAAACGCTCTTACGATCTCAACCTGCGGATCAAAAATATGCTACCCGATCTCTATGCTGAAGATCCCGATTTCTACCGCAATATGCTATTCAGGATCTGGCGCAAGGGATCCATAAGCTGATTCGTAAACACGATCTTCCCGGTTTGATGTTGCGGGCATTCGATACTTTGCCGGAAATGATCATGACGCCACATCAGGCATGGCAGAGACAGATTAAAGGTGAAGTAGAAACCATTGCGCTGGAACAACTGGTCGGTAGAGTATCGGCAAATATGATCCTGCCTTATCCACCGGGCGTACCGCTGTTGATGCCAGGAGAAATGCTGACCAAAGAGAGCCGCACGGTACTCGATTTTCTACTGATGCTTTGTTCCGTAGGGCAACATTACCCCGGTTTTGAAACGGATATTCACGGCGCGAAACAGGACGAAGACGGCGTTTACCGCGTACGAGTCCTAAAAATGGCGGGATAACTTGCCAGAGCGGCTTCCGGGCGAGTAACGTGCTGTTAACAAATAAAGGAGACGTTATGCTGGGTTTAAAACAG
>ENA-OQER01001259-OQER01001259.1-human-gut-metagenome-genome-assembly--contig:-NODE-1259-length-12592-cov-2.633053_pt1 | contig 12592 bp, 22 predicted proteins | sample MGYA00242797_ERZ504639 | MGnify/ENA primary metagenome ERZ504639 (study PRJEB26092, sample SAMD00036306) | human gut metagenome | host: Homo sapiens | study: EMG produced TPA metagenomics assembly of...
TATAATAATCCCCAAAAAGACACTGCTGCGACATTACAGAGCTCCGTATGCTTTCCAAAGGAATGTTTCTCAGGCAGTGGAAAATCTGATTCAAAAAGGATTCTTAAAACGTACTGTAGATGAAATGGATCGACGAAAGATACACTTATCCCTGCTTTCAGAAGCGGATGACATAACAAAATCCATTTCTTCTATGCAAAAACAGCTTTATCATCAGATTTTTAACGGTCTGTCTGAAGAAGACCTGAATTTTACGGGCAGATCAATGAACAGATCATGAAAAATACAAAACATGCAATCAAAGAAAGGAACACCGAAAATGAATTTACAGCAAAAGAAAGACAATAGCTTTCTGGCAACTGAACCTTTAGGAAGGCTTTTATTAAAGCTTTCACTCCCTACCGTTACCGCCCAGGTCATTAACATGTTGTATAATATTGTAGACCGTATCTATATCGGGCATATACCGGAAACAGGCGCTTTGGCGCTCACCGGCGTAGGGGTATGTATGCCTCTGATCATGATCGTATCTGCCTTTGCAGCCTTGGTTGGCAACGGCGGTGCCCCAGAGCTCTATTTTTATGGGAAAAGGTGATAAAGAATCTGCAGAACAAACTCTTGGAAACTGTTTTACTACCCAGATTGTTGTATCATTGCTGCTGACTCTTATCCTTTTTACAGGAAACAAAAGCTTTCTTATGGCATTTGGTGCCAGTGAAATACCATTCCTTATGCTGTTGCTTATATGAATATTTATTCCCTTGGAACGATCTTTGTACAGCTGACACTTGGCATGAATGCGTTTATTACAGCTCAGGGCTTTGCCAAGACCAGTATGCTTACCACCGTGATCGGCGCGGTGATCAACATTATCCTCGACCCCATCCTGATCTTCGGGTTCGGGCTGGGCGTGCGGGGCGCGGCCATTGCACGGTGCTCAGTCAGGCCGTGGGCGCGGCATGGATCATCCGCTTTCTCACCGGCAAAAAGACCATCCTGCGCCTGCGCAGAGACTACCTGCGCCCGGAAAAGCAGATCATTCTGCCGGTGCTGGCGCTGGGCATCTCCTCGTTTGTGATGCTCTCCACCGAAAGCCTGCTTTCCATCAGCTTCAGCTCCAGTCTGGCGCGGTACGGCGGCGATGTGGCTGTGGGTGCCATGACCGTCATCACCAGCGCATCCCAGCTGTGCACGCTGCCCATTCAGGGCATCTGTCAGGGCGGACAGCCGGTGATGAGCTTCAACTTCGGCGCAGGCAAGAAGGCCCGCGTCAAGGAAGCCTTCCGTTTTCAGCTGACGCTGTGCGGGTCCTACACCTGCTTGTTCTGGCTGTTGATGATGCTGTTTCCCGGCGCGGTGGCGGGCATTTTCACCTCGGACACCGCACTGATCCAGTACACCACGTGGGCCATGCGCATTTACATGGCGGGCATTTTTGCATGGGCTTCCAGATCGCCTGCCAGCAAAGCTTTATGGCGCTGGGGCAGGCTAAGGTCAGCCTGCTGCTGGCCTGCCTGCGCAAGATCATTCTGTTGATCCCCTCATCTTCATTCTGCCGCACCTGCTGCCGAACCCGGTGTTCGGCGTGTTTCTGGCCGAACCGGTCAGCGACATTCTGGCCGCCACCATCACCACCATTACCTTCTTTGCCCGGTTCGATAAGATCCTCGACCGCGGTGCGGCAAAGGTTTGATTTTTTTGTATGCAGAAAGGGCATCTGCCGTTGGCAGATGCCCTCGCTGTTTATTCGGGAAACCCTGACCGGCACTGAAAAATCAGTCCATGTTCAGAGCGCTCTTGAGGTTGTTTTTGTAGATATCGGCTTGGCACCGTAGATGATCTGCACACCATCTGCGACCTGAACGACGCCGTTTGCACCCGTCTTCTGCTTCCAGTCAGTATCCGGCATAACGAGAGCCTTGTCTTTGACTTTGACGCGCAGTCGAGTAAAGCAGGCATCCACATGCTGGATATTGTCTGCACCACCCAGACCTTCAATGATGGTCGCCATCATCTCGTCGCTCATTTTCTTGTCCAGCTTCTTGACCTCCTGGCCATCATCTTCGCGGCCGGGAGTCTTGTAGTTGAACTTGGTGATCATGAAGCGGAAGGTGAAATAGTACAGGAAGAAGCAGGGAATGCCAATGATGAACACCCAGATCCAGTTAGAGCCTTTATCCGCCTGCATGATGCCATTGAAGATCGTGCTCAGGAAAGGGCCGCCGAAGGAACTGGGCCCCGGGATATTCACCTTGCAGATGTAAGTCAGCAGGTAGGCCAGACCTGCATAGCCAGCGTGCACCACGAACAGCAGCGGAGCCGCAAACAGGAAACTGTACTCAATGGGCTCGGTGATGCCAGTGAAGATGGAGGGATGATGGCTGCGATCAGCAGCGCCTTGACCTGAGGCTTACGCTCCGGCTTTGCGCAATGGTACATGGCCAGAGCCGCACCGGGCAGACCAAACATAGCAAAAATAACCTTGCCGTTCATGATAAAGCGGGTAATGTTCACGTCAAACATGGCATCCGGAGAAGCCAGCATGGCGTTGTAAATGTTCACTGCGCCTTCATACAGCGTGCCATCAATGACCATGGAACCGCCAAGGTTTGTGAAGAAGAACGGAGTGTAAATAAAGTGATGCAGGCCAAAAGGCAGCAGCGCACGCTCTGCCAGACCATAGATCACACTGCCTGCCATGCCAGTGTCATAAATGATCTCGCCCATGAAGCCCAGACCGGTCTGAACGAAGGGCCACACCACAGACATTACCAGACCCAGCGCAGAGCAGGCCAGCAGCGAGATCATCGGCACGAATTTTGTGCCTGAGAAGATGCCCAGAACCGGCGGCAGCTGAATATTATAGTATTTGTTATGCAGCTTTGCAACCAGCAGACCCACCAGAATACCGCCGAATACACCGGTGTCAAGCGAAGCGATGCCCATGACCATGGACTGGCCGGTCTTCATCGCCGCAGGGTCCAGAATGCCCAGACTGGTCAGCAGGATATTCATCACATTGTTCATGGCGAGGAAACCGATCACGCTGGACAATGCCGCGATGCCCTTTTCCTTTTCTGCATAGCCGATGGCAACGGAAACAGCAAAAATGATTGGAAGATAGGAGTTAATGGTATTGCCCATGGCCTTGAGCAGATTAAAGAACAGCTTGACATAGGTATTGCCCAGAACCGGCCACAGTGCCACAATGTTCTTTGTCGTGAACGCAGAGCCAATGCCCACCAGAATACCTGCGATGGGCAGGATCATGACAGGCGTCATTAGAACTTTTCCCAGTTTCTGGAACTGTGAAAAGGTAACTTTCTTCTCTCTCTTCTCCATGATTTACCTCCTGAGGATCTCAGTGCAGTTCGGGCCAGTAGCCTTATTGGCTTCGATCATCTTATCCAGGATCTTGCGTGCCACCTTGGCAGAGGGAACTGTCTTGTTCATCGTGAATGCTTCCAGTGCCTTCTGGTAGGAGTGTTCAAAATAAGCATCCACGATCAGCTTTTCCGAAGAGACCTGCTGCATCATCATGCCCAGCTGGAACTGGGGGATATTGCCGATGGTAACAGGCTCCGGGCCCCACTTGCGCAGGTAGCAGGGAACTTCCACCATGCATCATACGGCATCTGCGGGATGCAGCCCTTGTTTTCCACAATGACCAGATAGCGGTCCGCATTGTTATAGGCAATGGAGCATGCCACATCCACAATAAAATCGCCAAAAGCATTGAACAGATTCAGGTTTGCTTCCTTCTTGCCGCCGCTCTCGCGGATCAGCTTTGCCTGCTCGATCATGTCCTTCTCACGGCCATCCATGACCATGTTGGCACGCGTGTAGTTGGGATCATATCCTCGGCGCTTTCCTTGGCATACAGATAGTACTGCAGGTAGGTATTGGGCAGATACTCCGGGAAGTCGGTGAGGATTTCCTTAAAGTTTTCCCATGTGTGGCGCCAGGAAGGATCGGAGTGGTGCTTATCATGAGAAGCAGCCAGACCGAACTTCATGATCTTTTCCTTCAGTTCCGGCATACGGTCCACACCGCTCTTGTCGTACAGGTGGGTCCACCAGCAAAGTGGTTCAAACCAAAGTAGACCGGGTCCACATCGTTGTATTTTTCCAGACCCAGCATCTTTGCGAAGGACAGCATGATGGCTACCGGCATATCGCAGATGTTCAGGATCTTATAGTTGTTGTACTTGCGGCGGGTGGCCTCAGCCACGATCGCAGCAGGGTTGGAGTAATTGATAATCCATGCCTCGGGTGCGTACTTGCGCACATCGTCGATCACCTGGAACACGCCGGGGATGGAACGCAGGCCGTATGCCATGCCGCCGGGGCCGCAGGTCTCCTGACCCACAACGCCAAACTCCAGCGAGATCTTCTCGTCCTTCTCCCGCATTTCCATGCCGCCCTGACGGATCTGAGCAAAGGCAAAGTCAATATCGGTGTAGGCCTTTTCCGGGTCCGTGGTGGTGAAGTAGACGCACTCCGGATCCAGCTTTGCGATCAGCGAGCCGCACAGGGTATCGACCAGCTCCAGACGATCCGGGTCAATATCGTACAGCACCAGCTTTTTCAGCGGGAAGCGGTCAAGATTTGCAATCAGGCTCTGGATAATGCCGGGGGTATGGCTGGAGCCGCCGCCGACAATAACAACTTTAAATCCTTCCATTTTTGAAACCTCACATTCGTTTTGCGATCATGTTTCTGATTTTACCCTTGCGCGCGCTTTGGAGAGTGACTATAATATAATCGATATGAACATTTTTTTAAAGGCGTTTTGAAAGTTTTGAACCAGTTTGCCCAAGTTGAAACAATTCCAGAGTCTGAAAATATTTTCACACCTGCTAACTTTCTTCAAAGCCTTCCCGCCGGAGGACATCATGGACTTTTTCACCCGCATTGCAGAACACACGCCCCAGCTGAACAAAAACGATAATGAGCTTCTTTCTTACTGCATTCGCAACCACACCGAGATCGCCAATCTCAAGGTGACGGAACTTGCGGACCGGTTGTTCATCTCACCGGCTTCTGTCGTCCGCTTTTGCAAGAAGCTCGGTTTCAGTGGTTATTCCGATTTTAAGGCATCTTTGCGCATGGATCTGTTTGAGCCGGAGGAAATGCCGCGAAAGTCTCACCCGACCGACTTTTCCGGGATATCCACAAAACCATCGAGATGTTCCGGAGGAGACCGTAGAGCGTATCGTAGAGCTGATCCACTGCAGCCGCCGCATTGAGCTGTATGCCGTAGGCAGCAGCAGAATGCCCGGCTCCGAACTTGCAAAGCGGCTGCAGACCATCGGCAAGGCCGCCTTCTGTTACGATGACAGCACCCTGATGAATATCACGCCCGGCAGCTGACTTCCGATGATCTGGTTCTGGCCCTTTCCATTTCCGGCGAAACAAGTCTGATCATTGCCGCTGCAACGGTTGCCAAAAGCCGTGGTGCCGCATTGGTTTCCTTTACAAATCTCGGCAACAATACCCTCAGCGGCATGGCAGATGAAAACCTGTATGTCAACGCCACAAACTTTGTGTGCTCCGGCCTTCCGGTGCAGTCCCGCGTACAGCTGCTGATGCTGTGCGAATACCTGTTCTTCCGCTACATAGAGACCTATGGGGACGAGCGCCAGCAAAGTATCGGTTGACGCCATTTCACCGCAGCGCACAGCCAACGCTCTATTCCACCAACAAATCTCCCACGATAAAAACAGGGCCGCCGCACAAACGATGTGCGGCGGCCTGTTGGCGTTCTGTTTTTATTTCCCCGCCAGCAGAATGGCCAGCACGGCTTTCTGCACGTGCAGGCGGTTCTCGCTTCATCGAAGATCTCCGGTGCGTGCTGCTCGAACACCGCCGAGGAGATCTCCTCGCCCCGGTGGGCGGGCAGGCAGTGCAGCACCATGACATCGGGCTTTGCGCTTTCCAGCAGCTTGCCGGTGAGCTGGAAGCCCACGAAATCCCGCAGGCGCTGCTCGCTTTCCGGCGTGCCGGGCTTGGCGGTGTTCCACACAGCCGTTGCCACCACGTCGGCATCCCGAATACCCTCGCAGGGTCTGCGGTCAGGTGGAAGGCGCTGCCGTACTTGTGGGCGAACATCAGCACATCCGCCGCCGGGCGGTAGCTCTGCGGGCAGACGCAGGTGACCTGCATCCCAGCCAGCAGTCCGCCCACGATGAGGCTGTTTGCCATGCTGCTGCCGTCGCCGACAAAGCAGAGCTTCCGGCCCGCAAGGCTGCCCGCGCTCCCGAATGGTCATCAGGTCGGCCAGAACCTGGCAGGGATGGGCGTAATCCGTCAGGCCGTTGATCACCGGCACACCGGCCAGCTCGGCAAACTCTTCCAGATCGCTCTGGCGGTAGGTGCGCCACACCACGCAGTCGTAGTAGCGGCCCAGCACCCGGGCGGTGTCCTTGAGGGGCTCGCCGCGCCCGGCCTGCAGCTCGGCGGTGTTCATGTAGTTGCCCAGACCGCCCAGCTGGTACACACCCACTTCAAAGCTGGTGCGGGTACGGGTGGATGCCTTGGAGAACATCAGGCAACCGTCTTTCCTGCCAGCAGCGGGGCCGTGCCGCCCAGCTTCTGCTGTGCCTTGAGTTGATCGGCCACATCCAAAATGTGGGTCAGCTCGGCAGGGGAGAGGTCGCTCATTTTCAGCAGATTTTTCATGCCTGCTTCCTTCGGAGCCGTCGGCTCCATCTTGCCCAGCACATCGCTCAGGATCTCCAGCGCCATGTCCACATCGTGCTCGCTGAGGGTCAGCGGCGGCAGCAGCGCAGGCGGGTCTTGGCTGTCAGCACCAGCAGGCCCGCTTCGCGGCAGGCGGCCAGCACATCTGCGGCCTTGAGGTCGTAGAACTCGATGCCCACCATCAGGCCGATGCCGGAAATGCTCTTGACATGGGGCAGCTTTGCGATGCCTGCGCGCAGCTGGACGGCGCGCTCGTTGACATTGGCAAGGAAGCTCTGGTCCATGCGGTCCACCACCACGTTGGCACCGGCGCAGACCACCGGGTTGCCGCCGAAGGTGGAGCCATGGGTGCCGGGGCCCATGCCCTCGGCTACCTTTTCGTTCATCAGCACTGCGCCGATGGGCAGGCCGCCGCCCAGACCTTGGCCAGCGTGACCACGTCCGGCTTGAGGTTGTAGTGCTCGCAGCACAGGAAGGTGCCGGTGCGGCCCACGCCGGTCTGCACCTCGTCCACGATGAGCACAAGGTCTTTTTCGTCGCAGAGCTTGCGCACGGCCTGCACGTAGTCCGGGTCCAGCGCCATCACACCGCCCTCGCCCTGAATGAGTTCCAGCATCACGGCGCAGGTGGTGCGGTCCACCAGCTCCTCCAGCGCTTCGATATCGCCTGCCGGAGCATACAGGAAGCCCTCGTTGAAGGGGCCGAAGTAGTTGTGGAACACCTCCTGACCGGTGGCGGTCAGGGTGGCGATGGTGCGGCCGTGGAAGCTGTTCACCAGCGTGATGACCGTGGTGCGGTCCTTGCGGTAGTGGTCCACGCTGTACTTGCGCGCGGCCTTAATGGCACCCTCGTTGGCCTCGGCACCGGAGTTGCCGAAGAAAACCTTGCTCATGCCGGTGCGCTTGCACAGCTTTTTGGCCAGCTTGCCGCAGGGCGCAGTGTAGTAAAGGTTAGAGGTATGCTGCAGCTTGTGGGCCTGCTCCGAGACGGCTTCGGCCCAGTCCAGATCACAGTAGCCAAGCTGTTCACGCCAATGCCGCTGGTAAAATCCAGATACTGCTGGCCCTCGGGGCCTGCGGCGCGCAGGCCGTGGCCTTTTTCCAGCACAATAGGGTTGCGGTTATAGGTGTGCAGGACGTATTCGTTGTCCCGCTTGATGACCTTTTCAGAATCCATAGGTGTACCCTCCTGTGAACAGAAACTGTGAACAGAAAACCCTCTCAGGCGCTTTCGCGCCAGAAAATGCTGGCAAAGGCTTGAGAGGGTCGTTTTTCTTATTATACCGCCTGCACGGCACCTGCGCAATGCTTATTCGCGGTGGCTGCGGCGGTAAAAGCGGGTGCCGGAGCCGCGGTTGGAGAACAGCTCCAGCAGGATGGAGTGGGGCACGCGGCCATCGATGATGACCGCCTCGTGCACGCCCTGATAGATGGCATCGGCCATGCCGCCGATCTTGGGGATCATGCCGCCCGCAATGATGCCGGCGGACTTATAGCCTCGATCTCGGACACCTCCACCTCGGGGATGAGGGTGCTCTCGTCGTCCTTATCCCGCAGCAGGCCCGCGATATCGGTCATGGATACCAGCTTCTCCGCTTTCAGCGCAATCGCGATCTGCGCAGCGGCGGTGTCGGCGTTCACGTTGTAGGCCTGACCCAGATCGTCCATGCCCACCGTGGCGATCACGGGGATGAAGCCGCCGTCCAGCAGGCTTGCGATCAGGGTGGCGTCCACATGCACGATCTCGCCCACATGGCCCAGCTGGGGGTCCAGCTCGGTGCAGCGCAGCATCTGGCCGTCCATGCCGCACAGGCCCACGCCGCGGCCGCGCAGCTTGGCAACCAGATCTTTGTTCACCTTACCGGCCAGCACCTGCTGCACGATCTCCATGGTAGCATCGTCGGTCACCCGCAGACCGTTTGCGAAATGGCTCTCCACGCCCACTTTCTTCAGCATCTCGTTGATGGCCGGGCCGCCGCCGTGCACCAGCACCACGCGCACACCCAGCAGGGTAAGGGTGACCAGATCGTTCATGACGGCATTTTTCAGTTCTTCGTTGATCATGGCATTGCGCCGTACTTTACCACCATGGTCTTTCCGTGATACTTCTGGATGTAGGGTGTCGCCTCAGAGAAAAGGCGCGCCATTTCTTCGTTTTTCATAAGATTTCCTCTGAACCCTCTCAGTCAATGCCTTGCGGCATTGCCAGATTCCCCTTTTTGTCGCTCACGCGACATCTTCCCCCGGCGCGGGGGAAGTCTGTCCTCTCAAGGGGGAGCCTTTGCTGGACGGGTCACTTTATTTCATAAAATCAGCTGCTTGTCGTTCGTTTTAAGCTCCCCCTTCGGGGGAGCTGGCGCGCAGCGCCTGAGAGGGTTATCAGGTGCGGTAGTCGCCGTTGATCTTGACGTAATCGTAGGTCAGATCGCAGCCCCATGCCTTTGCGGATGCATCGCCGGTGCCCATGTCCACCTTGACCAGCACATCGTGCTCAGCCAGCACCTTGGCGGCTTCGTCCTCGCTGTAGGGTGGTAGGCGGCGTTTTCGCACACATACACCTCACCGGCCTTGCTGGAAAGCCACACGCAGACCTTATCAATGGAGAAATCGCCGGGGGTGTAGCCGATGGCGCACAGGATGCGGCCCCAGTTGGCATCGCGGCCGAACACTGCGGCCTTGAACAGGTTGGAGCACACCACGCTGCGGCTGACGGCACGGGCGGTCTTCAGGTCGGGGGCGTGGGTCACTTCGCAGGTGATGAGGTGGGTGGCACCCTCGCCGTCACCGGCGTGCTCGGCACACATGTGCTCGGCAATGGCGGTGAGCGCGGCAACAAGGCTTCGTAGTCCGCGTTCTCCTCGCAGATCTCCGGGTTGCCTGCAAGGCGGAGCCATGATCAGAAGGGTATCGTTGGTGGAGGTGTCCAGATCCACGCTCATCTGGTTGTAGGTGCCGGGCACCACGGTCTTGAGGGCCTTTTCCAGCAGGATGGGCGAGACCGCCGCATCGGTGGTGTAGAAGGCCAGCATGGTGGCCATGTTGGGGGCGATCATGCCGCTGCCCTTGCCAATGGCACCCACCGTGCAGGTCTTGCCGCCCAGCTCGAACTGGATGGCGTATTCCTTTTTGTGGGTGTCGGTGGTCATGATGGCGGTGGCGGCATCGGTGCTGCCCTGCTCGTCCGCAGCCAGCTTTGCGGCGGCGGCAGGGATGCCCCGGGCAAAGGGGTCGATGACCATGGGCTGACCGATGACACCGGTGGAGGCGGGCAGAACGTCCTGCGGGTCGATGCCCAGCTCCTTGCCCACCAACTCACAGCATTCTTCGGCCAGAGCCACGCCGTTGGCGGCGCAGGTGTTGGCGTTGCCGCTGTTCACGATGATCGCCTGTGCGTAGCCGTCCTTCAGGTGGGCGCGGTCCACCTTGATGGGTGCGCCGCAGACCTTGTTGGTGGTGTACACACCGGCGGCGGCGCAGCGCACGTCCGCCTTGATGAGTGCCAGATCGTATTTTTCTGCATGGTTTGCGCGGATGCCGCAGTGCACGCCAGCCGCTGCAAAGCCCTTGGGCGCGCAGATGCCGCCCGCAACTTCTTGATACTGCATAATGATCTTCCTTTCCCACAAAGAAATACTTCTCACTCGAACGGGCTAGCTCTCAGCTCACATACGTTCGCCAGCTCCCCCAAAGTGGGAGCCTTGGCAGTCCACGCAAACTTCATCTCTTTGCCAAGGCCTCTCCCTTTGGGAGAGGTGGATTTGCGAAGCAAAGACGGAGAGGGCGAGGACGCTGCCCGTGTACGAGCCATCTTTATTCCAACCCTTCGGTCTCTTCCAGCCCCAGCATCAGGTTCATGCACTGGACGGCCGCGCCGGAAGAGCCTTTGCCCAGATTATCGAACACAGACACCAGCATCATCTGGTCGCCTGCAGCGTTCACGGTCATGTACAGCTCCATGCGGTCGGTACCGGCCATGGCATTGGAGTACAGGCCGTTCTCCGGCAGAGTCTCGTTCAGAGCGTGCACCTTGACGGTGGCAGCATCCTTGTAATATGCCGCAATGCCCTCGGCCACCTGTTCGGCGGTGCTGCCGCCAGCGTCAGATCCAGCGGCACCAGCACCTGCATGCCGCAGTAGTAATCACACACCACGGGCACGAACATGGGGGTGTGGGCAAGTCCGCTGATCTTCTGCATTTCCGGCAGGTGCTTATGGGCAAGGCCCAGACCGTAGCTCTTGGGTGCATCCAGCTTGCTGTGCGCCGGGCGATCAGCGCTCTCGTACTCGGCGATCATCTTTTTGCCGCCGCCGGAGTAGCCGGAGATGCCGGTGCAGCTGAAGGGATAATCGGCCGGTGCAAGGCCCAGCTCCACCAGCGGGCGGGCAATGCTGATAAAGCCGCTGGCATAGCAGCCGGGCACTGCCACGCGGCAGGAATTTTTGATTTTTTCCTTCTGGCCCGCCAGCTCCGGGAAGCCGTAGTCCCATGCGGCATCGGTGCGGAAGGCGGTGGAGGTGTCCAGCACCTTCACGTCCGGGCGCAGCAGGGGCATGACCTCTTTGGAAGCGGCATCCGGCAGGCAGAGGAAGGCGAGGTCCGCGGAGTTGATGACCTTGGCGCGCTCGTTCACATCCTTGCGGCCCTCTGCGGAAATGGAAAGCAGCTCGATCTCCGGGCGTTGTGCCAGACGGTCGGCAATGCGCAGACCGGTGGTGCCGGAAGAGCCATCAATAAAAACTTCACGCTCATGCGTTATTTTCCTCCCACGCATCCAGTTGTGCGTTTGCCAGTGCGATCTGGTTGTTCACGCTGGCTTCGCTGGGGCCGCCGTAGCTGGTGCGGCCCTCGCAGCACTTGACCAGATCAATGGCATCGTAGATATCGTTCTCAAACAGAGCGCTGTAGCCCTTGAACTCGTCAAGGGTCAGCTCTTCAAGGGTCTTGTCCTTTGCGATGCAGTCGGACACCATGCAGCCGGTCAGCTTGTAGGCATCGCGGAAGGGCATCCCCTTCTTGGTGAGGTAGTCGGCGCAGTCGGTGGCGTTGATAAAGCCCTTGGCGGCGGCGCGGCGCATGTTGGCCGGAATGGTCTTCATGGTATCCAGCATGGGGGTCACGGTCTTGAGGCACAGCTCAAGGGTGTCCACTGCGTCGAAGATGGCTTCCTTATCCTCCTGCATGTCCTTGTTGTAGGCGAGGGGAATGCCCTTCATCATCACCAGCAGGGTGTTCAGGTCGCCGTAGACGCGGCCGGTCTTGCCGCGGATCAGCTCGGTAACATCGGGGTTCTTCTTCTGCGGCATGATGGAAGAGCCGGTGGTAAAGGCATCGTCCAGCTCAATGAACTTGAACTCCCAGCTGCACCAGAGGATGATCTCCTCGGAAAGCCGGGACAGGTGCATCATGCAGATGGAGATGGCATTGGCCAGCTCGATGCAAAAATCGCGGTCGGACACGCCGTCCAGACTGTTGGCGCAGGGAGCCGCAAAGCCCAGCTTTTCGGCGGTGAACTGGCGGTCCAGCGGTAGGTGTGCCGGCCAGCGCGCCGCTGCCCAGCGGGCACTGTGCGTCCATGCGGGCGGTGGCATCCTCAAAGCGCTGCAGGTCGCGCAGCAGCATGGATGCATATGCCATCAGGGCGTGGCCAAAGGTGATGGCTGGGCACGCTGCAGATGGGTGTAGCCGGGCATGACGGCGGTGGTGTTCTCACCGGCCTTTTTGCAGATGACCTTGATGAGCTCCACGATGTAGGCCTGCAGGGTGTGGCTGTAGTCCCGCAGGGTCAGGCGGATATCCAGCGCCACCTGATCGTTGCGGCTGCGGCCGGTGTGCAGCCGCTTGCCCGCATCGCCGATGCGGGCGGTGAGGGTCTGCTCCACAAAGGTGTGCAC
>ENA-OQER01001260-OQER01001260.1-human-gut-metagenome-genome-assembly--contig:-NODE-1260-length-12576-cov-2.278978_pt1 | contig 12576 bp, 21 predicted proteins | sample MGYA00242797_ERZ504639 | MGnify/ENA primary metagenome ERZ504639 (study PRJEB26092, sample SAMD00036306) | human gut metagenome | host: Homo sapiens | study: EMG produced TPA metagenomics assembly of...
TTTATCTGTGGCCCAGGGGGCTTGGTGGCGCCTTGTCGCTCTACATACATTAACAACGGCATAGAGATTCAACAGCATCCAAATGTACGGCCGATGAGAGCAACCTTAACCCTGTTTTGGTGCCCATCGACAGCCGATTAGCAACAGCAAAGTATTAACCTCGGTGGGCCTGGCGCTACCCGCAAGCAGGCCTGCCTCACAAAACAGCATCGTATGAAGAAAAACTTACTTGGTATTGGACTGATGGCAATGGCATGTTTTGCCGGGGCTGGAACGATTGCATTTCATTGCTATATTCAAAAGGCAAAATACAAAAGTCTTCAAAAAATGAAGAAATTTGAAAAGCCGGGCGAAGACTGGAATGCAAAAGAAATGCAAAAATATGTGAAGAATGCATATTTGTTATTCAGGAATGCTGGAGTCCTGGATCCATCTTATGCAGAAAAAGTATCTGAGTAAAAGTCTTGCCCAAAGTTGGACTACAAAACTTGAATGGATGAAGGTTAAACATGAAAAGCCAATACAGAAACGAGTTCAGCTCCTGAGTGTGACTCCGGTATCTGTGTGGATGATGAAGGTGAAGAAGATGCCAGTATTGTTTATCTGATTCATGGAAGAATGATTGGATATTATATAAATACCGATACAGGAGAAGTTGTACGTGGAAAAACATCTCCGGAAACATTTTATGAGTATTGGGTATTTATCCGTGAAGATGGAAGATGGGTTCTGGATGAAATCCGGCAGAAGATGAAGTGGATGTGAAGCGGTTGTAAGGCTGCGCCGAGCCATTCGGAATCCGCTGGCGCTACTTCTCATGTAGGGCTGTCGCCCAATAAGTTAATAAGGTTGCGCCATGCCCATTCATAGACCTGCGGTCTATTTCATGGACGGCTGTCGCCGCATAATAAAAAAGGAGATTACACTCCTTCGTGAGTAAACTCACACGAAGTGTAACCTCTTTTTTATTGCATGGCTTGTAGCTTAGCCAAAGTATCTCTTAAGCAGGCCTTCGAATGCTTTTCCGTGACGTGCCTCGTCTCTTGCCATCTCATGTACTGTGTCATGGATTGCGTCAAGGTCAGCTGCTTTCGCACGTTTTGCAAGGTCGAATTTACCTGCTGTAGCGCCGTTCTCAGCCTCTACACGCATCTGAAGGTTCTTTTCTGTGCTGTCTGTTACAACCTCACCAAGGAGCTCTGCGAATTTAGCTGCATGCTCTGCTTCCTCGTAAGCTGCTTTCTCATAGTACATTCCAACTTCCGGATATCCCTCTCTGTGAGCTACTCTAGCCATTGCAAGATACATACCAACCTCAGAGCACTCGCCCTCGAAGTTAGCTCTCAGATCTGCAAGGATGTCCTCGCTGACGCCTTTAGCAACGCCTACAACATGCTCAGCTGCCCATGAGAGCTCGCCTTCCTGTTTCTGGAATTTAGAAGCTGGTGCTTTACATACTGGACAGGCTTCCGGTGCCTGCTCGCCTTCATAAACATATCCACATACTGTACATACCCATTTAGCCATAGTAATGATCTCCTTTTCTTTTTTGAAATATATTGTTTATTTTTGTTTCTCTTGAATTAATAATAGTAATTATTACTATTTCATGATACCATGTGATCTTTATTTTGTCAAGCTTGTTTTTCTTCTTTTTCAGGCATTCCTTGCAGATTCCATAGAAGCTTGCGTCTACGTCAAAGACTTTTCCGTGGATAAATTCTGCAGCTGCCTGTTCAAGAATTCCGTTAAGGCTGTCTGACTGCATATCTATCACCCGGTTGCATCTGGTACACATGAAATGTGAGTGTGGTGCGACCCTTCCATCGTAGCGATCCGCGCTTCCGAAATTGGTCAGCTTCCGGATCTCACCGATGTCACTGAGAAGAGAAAGATTACGGTAGACAGTTCCGAGACTGATGTTCGGGTAGATCTGTCGAAGATTCTCGTATACTGTATCTGCCGTTGGATGATCTGTCTGGATCTCAGAAATTCCTTGATGGATTCTCGCTGACGGCTGTATTTAAGTGCTGCCATAATGTCCTCTCCTTTCAGTAATAGTAATTATTACTGATATTATAATACATGACAGAGGGAGGTTTGTCAAGAGGTTTTGATCTGATTATCCTGAAATATTTTCATTTTATGAGCTGGATGTAAATAAGTATTTTTACGCTGCAGGTGTAGTGGATATTTGCAACCATGCAGGGGACTTACCTGATTCGGTTAAATGGTGAGAACTGGCAGTCGGATGTCTGACAGAGTGTTTGTTATAAGGAATATTGTGCCTTTAATGATGGGATTTTATCAATAAAAATTCCTAATGAAAATTTTTAAAAAATAAGTTGACAGAGGCTAACTATGGTAGTATATTTACAAATAGTTAGACAAATCTAACTAATGTGTAAAGGAGAATGCAAATGACTTGTGAAAAATTTGAATCTGTCATGGGTTATCATTGTTCCCCTGTATTAATGGGAATGAAACCGGCGAATCTTGTTTCCTTTTCCAAGGAAAAAATTCCGGAACTGCCGGAGATCATTTCGGATTATGAGGAGAGTCTTGAACGGGAAGGTATCCGTATGGAGATTATCTGTGGATGCAGGAAGCATTATCTTCTTCTGGTGTACCGGCCGGATATGCTGCAGGAATATCTTAAGCAGGATGAAGCCAGGAAACTTTTGCTCCAGGATGGGTATAATATAGATGGTTCTTTGGATGAGATGATCGCCCGTCTGAAGGAGAGATTTTTTTATAAGACGGAGTTTCCTCATGAGATCGGACTTTTCCTGGGGTATCCCATTGAAGACGTGAAGGGTTTCCGGAATTTGGAGGCAGTGGCTGCAAGATGTGTGGTTACTGGAAGGTTTATGATGATGTGGAGCAGGCTCGCAGGATTTTTGACAGCTATGATAAGTGTCGGGAGTTTACTGCGGCGCAGATCCGTGCGGGGTATTCGATTTTGCAGGTCGTTGGTATGAAGCATCTCTGTACATCTCAGATGTGCGTATAATATAAAGTTTAAAAACAGGAGGTTTTTGAGATGAGCAAGGTAGGAATTATTTACTGGTCTTCTACAGGTAACACAGAGGCTATGGCGCAGGCTGTAGAGGAAGGTGCCAAGTGCCGGTGCGGATGTTGAGATTATGGAAGTGGCTGATGCGGATGTGGATAAAGCGCTTTCTTTTGATGTTCTGGCTCTTGGTTGTCCGGCTATGGGGGATGAGGAGCTTGAGGAGGGTGAGTTTGAGCCGTTCTTTTCTGATCTGGAAGGTAAACTTTCCGGTAAAAAAGTTGCACTTTTCGGTTCCTATGACTGGGGCGACGGAGAGTGGATGAGAACATGGTGCGGCAGAGCAAAAGACGCAGGCGCAGAGCTTGTTGAGGATGAGGGTCTCATTGTAAACAACACTCCTGATGATGAAGGACTTGCAGCTTGCCGTGAACTTGGCGGAAAACTCGCATAAGATTTGTTAGATTTCAGATAAATAAAAACTGAGCAGAGCATTGGATTTTCAAACACCAACACCATCCGGACAGAAGAGATAGACATCTTTTTTGTCGGGTGGTGTTTTATTTTGAACAAAAATATCTGCTTATTACTTTGAGGAAATATAGAAGAAATGAATATTAAGACAAAAAATCCTTGTTGATTTTAATATTTACGTGTCCTAAAATAGATAAAAATGAAATAAAGCAGGAAAGTGAGGGATGCCGGATGACGCGGGAGGAAGCGGAACAGTATTTATATTATGCGATGACAATTGGTGAACAGCTTCTTTGCTGCGGAGCAGAGGTTGGACGTGTGGAAGATACCATACGGCGGATCTGCCTGGCATATGGAGCCACCCGGGCAGATGTTTTTTCTATCACATCCAGTATTGTGACGACTATTTATGGAGAGGATTTCGGTATTTGCACCCAGACGCGGCGTGTGCCGGGAATGTCCAATGATCTGGGACGGCTGGATGACCTGAACCAGCTTTCCAGATACATCTGTGAGTATCGGCCGAAGCCGGAGGAGATCCAGAAGGGGCTGGAAAAGATCCGGGATAAACAAGGATATTCTTTTAAAACGCAGATTTTGATCTATGCTGTAATTTCAGGTTCTTTTTCCGTGTTTTTCGGAGGAGATGTCAACGATATGATTGCTTCTGCGCTGATTGGTATCGCCCTGAAGCTGTTTGAGGCTTTTGTAAAAAAAGGTGCATTAAACTCGCTACTGACAGTGCTTCTTTGCTGCGGAGCCGGCGGAGTACTTTCCAATCTTACAGTTCTAATCGGGCTTGGACATCATGCGGATCTGATCAGTATCGGAAATATCATGCTTCTGATACCGGGAATTGCATTTACCAATTCATTGCGCGATATGTTTTCAGGAGATACCATTACAGGTTTGATCCGATGTATGGAGGCACTTTTGCTGGCATTGGTCGTGGGCCTTGGTTTTACGGTGGCGAATCTGTTGTTTTAACCGAATCAGGGAAGTTCTCTTGAAGGTTGCGAAAAGCAATAAGCAGTGAATGAGGAGTTTAGATACTGCATCAATTGCGGAGTAGCGAAATGCAGCAGATGATGGGAGTATTTGAGAGTAGTTATGATTTTATTCAGGAGGAAAACATGCGGGAAATCATACAGCTGGTCGTATCCTTCACAGGATCCCTCGGCTTTGCGGCATTATTTAATATCCATGGAAAAAAACTCTGGTTTGCGGCATTGGGTGGATGTCTGTCCTGGGCTGTATATCTGGCAGTAGAGTTCATAACGCCAAGTCCGTATGTGTGCGGTTTCTGGTCAACAGTAGCTATTACTTTGTATGCAGAATGTATGGCAAGAATTCATAAAACGCCGGTAACTGTATTTCTGGTTTCTGCGACAATTCCGTTGATTCCGGGAGCAGCACTTTACCGGACAATGAACTGGATGTTGATGAAGGACTGGGCAAAATTCCAGAAAGACGGAATCTATACGATCCTTTTTGCGGTGAGCATGGCAGCAGGAATGACGCTGACAACCATTGCGTTCCGGATGGCGTGGCGGTGGATGTACAGGCAGAGGAGAATGTAATACAGTATCGAAATTCCCCGTTTACAAACCATCGGAAATGTGTTACGATTTTCCCATATGGAAAACTCATGGAAGAAGAGAGTACATGTGTACACCGTACTACAGGGAAATCCCCGGAGGACTTTTTAGATGCAGGCTGTGATGCAGTTGAGGTCATAGATCTGCAGCAGGGTGAATGGTAAAGGTTCACTTTATGCAGGAGTTCCGAGACTGAGAGGGATGTGCAGGCGCAGATGGAAGATGGCTTCGGAGAGGCATTGCTGACTCGGTTTGAACGTGATAAGCGAAATGTGAATGTCCCGTTTAATGGACACCGGCAGGTAATGACAGGACCGCCTGTTATAGCGGAAAGGTATAGAAACTGCTGTACCTGATGAGGTTTTTGCCGCGAGGCAGGAACGAAAAGAAGTGGTAACACGGGTAATAACTCGTCTTCTCATATCGTTATGGTATGAGAAGGCGTTTTTTTATGTCGCTGAGAATTACTTGGTAATCTTCCAATGTCCCCGGACAGGAATTTTCCTGTTCTGACGGAATATATTTTCAGTCCGTTATGAGTAAGTACACAATTTATTTTTATATTTATGGAGGAAAGAAAAGATGGAAAAGCAGAGATATTATATCAGCACTGCCATTGCGTACACATCCGGCAAACCGCATATCGGAAATACCTATGAGGTTGTTCTTGCGGATGCGATCGCACGTTTTAAAAGACAGCAGGGTTATGACGTATATTTTCAGACAGGTACTGACGAGCATGGTCAGAAGATCGAGCTAAAGGCTGAAGAGGCTGGTGTTACACCGAAGGAATTCGTAGATAACGTTTCCGGCGAGATCAAACGTATCTGGGATCTGATGAATACATCTTATGATAAATTCATCCGTACAACAGATAAAGACCATGAAGAGCAGGTCAAAAAAATCTTCAAAAAAATGTATGCGAAGGGAGATATCTACAAGGGTCATTATGAAGGAATGTACTGTACACCATGTGAGTCCTTCTTTACAGAGTCCCAGCTTGTAGACGGTAAATGTCCGGACTGCGGACGCCCATGCGTACCTGCTAAGGAAGAGGCATATTTCTTCAAAATGAGCAAATATGCAGACAAGCTTATTGACTACATCAACACACATCCGGATTTCATCCAGCCGGAGTCCCGTAAAAACGAGATGATGAATAACTTCCTTCTTCCGGGACTTCAGGATCTTTGTGTATCCAGAACATCCTTTAAATGGGGAATCCCGGTAGATTTTGATCCGAAGCACGTTGTATATGTATGGCTGGATGCTCTGACAAACTATATCACAGGTATTGGTTATGACTGTGACGGAAACAGCAGCGATACATTCAACAAATACTGGCCGGCAGATCTTCACCTGATCGGAAAAGATATCATCCGTTTCCATACCATTTACTGGCCGATTTTCCTGATGTCTCTGGACCTTCCGCTTCCGAAACAGGTATTCGGACATCCATGGCTGCTTCAGGGTGATGGAAAAATGAGTAAATCAAAAGGAAATGTAATCTATGCAGATGAGCTGGTTGAGTTCTTCGGTGTAGATGCTGTCCGTTATTTCGTACTCCACGAGATGCCATTTGAGAATGACGGTGTGATCACATGGGAGCTGATGGTTGAGAGACTGAATTCCGACCTTGCAAATACACTTGGAAATCTTGTAAACCGTACAATTTCCATGTCCAACAAATATTTTAACGGAGTCGTTGAGAACAAGAATGTTACTGAGCCGGTTGATGAGGATCTTAAGAACTTCATCCTTCAGGTTCCGAAGAACGTTTCCGCAAAAATGGACAAGCTTCGTGTTGCAGATGCTATCACAGAGGTATTCTCTCTGTTCAAACGCTGCAACAAATATATCGACGAGACAATGCCATGGGCACTTGCAAAGGATGAGACAAAGCAGGATCGTCTTGCAACAGTTCTCTACAACCTGGTTGAGGGAATCTGCATCGGCGCATCTCTTCTGAAATCCTTTATGCCGCGTACAACAGAACGTATTCTTGTACAGCTCAACGCAAACGAGAGAACTCTTGAGGAGATGGAACAGTTTGGTCTTTATCCTTCAGGAAACCGCGTAACCGACAAACCGGAGATCCTTTTTGCGAGACTTGATCTGAAAGAGGTTCTTGAGAAGGTTGAGAAGCTTCATCCGAAGAAAGAAGAGCCGAAGGAAGAGGCAGAAGAGGAGAAAACAGAGAACGTGATCGATATCGAGCAAAGCCGGAGATTACTTCGATGATTTTGAGAAGCTGCAGTTCCAGGTTGGTGAGATCATCGCCTGTGAGGAGGTTAAAAAATCCAGAAAACTTCTCTGCTCTCAGGTTAAGATCGGAAGTCAGGTTCGTCAGATCGTATCCGGAATCAAAGCTCATTACTCAGCAGAGGAAATGGTGGGCAAAAAGGTTATGGTCGTTACAAACCTGAAACCTGCCAAGCTTGCCGGAATCCTCAGCGAGGGTATGATCCTCTGTGCAGAGGATGCAGACGGAAATCTTTCCCTGATGGTACCGGAGAAAGAGATGCCTGCAGGCGCTGAGATCTGCTAAGTATAGACAGATATGGAATTGAATCATTTTGATAAAAATGGAAATGCTGTTATGGTGGATGTGTCCGACAAACCGGTCACTCACCGTACAGCAATAGCCACGGGTTCCATTCAGGTAAGCCCGGAGATCATGGCCGCGGTAAAAAGCGGAAATGTGAAAAAAGGTGATGTACTTGGTGTGGCCCGTGTGGCAGGTATCATGGGTGTGAAGCGTACTTCTGAGCTGATTCCCATGTGCCATCCACTTCCCATCCAGAAATGTTCCGTGGATTTTGAGATCGATGAGGATGCGGGAGTGATCCGTGTATTCTGCACGGTAAAAACAGAGGGAAAAACAGGCGTGGAGATGGAGGCCCTGACAGGTGTTCAGGTGACGCTTCTGACTATTTATGATATGTGCAAGGCAATTGACAAGCACATGGTCATGTCTGATATCCATCTGGAAGAAAAAACAGGAGGCAAAAGCGGAGATTTCCGTTTTGAGGAAAAATAATGATAGACAGGTGCGGAAGAAATATTGATTATCTCAGGATTCCGTAACTGACAGATGTAATTTGCGGTGTATTTATTGTATGCCGGAGGAGGGAGTGCAGCATGTGGAGCGCTCCCTCATTTGCAGGAAGAGGAAATTTTGAGGATCTGCCGGGTGATGGCAGAGCTGGGTATCCGGAAGATCAAGCTGACCGGCGGGGAACCGCTTGTGCGGCCGCGGATGCCTCAGCTGGTGGAAAAACTGAAAAATATGCCGGGGATCGAGAAGGTGACTCTGACTACAAATGGTGTGCTTCTGAAAGATCAGATGAGTGATTTTGCGGGCGGGGCTGGACGGATTGAATATCAGCCTGGATACACTGGATGAAGCCTGCAGCAGGAGGATCACGCGGCGGGATGAACTTGGGCGGACGCTGGAAGGGATTTCGGAGGCAATGAAGTATCCGGAGATTTCACTGAAGATCAATTGTGTGCCTCTTGGGATCCCGGAGCAGGATCTTTGCCGGGTGGCGCTTTTTGCCAGGATCATAGGTGCATGTGCGGTTTATTGAGATGATGCCCATTGGATGGGAAAAGAATTTCATGGGGTGTCGGAAAAGGAACTGCTTGGGATCCTTGGGGAAAAGCTACCACAATTTTCGCCGTATGTTGGGGAGCCCCTTGGGAATGGACCGTGTCATTATTATGATGTGGATGGGTTTCCGGAAAGATCGGGTTTATCAGCGCGGTGAGTCATAAGTTCTGTGGGGAGTGTAACCGGATACGGCTGACTTCACAGGGCTTTTTGAAGACCTGTCTGCAGTATGCGGCGGGAAGGGATCTTCGGGAGGTGATCCGCGGTGGTGGTTCGGATGAGATGCTGAAGGCTGTGATCCTGGAGGCTCTGGCGGAGAAACCGGACGGGCATGCTTTTGGCGGAAGTCTGGAGAAACAGAAGGATGATAAGACGGAGAAGCTTTGTATGGCACAGATCGGAGGTTGAGTGATGAAGAGAGTTGCTGTGATCACTTCTAGTGATAAGGGTTACAGAGGGGAGCGTGAGGATCTTAGTGGTCCTGCTGTGAAGGAGATTATGGAGGCGGCCGGGTATGAGGTTGTTTCTGTGGATGTTTTGCCGGATGACCGTGGGATGCTTGGAAGCCGGATGGCTGAGATCGCAGATCTGGGGCTTGCGGAGCTGATTTTGACTACGGGTGGTACCGGGTTTTCTCAGAGGGATGTGACACCGGAGGCTACGGAGGATGTGATCGAGCGGCGTGTGCCGGGGATTCCGGAGGCGATGAGGGCGTTTAGCATGACGGATCACGAAGCGGGCGATGCTGAGCGGGCTACGGCTGGGATCCGGAAGGGAACGTTGATCGTTAATCTGCCGGGGAGTCCTAAGGCTGTCAGGGAATGCCTGGAGGTTATTATTGAGGCGTTGGGGCATGGGATTGAGATTTTGACTGGAGATGTGGGGGAGTGTGGTCGGTAGAACGGGGGTGTTAACGAACGGACGGTCCGCGCAGCCGGGGCCGTCCTGCAGACACGCTTCGTGCCCTGTTCGGCTGCGGCGCCGGTTTGCTGGGTGAAAATTGTGATTTCGAAACCAGATAAAAATAAAATCCGCCAAAAACGCCACCGTCGCGTTCGCGGTAAACTCTCTGGAACTGCTGATCGCCCACGTTTGAACGTTTTCCGTTCTAATACAGGCATCTACGCTCAAGTTATTGATGACGTAGCGGGTGTAACGCTCGCAAGTGCATCAACTCTTGATAAAGAAGTTTCTAAAGGAACTAAAACAGAACAAGCCGTTGTTGTCGGTAAACTTGTTGCTGAACGCGCAGTAGCTAAAGGTATTTCTGAAGTGGTGTTTGACCGCGGTGGATATCTCTATCACGGACGTGTTAAAGCTTTGGCTGACTCAGCTCGTGAAAACGGATTGAAATTCTAATAGGGAGGACACTTAATAATGGCATTTAAAGATAATGCAGTTGAACTTGAAGAACGCGTTGTTGCTATCAACCGTGTTACAAAAGTTGTTAAAGGTGGACGTCGTCTCCGCTTTGCTGCTCTTGTAGTTGTTGGTGATCGTAATGGTCGTGTAGGTTTTGGTACTGGTAAAGCTCAAGAAGTACCAGAAGCTATTCGTAAAGCTGTTGAAGACGCTAAGAAAAACTTAATCGAAGTACCTATGGTTGGTACAACAATTCCTCACGAAGTTCGTTCAGAATTCGGTGGAGCTAAAGTATTGTTGAAACCTGCTGTAGAAGGTGCTGGGGTTGCCGCTGGTGGTGCTGTACGTGCCGTCATTGAATTGGCAGGTGTTGCAGATGTTACATCTAAATCACTTGGTTCAAACACTCCAATCAATATTGTTCGTGCAACTGTTGAAGGTTTGAAACAACTTAAACGTGCAGAAGACGTTGCTGCTCTTCGCGGTGTTTCAGTTTCTGATTTAGCTTAAGAAAGGGGATAATAATGGCTCAAATTAAAATTACTTTGACTAAGTCTCCAATCGGACGCATTCCTGCACAACGCAAAACAGTTGCTGCTCTTGGACTTGGTAAATTGAATAGTTCAGTTGTCAAGGAAGACACACCAGCTATTCGTGGAATGGTTACTGCAGTTTCACACTTGGTAACTGTTGAAGATGTTAAATAATTAACATAATAATTTTAAGTTTAAGTCGCGGAGAAACCTCTTGCGACTTAAATAGATATAGTATAGGCGAGTTTCTATGGGGAGTCCTTTCCCCTCATAGAGGCGCTAGCATTTTACAAATAAGGAGAAAATTAATAATGAAACTTCATGAACTTAAACCAGCAGAAGGTTCTCGTAAAGTACGTAACCGTGTAGGTCGTGGTACTTCATCTGGTAATGGTAAAACAGCTGGACGTGGTCAAAAAGGTCAAAAAGCTCGTAGCGGTGGTAAAGTACGTCTTGGTTTTGAAGGTGGACAAACTCCATTGTTCCGTCGTATGCCAAAACGTGGTTTCTTGAACGTCAACGCTAAAGAATACGCTCTTGTAAACCTTGACCAACTTAACGTCTTTGAAGACGGTACTGAAGTAACTCCAGTTGTTCTTAAAGAAGCTGGAATTATCCGTGCTGAAAAATCAGGTGTAAAAGTTCTTGGTAATGGCGAATTGACTAAAAAATTGACTGTCAAAGCAGCTAAATTCTCAAAATCTGCTGAAGCAGCTATCACTGCAAAAGGTGGTTCAATCGAAGTCATCTAATGAGGAGGACTTAGTATGTTCTTTAAATTACTTAAAGATGCACTAAAGGTAAAAAATGTTAGAAATAAAATTTTCTTTACACTTTTTATCATCTTGGTTTTCCGCATTGGAACACATATTACCGTGCCAGGTATCAATGCGAAAAGTCTTGAACAATTAGGGGAGCTTCCTTCTTAAATATGTTGAACCTTGTTTCTGGTAATGCTATGAGCAATTTCTCTGTATTTTCTATGGGTGTTAGCCATATATCACAGCATCTATCATCGTTCAACTGTTGCAAATGGATATCTTACCTAAATTTGTTGAATGGAGTAAACAAGGTGAAGTAGGACGCCGTAAGCTTAATCAAGCAACGCGCTATATTTCACTCGTCCTAGCTTTCGTTCAATCTATTGGTATTACAGCAGGATTTAATACTCTTTCAAATTATTTCATTGGTATCAACACCAAATGTTAAGACTTATCTTCTCATTGGTGCCTGTTAACAACAGGTAGTATGATTGTGACATGGCTTGGTGAGCAAATCACCGACAAAGGTTTTGGTAATGGTGTCTCAATGATTATCTTTGCAGGTATCATTTCATCGATTCCAAATGCTATCTCAACAATTTATGAAGATTTCTTTGTGAATGTACGTTCAAGTGATTTATTATCTTCATACATCTTTGTAGCTTTGTTGATTGTGGCAGTATTGGCAATTGTATTTTTTACAACCTTTGTTCAACAAGCAGAATACAAAATTCCAATTCAATATACAAAACTTGTTCAAGGTGCGCCTACAAGTTCTTACCTTCCTTTAAAAATTAATCCGGCCGGCGTCATTCCCGTTATCTTTGCTAGCTCGATTACAACAATTCCAAGTACGATTATTCCGTTGATTTCAAATGGAAAGACATTCCTTGGTTAACTACTCTAGAATCATTCTTGAATTACCAAACACCAAGCGGTATGGTAGTTTACGCGGTGCTAATTATTTTATTCTCATTCTTCTATACTTTTGTGCAAGTTAATCCTGAAAAAACAGCAGAAACTTACAAAGGTGCGTCATATATTCCTAGTGTTCGACCTGGACGTGAAACAGAAGATACATGTCTTCACTCTTGAAGAAATTAGCTACTGTGGGTTCAATTTTCTTGGCGTTTATTTCATTAACTCCAATTATCGCTCAACAAGCAATGAACCTATCTAGCAGTATTGCTCTTGGAGGAACAAGTTTACTTATCTTGATTTC
>ENA-OQER01001261-OQER01001261.1-human-gut-metagenome-genome-assembly--contig:-NODE-1261-length-12576-cov-2.196964_pt1 | contig 12576 bp, 16 predicted proteins | sample MGYA00242797_ERZ504639 | MGnify/ENA primary metagenome ERZ504639 (study PRJEB26092, sample SAMD00036306) | human gut metagenome | host: Homo sapiens | study: EMG produced TPA metagenomics assembly of...
CTGACTTCTGTAAGTCGATGATATGGATACCATTTCTTTCTGTGTAGATGTACTCTGCCATCTTAGGATTCCATCTTCTTGTCTGATGTCCGAAATGAACACCGGCTTCCAGTAACTGTTTCATTGAAATTACGCTCATTTTAATACCTCCATTGGTTAAATAATCTTTTGCGGGTTTCATACTCGCATGACAACCAGCGCGTATACTGGCACCAGTCACACAATCCACCTGCATGTTTTTTCACACGAAATGCATTATATCAATAGTATCAATTATTTGCAAGTGTTTTTTATATATTTACTCATAATTTTTACTCTTATTTACACTCTTATTTTGCATTTCATATTTCTTTCTTATTGTCTTGTTATTTATTTTAGCAATATTTTCATATGTATCACCTTTTTATAAGCTCGAAATCGCCCTCTTGTATCACTCTTGAATAATCCTTTGAATACAGGTATTCAACAAATGCATCTGCATTATCTATAATTCCGTTTTCAGCAAGCATTCTGGCTATATCAGAGGCAACTGTCACCGAACTTATATGTACTGTAACCTTTTCTTTAGGAGCTGTCGTCTGCCCCTCAGTCGTTTTTTGTGTTGCAGCTATAGTACCTGCTGCTGTAGTAACAGCATTATCTGATGCTGCTGTTCCCTTTACATCTGCCTGTGTTGTATATGCTATAACCGAACCAGTAGTTTCATGTATGTCTTTATTATTGCCCGAAGCTTCCGGTGTAATCTTATTAGCAATCATAAGAACAAGCACTGCTAATATTATGCCGCTTCCAAGACCACACATATAATATTTTAATTTCATTTCTTTAATCCTTACTGTGCTATAAAACACTAATTATTACCTGAGCTAAGATTGATAATAAGTCTTACTTCTCCTACACCCATTTTAAGTCTTTTAGCAATATCCACATCCCTGTATCCGCTATTATACAACTTTATAATCTTTTCATTTGAAGAAAGTGCATCATCTAAAATAACTTCAGCTATATCATTTTTTACAGATGGCTTATTCTGACTGATTGTTTATTATGCGATTTCTTTTCTGAATATGCATTCGTATTTCTGTTCATGCGTGTACCATTGACATCTTTAACTGTTGTTTTATTTCTTTGTCCTTCTCGTTTAACATGTCATACATAAACATAACTTCATTATGATTACGATTTATTTCCTTAAGCACTCCATCTGCATATTCATTCATCTCAAGAATCTTTGTGTTAGATAGTTTATCAAGTCTTGCTTCTGTCTTATCTTCTATATCCTGCATTTTCTGTTCTATGATATTGTCTATAGTCTGGGACACCTTGCTCACCTGACTTGCTGCATCATAATCTGAAACAGCTGGATTCATATCTTTATCATGGTCATTATTATCTGTTATGCCTAATATAATACCTACAATAACACATATTATCCCTATTACTAAAAGTACTATCTCTACTGTTCCCATTATATCCTCCGAAGCTGTTTCCTTTTCTCTATGCCCATATATAACACCATGGTCATAAGGTCAAAACCCGCATGAGCCAGCTCATATTTATTAAATCCTGACATCGAAATCAACGTTCTGATATTCCTGACCTTTTATAATAACTTTTCCATCGGGCTTTTTATTTTTATCATTCTTATGCCCCGGCTGGTATTCATTATCACTTTTATCCTTGGCATCAAACTTTTTCTGTCTGTTATCGGCATCGTCCTTATTATTAACCTTCTCAGACCTGACATTAGCATCCTTTGTGACTGTACAACTATAGTCTGTTGTTCAATCATCGGCTTAGCATCTTCTCCATGTCTTATCTGGGATACTGTATTCTGCTGTTGGATCATACCGAATTCTGTAGGTCTGATTATCATATTCTTCTCCGTTTCTGTTTACAGTGGAGCACTCTTTATATCAGCACCCTCTTTTCTGAACTGGCAATAATTATACTTTTCCTTAAGGAACATACATATATCTCCAAACATCAGCTGTGTACCAACATATGCAACATTAGAAACCTTTATACAGGCATTCTTTTCCTCGCCCAATGTAGATTTAAGCTGCTCATACTCTTTCTTTTCCTGATTGAGCTCCTGATCCAGTATGATAAGATTTCTCATTGTTTTAGAAAGCATCTCCTGCTTATCCTTATCCAACGTACCTTCCATATCCTGTTTTTTCTTAACGCTGTCATAAGCTGTGTCAGCTGTATTTTATTGTTGCCTTTAGTGCTAAGACTGTTTTTAAGCTCATCCATACGTTTCTTCATCGTTGGATTAACCCCAACTCCTACCACAGTAGTTGTTCCCATCTCGTTACCTATAGTTTTAGCTTCTATAAATGATGTCGCTTTCACATCACCACCTATTATAAGTCCTTTTTTACCAGTAGCTTTAATAAAGCCCTTAGCAACTACTCTTGAATGTAATATTGAATCAGATTCTATATTGCCACCTGATTCCACAAGACTGACACTTTCAATAAACTTTGAAACTATATTGCCGCCTGCCTTTATCACAGCTTTATTCATTCCCTGGATACCTCTGTTAAATGTTATATTGCCGCCAGCTATAACGGTTGCACCTTCTACAACCCCCTGTACTACAACATCGCCCTTTGCTTTAACAGAAAAACCGGCAAGTATATTTCCTTTTATTGTGACATCTCCATTATACTCGATATCCCCTGTTGAATTATCTATATCAACAAGTTCAAGCACATTAGATACAATCACTTTATCATTTTCAAGTATAACATGCCCGTTAACCTGACTGATAAGCTTTCTTCAATCCTCTGATATAACAAGGTTTCGTCCAAACCTGAATATCACATGCTTTACCTTATCTGGATTAACCTTCTTACCGAATACATCCACGCCAGCTTCGCCCATGTCCTCTGGATGCAATATTGCTACAACATCACCTGCATTAACATGGTTCACATTCTCTAGTGTATGAAAATCAACTGTTCCATCTTCATTCATCTTAGGTCTTGGCTTAAGTTCTTTATTGAACTTATATTCTATGTATCCGTCTTTGCCATTTCGGACTTGTTTTCCTATTGCTACAACATATATTTTTCCATATTGTCTTTCTTTTATAAATGTATCAATAACACTTTCATCTATTCCGCATTTTATTCCTTTATGCTCAAGATCCCGCATTATTTCATTCTTATCAAGCCTGATTCCACCCTCAAACGGCGGATAAAAAACAGCCTCTGCTCTCATGCCATCATAGCTTATTCTGTAATCACCGAATTCTCCATATGTAAGCTGCTGCTCATCTGAAACCTTGATTGTTGTTTCTGATAAAGCTCCGGCTTTAACTGCCTCCATTAGTTTAACACTATTGCATTCAATTTTCCTTTGATCAACATAATACATGACATCATCTATAGATGCTGCATTATATCTCTCCTTAGGTGGGTAAACCGTTATATAAAGTCCGTCTACTTTAGAAGAAAATTGAAAATACCCTGCCATACATTCTTCAATCATCTTAAACCCACTTTCTTTTATCGTTTATTGTGATATCGGAGGTAAAAAGCCCTCCGACTTTGCTTCACATGCATAAATATCTTTCATTATGCCGGAAACATATAATCGCCCATAACCTTCTTCATTTTATTCAAAGCTTTTGTGTGAAGCTGCGAAACTCTTGATTCTGACACTTCAAGAGTCATACTTATTTCTTTTAGTGTCATATCCTCATAATAATATAAAACTATCACTCTTCTTTCTTTTTCAGTCAGTGTATCTATTGCTTCGACAAGCTTTTTTTTCGTTTCCTCTTTTTCAACCACAGATTCCGGCTGGTCAAAATGCGAATTTCCCACATTCTCCATTTTGATTTCACTACCCGCTTCTGTGTATTCATCAAGTGATATAAGATTAGAGGATTTCATCTGCCCCTGCCATTCACTCAGCTCATCTATTGATATTCCAAGCTCTGCTGCCAGAAGCTCATCAGTCACAACTTTTCCAGTTTCAGACTCTATCTTTGCCATTGCTGTATCTATCTTCTTTTGTTTCTGCCTGAGTGATCTTGGAATCCAATCCATTTTTCTTATCTGATCAAGAATTGCACCCCTTATTCTAAGACTCGCATATGTCTCAAACTTGACATTCTTACCGAAATCAAACTTATCTATAGCATCAATCAGTCCAAATACGCCATAACCAACAAGATCGTCATATTCGACATTGTATCCAAGATACATATTCATCCTGCCGGCTACCAGTTTAACAAGCTGTGCATATTCTGTTATTAGTTGTTCCCTGATTTCACTGTCATGACTTGCCATGTATCTTTCCCATAGCCTGCTTCTTCCCAATTCATCCATAAAAGAATGCCCCCGTAACGATCATTTAGTTGTTTATACCGCTTCTTTGGAATCTTCTGAATTCTTCTTTTCTGACTCAGCTATCCTTGCTTCGATTTCCTGTTTTTCCTTTTCAAGCCGCTCTTCTTCAGCTTTTTCTTCTTCTTTTGTTATATGTCTGTCACATATAAAGCATATGATTCTGCTTACAATATAAAACACTGCCATTACAACCGCCAGTATCCATATAAATGTTAATAAATCATATTTGTTAATAACCATAACGACTGCGGTTATAAAACCAGCTAATAATGATACTATTGCAGATACATTTCTAAACCTTTTCATACATCATCCTCACAAACTCTGCTTATATAACTTTTCTTGGTTTACCTACCGATTTTATAACATAATCGCCATTTTCTGTGTAGAACTCCACCGTTCTACCATAATTAAGTCCACAGTCTTCTGATAAAAGCCTGATACCCATTTGAGACAGTTTTTTCTTAACTGCCTCAACATTTCTCTCGCCAACCCTTAAGGTATCATTGTTAGTTTTCATAGCAAACATCTGTGCTCCACCTGCTATCTTGGCAACAATCCTTGACCTGTTAGCACCTAGACTTACCATCTTTGAAACAAGTTCATCTATTCCACTATCTGCGTACTTTGCTGTATTAGAATTATTCTTAAACTGTGTACTGTCAGGCAGCATACAATGTAATAAGCCACCTATTTTGTTTACAGGATCATATAGCGCTACACCTACACAGGATCCTAGCCCAAGTGTCGTCAATACCCCTGGTGACTTACACAACTGCAGATCTGCCATTCCAACTTTAATCATTTCATCTAAATTCATAACCAAACTCTCATCCTAAAGATAATATCAATCAATAACTCCTAATGAACGAAGAATCTTATCATACGATTCAAGTTCTGGAATAAGAAGAAAATATCCTTTAACAAAATCCAGCTCACCGAACTGTGTCTGAATCAATAATAACTTATCACCATATTTACCAAATTCTGATGCTGGAACGCTCAAAAGTGCTCCAACCATATCTATAGTCATCTGTGGAACATCTGCTATAATGTTCATATTTGTCAATGATGAGATAGCTGTAAGATATGAACCTGATGCGATATTGCCTATCTCATTTAATGCAGACATTTCCATTTCTGTGAACTCTGCACTATCGTTATCTTTACTGTCATCCTGTAGCATAAGCGAATTAACAAGATGGTGTGCTGATCTGGTATCGAATATAAACATCATCATTCCATCTATATCTCCACCCAGCTCTAACAAAATACCTACTACAGTCTGATCTTCACTACCTATAATAGTTGATATATCTTTAAACTGGATTAAAGCTACATTAGGAACTGACATGTCCATCTTTACATTAAGCATAGTAGACAACGCCGTTGTTGCATTACCAGCACCTATATTTCCAATTTCTTTTAAAACATCAAACTGTACATCATTAAGCTTTTCTAAACTTACCTTTGACATAAGAAACCTCAATTCTGTGTTTAATCGTTCTCAACAATAAGAGAAACAATATCTAGCAATGATATAAGCTCACCATCATGCTTACCAATACCACTTATGTAACTGTTAGCAACATCATCACCTGCTGAACGGTTAACCTTTTCTGTATCCTCACTGTTCAGAGTAACTACTTCCATTACTTGGTCTACTATTATACCTATAGTAGCACTTTCCACCTTAACGATTATATATCTTGTCTTATCTGTATACACATCATCTTCAAGTCCAAGCTTTAACCTTACACTCATGACTGGTATTATCTCACCACGTAAGTTTATAACTCCCTTGTAGTAATGCTGTGTCTTTGGTACTCTTGTAATATCCTGCTTTCTTACAATATTATCAATATATTTAATATTAATCCCATACTGTTCATTGCCTATTTTTACAACAATGTACTGTATTGTTGTTGATACTTCTTCATTTTTATCTTCTATTGCATTAATGTTTTCCATCACAGGCCACCTCCTATACTAATGTGTTAGCGTCAATAATCAGTGCTACAGAACCATCTCCAAGAATAGTAGCTCCGCTTATCATTCTATTAATATTAATATACTTACCAAGTGACTTGATTACGATTTCCATCTGTCCGATAAGACTGTCAACAACAAGACCAGCAAGCTTATCGCCCTTTCTTACTATAACTACTATAATAGTATCAGTTTCTTCAGCCTCACCTGGTACATCCAGTATATCTCTTAATCTTATAAGTGGTATTACACTGCCTCTAAGATTAATAACCTCTTTAGCATGTACATACTTTATATCACCTACTGGCACATCTTCGATTGTCTCGATAGAACCTAATGAAATAGCATACTTCTCATCTCCAAGCTTAACCATAAGTGCCTGGATGATAGCAAGAGTAAGTGGAAGCCTTATGCTGAAGGTGCTTCCTTCGCCATACTTTGTCTTAACTTCTACGTCACCACCAAGAGCCTCAATCTTAGACTTAACAACGTCAAGACCAACTCCTCGTCCTGATACATCTGTAATCTTATCTGATGTAGAGAAGCTTGGCTTAAATAAAAGATCAATAGCTTCCTTTTCTGTTAAAGCATCTGCCTGTTCCTGAGTAAGTGTTCCTTTCTCAACAGCCTTAGATTTAACTTTTTCTACATCTATACCATTACCATCATCTGCAACTTCAATAACTACGTTATTGCCTTCCTGGAACGCATTAAGATAGATTGAACCAACTTCTGGCTTTCCTCTTTCTGCTCTTACCTCTGCACTTTCAAGTCCGTGATCAGCTGAATTTCTTAAAAGATGCATGATAGGATCACCGATTTCATCAAGAACTGTTCTATCAAGCTCTGTCTCTTCACCTGTTATATATAATTCCATCTTCTTGTTAAGCTTTTTATTAAGATCCCTTATCATACGTGGGAACTTGCTTATAACACCTTCAATAGGCATCATTCGTACCTTCATGACAGATTCATGAAGATTCGTAGTAACTCTTTCAAGGTATTCTATCTGCTCAGTGAATTTCTGATTGTTAGAAGCAGTTTCTCCGTCATCAGATATACTTGCTGATACAAGTCCGTTCTTTGCTATAATAAGCTCACTTACAAGATTCATAAGTACATCAAGCTTATCTATATCAACTCTTACTGTATGGCTTACAGCCTTGCTGTTAGCTGCTGCTGCTTTCTTTGCCTGTGTAAGCATAGAAGGTTTCTTTGTTTCCTCCTTCTTTGCTTCCTTTGAAGATGTTGCTTCTGGTACCTCAGTCTGTTCTGTCTTTGCTTCTTCCTTACTTTCTGTTTCTTCACTTTCAGGGAAAGGTGTTGTTATCGCTTTGGCTTCTGCTGACTTTATTTCAGATACATTTCTTATTATACCAGATATATCTTCCATGCTTTCTTTTGATACTACTACTATTGTAAACTTTTTATCAAACTTTTCATCTTCTATATCCTGTGTTGAAGGTTCAGACTTGATGACATCACAATGTCCCTCAAGATTCTTAAACACAAGAAACGCTCTTGCTGCCTTTAATATACAGTTCTCATCTACTGTAACATCTATCTCGTATACACCAAGTCCCTTCTTTAATGCTTCATTAACTGCATTCATCTCAAAATCAGCAAATGCAAGTTCAGAAGTTCCTTCTCCTGCTGTTACAGCAGAAGCAGCTGTCTGTGGCTGTGTTTCTTTACTTTCTTCGTTATTGCCACCTATGAATGAATTAAGTGCTTTGATAATAGGTTCGTTATCATCAGTACCTTCATCCTGTGTATTCTGGATGTTTGATACATAACTCTCGAGTGCATCAAGACACTGGAACAATACATCACACATATCTGATGTTACTTTTATGTTACCATTGCGGACTTCTGAGAATACATTTTCCATATCATGTGTAAGATTCTGCATTCTCTTATATCCCATAGTACCTGCCATACCCTTTAAAGAATGGGCAGCTCTGAATATTTCGTTTATTGTATCGCTGTTCTCTGGTTCTTTCTCAAGTATCATTAACTGATCACTTAATGACTGTAAATGTTCATTTGATTCATCAATAAAAATCTCTAAATACTGGCTTACATCCATATTAAGACACCCCCACGTTTTTTGTTATTGCTTCTGCGACATGGTTAAGAGGCACAACCTCATTAACCAGGCCTGTATTAGCTATTGCTTTTGGCATACCGTATACCACACTTGTTTCTTCATCCTGTGCTATAACGTATATGTTTTATGATTTCTGCTGAGTGCTTTTATTCCATTCGTACCATCTGCACCCATACCTGTAAGTACGACACATGTTATTTCGTCATAGTTACTTTGTGTAAGCGATTCATACATAATGTTGGCACATGGTTTAAGACCATCTAATGGTGCCTCATCACTAAGTGAAATAACATAATCCATGCCTTTCTTTCTAACTCTTATATGCTTTCCACCTGGTGCTATATATACCAGCCTTTTTTAATAGCTTCACCATCTGCTGCTTCTTTAACATTGATTGCACTCATCTCGTTAAGTCTTGCTGCTAGTGAGGCTGTGAATCCTGCCGGCATATGCTGTACAAGTACCATACCCGCATCAAGATTTGCTGGAAGCATCGGTATCACCTGCTGTAACGACTTAGGTCCGCCTGTTGAGCATGCAAGTGCAACAAGCTTATTCTTACCAGCTTTTACTCTGCTATACTTACTGCCATCAACCTTAACGGCATGTTCCAAAGAATCATAACCCGTTGTATGCATAACAGAAGTTCTTGATGAATCTTCTACTGTTCTTGTACTGTTAAGATTTCTTCTTGCCGAAGCAAAAAAAGGCTTACTGCTATCTTCCGGTTTTCTAAAAGTTCCTGTGCTTCTTGCTGATGATGCACTGCCTGTTCTCATAGATGCTCTTCTTAAAGAAGATCTGGAATTCGTGGCTACATTAAGCATATTAAAGATTTTGTTCTTAAAATCAATACTCTTTGTCTCCAGATAATTTTCCGGTTTCGTAACAAAATCAAATGCTCCATATTCAAGTGCTGGATAGTTTCTTTAGCACCTTCCTTTGCAACAGTACTTACAACTATAACTGTCTGTTCTATGTGATCCTTCTGCAATCTTTTTAAAAGCTCAAGACCATTAAGCTTAGGCATATTAATATCAAGAATGATAGCACTATACTCATATGGGTGCGACACTATCATATCAAGACCCTCAAGTCCATCTTTTGCAATAGCCGCAACTTCGTATTCATCGCTTTCGTTTATTATATCAGATATAACTCTTCTCATGAGTGCAGAGTCATCTATTACCAGGATTTTTTTAGCCATTATAGCCCAACTCCTTTTTTTAACATATTTCTTTGTTGTTCAAATACATATTTTGACTATTTTCTTCTCTGTCTGCTTTCGCTGATGTTTTATAAACTGCAGCCTGCTGTCAAACATAGTTTCATCTTTTGAATTCTTCTGTGAATCCACAACCTTTGCAAGTACGTCAGTTTCCTTATCGCCACTATTAAAATTCAGTGTGAATTTAACATAAACCAACTCATTTTTTTCAAGCTGTCTTTTGGAAAATGCCCTTATTCCACCTCCGCTTATATCTACTATAGTACATTTATAATTATCTTCATTAAGAATAAGATCCTGAATCTCATCAAGGCCTTCTTTAATATCAGTTACTGTTCTTAAAGAAGCTGGCATAATACAGCTCAGCCTGTAATATTCTCTTCTCTGTATTCTTACAAGTGCAGAATCAAGCTTTATTTCTGCAACATGAACCTTTTCTTCTTTTCCTCTTGATACTACAGAACACATTGCCCTGTATATCTTATTATCCGAATAAAAATATCCCTCAAATCTTTTCCCCTTTTCCAACGGGACTATGTGCCCCTCATAAATAGGCATTGCACACATAATACCTTCATCAGTAAAGTCAAGTATCTGGCTGGCATATTCTACAGTATCATCATCGCCTGACCTGCTCTTAAACACCATTTCAACCCTGTTTCCCAGCTTTAGCGGTTCAAACATAATCCTTCCTCCTACAGCATCATGATTTATCTTACGGATATCGTTATTTTATACTTCTACATTTTTCTTGAAAATACATTTTTGAAATAACTTCGTATTCCCATCCTGTGTGCAGGAACAGTAATATCATTACCAAGAAGTTCTGCTGCAATATTTTTAAAATGTCTTGCTGCAGAGCTTGAAGGATACATAATAGTTACAGGTTTCTGCTTCATAACAGCTTTTCTGACATTTGAATCCTGAGGAACACTGCCAATGAATAACTGAGTTTTAATTCCAAGGAACTTTTGTAACAAACTGCATTAAGCTTTTCATAAAGATTACGTCCTTCACTCTCAGACTCAACTCTGTTAGCAACCATCTTAATAGAACATTCTTCTTTATTGTAGCCTTCATTCATGCTAAGCGCCTTTAATAGCGCATATGAATCTGTTACAGATGTAGGTTCAGGTGTTGTGACAATAATAGTCTCCGGACTAGCAAGCAAAAACTCCATAACACTTGGTGCTATTCCTGCCCCCGTATCAATGATTATCACATCTGCAAGTTCCTCTAAATCTGTCATTTTTCCTACGAGCCTTTTTACCTGCTCCTGATCAAGATTAATAAGATTAGCTATTCCTGAGCCGCCTGATATAAATCCGACACCTTCTGGTCCTTCTGTTATAATATCCTTTATTTCTTTTCCTTTGAACATAAGGTCGCTAAGATTATATTCAGGTATAACACCGAACATAACCTCAACATTAGCAAGTCCAAAGTCTGCATCAAGGATAATAACCTTTTTCCCCATCCTTGTTAATTCTAACGCAAGATTAACCGACAGATTAGACTTTCCAACCCCGCCTTTTCCACTTGTAATAGCTATAACACGGGCATTCTTTATATTATTCTGATTCTGCTTTCTGATCATATTACGAAGATTCTCTGCCTGATCCATCATCATTCGCCACCTCCAAGTAACTGTCTTGCAACCCCCTGCTCGTTAATCACTTCTATATCATCTGGTACGTTCTGACCTGATGTTGTATATGAAAGGGGTCTGTCTGTTAACATGCGGATGTTTAATATGTTACCAACAGAACATGTTTCATCCAGTTTTGTAAATATAACTGCCCAGTCAACATCATCATACTTATCAGCAATGCTCTTAAGATCCTTATACTTTGTCGTAAGACTTAAAGTAAGATAACACTCAAAATCAAACTCATCTGCTCTTTGCGCAACCTCTTCAATAAATGCCTTAAGTTCATCCATCTGTTCTGTTGCTTTATGCGATCTTCCAGCTGTATCAACAAGTATGAGATCATAATCCTTATATTCAGAAAGGCTCTTGTTCATATCTTCTACTGAATACACAACACTTACAGGACAGTCAATGATTGATGCATATGTGTTAAGCTGTTCAACAGCTGCTATTCTGTATGTATCTGCTGTTATGAAGGCAACTCTTGCCTCCTTTTCTATCTTAAAGCTTGAGGCAATCTTCGCAATAGTAGTAGTTTTTCCAACTCCTGTAGGTCCGATAAAGAATATAACCTTGGCTTTATCGCCCATTTCTATAGTCTTTGGTTTTCCCAGTTTTAATATAATCTTCTGGTATACCGCTGCAAGTATACTGTCAAGGTTAGACTCTTTTTTTAGTGAATTCTCTATTTCACCTATTATTTCATCTGCGAATCTGCTGTCAACCTCATTATCTATAAGGTTCTTATAAATAAGCTGAAGGAACTTATAATTCGCATTTTCTCTTTCTTTTACCTGCTTATTTTCACCTGCTGCACCAGATATATCCTCTTTAATATCTGACATTCTTTTAGTATATGCAGAAGCTGCCACTGTCTTTCCCTGACTGCCTGATGATGGCATATCAGAGTTTAAGCTTCCCTGGTTCTGTAAAAGATTATGCAGGCTGTCAAGCTTCTGTTCTATGGCTGATGCTGAGCTTACTGCTGTATTATCATCAGCTATAAGATTAATAGTCGATGAAGTGCCTCCTGACACCATGCTCTGGTTAATCATTCTTTCCGGCTTTGCTTCCTGACCACTGGCCGCTGCCGTCCGGTGCTCCGTTTTTTTACAAGGGATGAACAGGTTCTTGAGATGGCAGTTCACTATATTCGCGTGGTTCTGCCATTTACCTGGTGCTATGCGGTATTTAATGGGATTATCTGCTTTGTGAATGGAATTGGAGAGAT
>ENA-OQER01001262-OQER01001262.1-human-gut-metagenome-genome-assembly--contig:-NODE-1262-length-12569-cov-1.976853_pt1 | contig 12569 bp, 18 predicted proteins | sample MGYA00242797_ERZ504639 | MGnify/ENA primary metagenome ERZ504639 (study PRJEB26092, sample SAMD00036306) | human gut metagenome | host: Homo sapiens | study: EMG produced TPA metagenomics assembly of...
AACAGGTAGAAGATCGCAGTGCGGACGTTGACGCTTCTGGAAAACCGGTATTCTGCAGCCGGATTCCAATGTACAGTTTGGAGAAGGTGGGGCAGGAACCTTTTCCGATGGAAAATTAAACACGGTGGTGAAGGATCCGTCCGGAAGAAACCGTTATGTACTGGAAACATTCGTAAAATTTGGGGCACCATCGGACATTCTTTATGATGCAAAACCACATATCGGAACCGATATTCTGGCGAAGGTGATCAAAAATATGAGGGATTACCTGATCAAACACGGTGCGGAGTTTCGTTTTCAGACCTGCTTAAAAGACATTCAGATAAAAGAAAATGCACTGCAGGCACTTGTGACGGAGGATGATACGGTGATTCCGGCAGACGTTGCCATTCTTGCACTTGGACACAGTGCAAGGGATACCTTTATGATGCTGCACCGGCACCAGCTTCCAATGGAAGCCAAAAATTTTGCCGTGGGATTCCGCGTGGAACATCCCCAGCAGATGATCGATGATGCCATGTACGGAAACGGAAAAAGAAACGCCCTGCGGCTTCCTGCCGCACCCTATAAGGTGACGTCCAATTTTCCAAACGGACGCGGGGTATATTCCTTTTGCATGTGTCCGGGCGGTTATGTCGTAAATGCTTCCTCCATGAAGGAAAAAACCTGTGTCAATGGTATGAGTTATTCGGGCAGAAGTGGGAAAAACGCAAATTCTGCCATTATTGTTTCGGTTTCCCCTGCCGATTACGGAGCACAGGATCCACTTGATGGCATGCACTTTCAGGAAACACTCGAACATAAAACTTATCAGCTGGGAAACGGAAAGATTCCGCAGCAGCTGTTTGGCGATTACCGGCAGAATATCGCAAGCCAAGGATATGGAGATTTTAATTCCCAGACAAAAGGGCAGACCTGCTTTGCAAATCTCAGAGGTCTGATGACAGAGGACATGGAACATTCCTTTTTGCTTGGAATGGAACATTTTTCGAACATTATTCCGCAGTTTGACCGGTCTGATGCGATTCTTTCCGGCATGGAAACACGCACCTCATCTCCGGTGCGGATCATGCGGGATACAAATGGAGAGAGCCGTGTGCACGGAATTTATCCGGGTGGAGAAGGCGCAGGATATGCGGGAGGCATTATGTCGGCAGCGATGGACGGTCTGCGTCTGGCTGATGATGTGATGAAACGTTATCATCCGGTTTATTAGAAAGAGAGAAAAAAGTGAAACAAGAAGTAACACCAATGATGCAGCATTATCTGCAGACAAAAGAAGAATACAAAGACTGTATCCTGTTTTATCGTCTGGGTGATTTTTATGAAATGTTTTTCGAGGATGCCAAAACAGTTTCAAAGGAACTCGAACTGACGCTGACAGGAAAAAGCTGTGGACTGGAAGAACGGGCGCCGATGTGCGGGGTTCCGTTTCATGCCGCAGACGGATATATCAACCGGCTGGTCAAAAAAAGGATACAAAGTAGCAATCTGTGAACAGGTGGAAGATCCGAAACTGGCAAAAGGAATTGTCAAACGGGAAGTCATCCGTGTAGTCACTCCGGGAACAAACATTGATATGCAGTCGTTAGACGAGGCAAAAAACAATTATCTCATGTGTATCGTATATATCGGGGATAAATACGGCATTGCGACGACCGACGTTACGACCGGAGATTTCTTTGTAACGGAAGTGGACAGTGAACGAAAACTGTTGGACGAGCTGAATCGTTTCAGTCCGACAGAAATCATCTGCAACGAGCCGTTTTATATGAGCGGGGTAGATATCGATGATATGAAGGAGCGCATGGGAATTGCGGTATCCGCTCTGGATTCCTGGTATTTCGGGGATGATCTGGCAAAGGAAACGCTGTTGTCCCATTTTCATGTACAGAGTCTGGAAGGGCTGGGACTGATGGATTACGACTGTGGTGTGATTGCCTCCGCGGCATTACTGAAATATCTGTATGAAACACAAAAGAACACCCTTTCTAATATTCTGGAACTCCGTCCGTATTCCATCGGGAAATATATGATCATTGACAGTTCCTCCCGGAGAAATCTCGACTGGTAGAGACCATGCGGGAAAAACAAAAGCGTGGTTCCCTGCTCTGGGTACTGGATAAGACAAAGACGGCAATGGGTGCCAGACTTCTGCGCTCTTACGTGGAACAGCCGCTGATCGACAAAACAGAGATATTAAAACGGCAGGAACTGATTACAAATTTAAATGATCAGGAGATCACCCGGGAAGAATTGCGGGAATATTTAGGACCAATATATGATCTGGAACGTCTGATTACCAGAATTACATACCAGACCGCCAATCCGCGGGATATGATTGCTTTTTGCAATTCTTTAGAAATGCTGCCTCCAATTAAAACACTGCTTGAGGATTTAAAGGGAGAGCTTGCCACCGGAATCCGGGAACATTTTGACTGTCTGGGAAGATCTGTGTGCACTTTTGAAGTCTTCCATCAACGATGATCCTCCGATTTCCGTACGTGACGGCAACATCATAAAAACCGGATACAATGAGGAAGTGGACCGGCTGCGGAACGCATCAACGGATGGAAAGAAATGGCTGGCAGACTTAGAGGGCAAAGAACGCGAAAAGACTGGAATTAAGAACCTGCGTATCAAATACAACAAAGTGTTTGGATATTATCTGGAAGTGACCAATTCCTTTAAGGATCAGGTGCCGGATTACTATGTGAGAAAGCAGACACTGACCAATGCCGAGCGCTATATTACGCCGGAATTAAAAGAACTCGAAGATACGATTCTCGGTTCCCAGGATCGTCTGGTCGAATTAGAATACGATCTGTTCCGCCAGATCCGGGATACCATCGCGGATAATGTTGCACGTATTCAGGCAACGCACGGGCAGTGGCGCAGATTGATGTGTTTGTTTCCCTGGCACTTGTGGCAGGACAGAATAATTACTGCAAACCAAAGATCAACGAATCCGGCGTGATTGATATCAAAGGCGGCCGTCATCCGGTTGTCGAAAAAATGATTGTCAATGATATGTTTATAGACAATGACACGTATCTGGACAATCACAATAACCGGATTTCCATCATTACCGGTCCGAATATGGCAGGAAAATCTACCTATATGCGCCAGAGCGCACTGATCGTTCTGATGGCACAGATTGGAAGCTTTGTTCCGGCAGAATCTGCCAACATTGGAATTGTGGACCGGATTTTCACGCGTGTCGGGGCTTCAGATGATCTGGCAAGTGGGCAGAGTACCTTTATGGTAGAAATGAATGAAGTGGCAAATATTCTCCGCAATGCCACGGCGAATTCCCTTCTGATTCTGGATGAAATCGGACGCGGAACCAGTACCTTCGACGGACTCAGCATTGCCTGGGCGGTTGTCGAATATATCAGCAATCCCAAATTACTGGGAGCAAAAACACTGTTTGCCACACATTATCATGAACTGACGGAACTGGAAGGAAAATTAAACAGTGTCAATAATTATTGTATTGCGGTCAAGGAAAAAGGAGACGACATCGTCTTTTTGCGCAAGATTGTAAAGGGCGGCGCAGACAAAAGTTATGGAATACAGGTTGCTAAACTGGCAGGGATTCCGGAACTTGTGATTAACCGTGCAAAAGACATTGTCAACCAGCTTTCTGCAAACGATATTACGGAAACCGTGAAAAATATATCCGTGGAAGGACAAGCCTCCGGCAAAAAGAAAAAACCGCATCTCGATGAGGTGGATCTGACACAGATGTCATTGTTTGACACCGTAAAAGATGACGATATCATTCAGGAACTGCGGGACGTGGATATCAGCCACATGACCCCGATGGATGCACTCAATAAACTGTATGAACTTCAGAACAAAGTTAAAAACCGCTGGTAGGATATAAAAAAGGAAAAACGAATGAGCAAAATTGCGTTATTAAGTCAGGAGACAATTGATAAGATTGCAGCAGGAGAGGTCGTGGAACGCCCAAGCTCTGTGGTAAAGGAGCTTGTGGAAAACGCCATTGATGCAGGGGCATCCGCCATTACCGTGGAGATCAAAGAAGGGGGCATTTCCCTGATCCGCATCACGGACAATGGATGCGGAATTCCAAAAGAAGAAGTTCCACTGGCCTTTTTGCGGCATTCAACCAGCAAAATCCGCAGTGCAGAAGATCTGATGTGTGTACATTCTTTAGGATTCCGTGGGGAAGCACTCTCCAGCATTGCTGCTGTTTCCAGAGTGGAAATGATCACCAAACCAGCCGATGCCCTGACCGGCACCCGGTACGTGATCGAAGGCTCAAAAGAAATTGCAGACGAAGAAATCGGTGCTCCCGATGGCACAACATTTCTGGTCCGGGACCTGTTTTACAATACCCCTGCCAGACGCAAATTTTTAAAGACGGCACAGACAGAGCACCTACATCAGTGACATGCTGGAAAAACTTGCCCTGTCCCATCCGGATATTTCTTTTAAATATATCAACAACAACCAGACAAGACTGCACACTTCCGGAAACGGGAAAAAACGGGATCTCATTTACCATATTTACGGACGTGAGATTGCGGCGGCACTGTTAGAGGTAAACTACAAGGGAGAATATTTCTCCCTTTCCGGCTATATTGGAAAACCTGTGATTAACCGCGGAAACCGGAATTACGAAAACTATTTTATCAATGGACGCTACATCAAAAGTTCTCTGCTTTCCAGATCGATAGAAGAGGCTTATCATAATTTCCTGATGCAGCACCAGTATCCGTTTACAGTTTTGTATTTCACATTTCCGGGGGATACCCTTGATGTGAATGTACATCCGACAAAAATGGAACTGCGGTTTGGACACAATCAGGAAATTTACAAAGAATTGTGTGATGTTCTCTTCGGACTGCTTTCCCATAAGGAACTGATTCCGGAAGTCCCGGTAGATGAAGCAGAACATAAAAAAAAGAATCTTCCCCCGGCATACAAAGAACCGATTCCGGAACCATTTGAAAAGCGCAGAATCAATGAAATCCGACAGCAGCATCACCAGCCTCCGATTCCGGAAAAACCGGTTTCTCCTGTGGCTTCGCCTGTGCCATCAAAAAAAACACCGGCATTTGAGCCGTATGTGCCACAGCATCCGGATAAAACCATGGTACGGGAATCCTTTGACCCGTTCCCAAAGCGGGAGGAAACAGCCTCTCCTGCAGATATTCCAAAAAAACAACCGGTTGGCGAACAGATGACGCTTGCCGCTGCTTCACCGGAATTTTTAACGGATGATGCCCGCAAAAAGCACCGCATCATCGGACAATTGTTTCAAACCTACTGGCTGATCGAATACGAGGATAAATTGTATATCATGGATCAGCATGCGGCACATGAAAAGGTACTTTTTGAACGGATGATGGCAAAATTAAAAGAAAAAGAATTACATCCCAGGCAGTCAGCCCGCCCATTGTGCTGAGTCTGGATGCCCATGAGCAGGAAATGTTAGAGACGTATCTGCCGGAAATCAAAAAATTCGGGTATGAGATCGAAAATTTCGGTGGCAGAGAATATATGATCTCTGCAGTACCGGATAATCTGTACCATATTGACATGAAAGATCTGTTTATCGAAATGCTTGATGATTTTTCCAACCTGACCGGACGGCAGACACCGGAACTGATACTGGAAAAAGTAGCCACCATGTCCTGCAAGGCAGCGGTAAAGGGAAATCATAGACTGAGCCTGCCGGAAGTGGATGCACTCATGACGGAATTGCTGACGCTGGAAAATCCGTTTTGCTGTCCACACGGCCGGCCAACCATCATTTCCATGTCAAAATACGAAATAGAGAAAAAATTTAAGAGGATTGTTTCATGAAACCACTTGTCATTCTTGCAGGTCCCACAGCCGTCGGAAAAACGGCACTGTCAATAAAACTTGCAAAAAAAATAAACGGCGCCGTTATTTCCGCGGATTCGATGCAGGTATATAAACACATGGATATCGGTTCTGCAAAAGTTATGCCGGAAGAGATGGAGGGAATCCCCCATTATCTGATCGATGTGTTAGAGCCGTCCGAAGAGTTTAATATTGTCCGTTTTCAGCAGATGGCAAAAGAGACCCTGCAGCAGATCTATGCCGCCGGACAGATCCCGATTATCGCCGGCGGAACCGGATTTTACATCCAGTCCCTGTTGTACGACATAGACTTTTCCAAAGAGGAATCCGATACGGCATACCGTACAGAACTTACGGCATTTGCAAAAGAATACGGGGCGCATGCCCTGCATGAAAAATTAAAAGAAATTGATCCGGTTTCTTATGAAACCATTCATGAAAATAATATCAAACGGGTCATCCGTGCACTGGAATTTTACCATCAGAACCATACGCCGATTTCCGCACACAACGAAAAAGAACATCAGAAAACATCTCCGTATCGTTTTGCATATTTTGTACTGACGGACGAACGGGAAAAATTATACCGGCGCATTGATCAGCGCGTGGACTTAATGATGGAGCAGGGACTTCTTACAGAAGTAAAAACGCTGTATGATATGGGATGCCGCAAAGATATGGTTTCCATGCAGGGACTGGGATACAAAGAAATTTTAGATTATCTGGACGGCAGCTGCTCCCTTGAGGAAGCGGTGTATGTGATCAAACGGGAAACCAGACATTTTGCGAAACGGCAGCTTACCTGGTTCCGCCGGGAAAAGGATGTCATCTGGCTGGATAAATCCGAATTTAATGACCGCGAAGATCAGATGTTACAGAAAATGACGGATGTTTTACACGAGAAAGGAATCATACAATGAATCAGTTACTGGAAGAAAAATATAAAGAACTTGGAATTTCCGAGAAAGTTTATGCATTTGGCGAAAAAATCGAACAGGAATTAAAAGAGCGTTTTGAAAAGATTGATGCAAATGCGGAATACAATCAGATGAAAGTCATTGCAGCCATGCAGAAAAACCGTGTGAGTGCAGAATGCTTTAATATTTCGAGCGGATACGGATATAATGATATGGGAAGAGATACTTTAGAGCGGGTATATGCCGACTGTTTTGGCGGGGAAGATGCACTGGTACGTCCACAGATTACCTGTGAACCCATGCGCTTGCCCTCGCCTGATGTCCAATCTGCGTCCGGGCGATGAGCTTCTTTCTCCGGTCGGAAAACCGTACGACACTCTGGAAGAAGTAATTGGCATCCGCCCATCCAGAGGTTCCCTTGCCGAATACGGAATCACTTATTCCCAGGTGGATCTGCTGCCGGACGGTTCATTTGATTACGATGGAATCCGCAATGCAATCCATGAAAACACCCGCCTGGTAACCATCCAGCGCTCCAAGGGATACCAGACACGTCCAACGCTGTCGGTCGAGCGGATCGGGGAACTGATCACATTTATCAAAAATATCAAACCGGATGTCATCTGTATGGTTGACAATTGTTACGGAGAGTTTGTGGAAGACCGGGAGCACTTGCAGTGGGAGCGGATATGATGGTCGGTTCCCTGATTAAAAACCCGGGAGGCGGCCTTGCCCCGATTGGCGGATACATTGTCGGGAAAAAGGAATGTGTGGAAAATGCGGCATATCGCCTGACTTCCCCTGGACTCGGAAAAGAAGTAGGAGCTTCGCTTGGTGTGATCCAGTCCTTTTATCAGGCCTCTTTCTTGCACCGACCGTTGTAAGCGGTGCCTTAAAGGGAGCCATTTTTGCGGCAGATATTTATGAAAAACTGGGGTATAAAGTGGTTCCGGACAGTACAGAAAGCCGCCATGACATTATTCAGGCTGTGGAATTTCAAAACCGGGATGCCATGATTGCTTTCTGTGAAGGAATTCAGGCTGCTGCACCGGTAGACAGCTATGTCACTCCGGAACCATGGGCAATGCCCGGTTATGACTGTGATGTTATTATGGCAGCAGGTGCTTTCGTACAGGGTTCTTCCATCGAACTTTCCGCAGACGGTCCGGTGAAACCGCCATATGCCGTTTACTTTCAGGGAGGGCTGACATGGTACCATGCAAAGCTTGGAATTCTTATGTCTTTACAGAAACTTTATGAACGCAACCTTGTTAATATAGATGAACTGTGCTAAAATAATATGAGTTTTCATGTGGCTTCGGAAAAGTAGAAAGGAACCTGTTTTGAGTCACATTTCAATGAAAAACCTGCCGGAATCGGAACGTCCTTACGAACGTTTTCAGATTCTTGGAGCAGAGGCGCTGTCGGATGCAGAGCTTCTTGCAATTATATTAAAGACAGGAGCAAAGGATTATACGGCTTTGGATCTTGCGCGTGATCTTTTGTCGGAGTGTCAGGGAAATCTTTTGAATCTGTACGAAATCGGATATGAACAGCTTTTAGAACGCAGGGGCATTGGCCCGGTCAAGGCAACACAGCTGAAAGCAATTGCGGAGCTTTCCAAGCGCATTGCCAGAACCGGACGCGGATATCATTTATCCATGAACTGTCCGTCTTCCATCGCCGATTATTATATGGAAGAACTCCGGCACCGCAGGGAAGAGCCTTTATGGCAGCTTTCTTTGATTCCAAATGCAAATTTTTAGGAGACAGTGTGATCGCAACCGGGAGCATCAGTTATGCATATGTTTCCCCCATGGAACTGTTTCGCAAAGCACTGCTTCGAAATGCTGTTATGATCGTTATCCTGCACAATCATCCGAGTGGAGACCCAACTCCAAGCACAGAAGACAAAAAGCTTACCGAACAGATTCGGGCAGGCGCCTCGGTGTTGGGATTAACCCTTGCTGATCATATCGTAATCGGAGATCAGCAGTATTTCAGTTTTCGCGAAATAAATTGTTATAACACAAGAAAAGGGAGAAGACAATGAGTAACAATATTTATGGTATTGACTTCGGTACATGTAATTTTAAAGTATTCAGTAAATCCAGTGGAAAAGTGATATCTGAAAAAAACACCATTGCCGTTATCAACAAAACGCAGATTTATGCGTATGGTGATGATGCCTATGCAATGTATGAAAAAGCACCGGAAAGCATCAACGTTACGTTTCCGGTTTCTACAGGAGTGATCGCAGATACAATTTTCTGCAGACCATGATTTTTGATTATATTGAGAAAAAATTAAAAGGAAGAGTAAAGAATGCAGAATTTCTTGTCGCAGTACCGACAGACATTACCGATGTAGAAAAACGTGCATTCTTTGAACTTTTTTTATAAAAGCAAATTTCGTCCGAAAAACGTTATGCTCTGTGAAAAACCACTTGCAGATGCCGTTGGACTTGGGATTGATGTAAATCAGCCTACCGGAGTCATGGTCGTGGATATGGGAGCAGATACGATCGAAATTTCTGTGATTTCTCTCGGAGGACTTGTACTCAGTGACCTGATGCATTTCGGGTCCAATCGTCTCGATGAGTCCATCATCAGCTATATCCGCAGGGAATTTAACCTTGTGATCGGAAAGAAAACCGCCAAAGCATTAAAAGAAGAGCTTGGAAGCGGACTTCCGGGAAGACAGGAAACGATGACCGTTGTTGGTCTGGATGTCGTAAGCGGTCTTCCGGTGGAACGTGAAATTACCGCAGAGGTTGTCTATGAAGCAATCAAAGCAAATCTTGAATCGATCTGTTCGTCTATCAAACTGATTCTGGAGAAAACACCACCGGAACTTGCCAGGGATATTATCTATGCAGGTATTTATATCACAGGCGGCGGATCAAAATCAAAGATCTTGACCAGTTGTTTACACAGATTACAAATATTAAAGTAAATACCTGTGAGAATCCGGAAGAGAGCGCAGTCCGCGGTCTTTCAAAGATTGCTACGGACTCCAAATATAAACGGATTCCATTCAGCATGAAAAATACTACGTTAAAGTAAGAAACAAGGATTCGAGGATTTTATGAAAAAAATTTCGCAGTTTTCGCAATAAGAAAAAGCATCTTTCAAGTAAATATATTTTGCTGATCCTTACCGGCGTGTGTATTGTTGCTCTGTTTACGAGTCTGGTATTTAATCTTTCCGGAGGTCCTTTAAATTCAGTTGCCGGATATGTATTCGTTCCGATGCAGAAGGGAATCAACAATGCCGGTTCCTTGATTTCAGGAAAAGCAAATGACTTTAAAACACTTGGAGAAGTTTTAAAAGAAAACAAAAAGCTTCAAAATCAGGTAGACGATCTGACCAATCAGTTAAAACGTCACAAAGCTCGAACAATACGAACTGGACAATTACCGGGAACTTCTGGATCTGGATGATAAATATTCCGGATATCAGAAGGTCGCAGCAAATGTGATCGCCATGGATGGAACCAACTGGTTTTCAAGTTTTACGATTGACAAAGGTTCCAAAGAAGGCATCAAAAAAGGCATGAACGTCATTGCCGGAAGCGGTCTGGTCGGAATCGTCACAGACGTCGGTCCGAATTTTGCCAAGGTGCGAAGCATCATCGATGATTCCAGTAATGTAAGTTCCATGGTTCTGACCACAAAAGATAATTTCAATGTTGGTGGCAGCTTAAAGTCCATGAATCAGGATAAAGTGTTACCATTACAGAACTTCGGGATGAAGATGATAAGGTAAAGGTCGGCGATCCGGTCGTGACTTCTTATGTGTCGGATCAGTATCAGGAAGGAATTCTGATTGGATACATTGCTCCATTGAAAAAAATGCAAATAACCTGACAAAATCGGGAACCATTACGCCGGTCGTTGATTTTCAGCATCTGCGGGAGGTGCTTGTCATTACGACACTCAAAGACACCGGAGAAAAGGAACTGTCTTCCCAGAAGGCATCCGATACTCAGACAGAAACACAGGACAATACCGAAACACAAAAATCACAGGAGTAGGAAATGCGTAGAAAAAATTTGTGCTTTTTATTATTATAGCAATCTTGTTTTCTCTTACAGACAACCGTTTTTCGAGCTTTGACATTTGCCAATATCGGTCCGAATCTGCTGATTATTGTGGTGTCTTCTTTTGGACTCATGCGTGGGAAAAAAGAAGGGCTGTGGGTTGGATTCTTTTGTGGATTGCTTATCGACATATTTTTTGGGTTTTATCTCGGAGGATATGCTTTACTTTATATGTACATCGGTTACATCAACGGATTGTTCAAAAAAAGATTTTACCCGGATGATATTAAGCTTCCGATGATTCTGATCGGCTCAAGTGATATCGTAAATAACCTGATGATCTATATCATTATGTTTTTTATGCGCAGCCGGTTTTCTTTCTGGTATTATTTTACATCCATCATACTGCCGGAATTTGTTTATACCATGGTGATAACCATCTTTTTGTATTTTATTCTTCTCAAGATTAATCAGAAACTTGAGGAACACGAGAAAAGGAGAGCTATAAAATTTGAGTTATGATATCAAAGATTTTCTGAAGAAATTTTTCAGTTCGCGCCTTTTTGTGCTTGCTGCGGTATTTATCGTATTTTCGGAATTATCCTTGCAAGAATCTTTACCCTTCAGGTCGTCAACGGAAAGTCTTATCAGGAAAACTTTTCTTTAAAGATTCAGATGAAGCAGCCGATCAATGCGGCACGTGGAAATATATATGACAAAAACGGAAAGCTTCTGGCTTACAATGAACTTGCATATTCCATTTCCATCAATGACAGTACAACCTATTCAAGCACAAAAGAAAAAAACAAGGCTGTCAATGCAGAACTTGCAGAGATTCTTACGGTTTTAAAGAATAATGGTGAAACGCTGAATAATGATTTCAAAATTGACCGGAAAAAAGACGGTACATACAGCTTTAATGTATCCGGTTCCTCGCTGAACCGTTTTCGTGCGGATGTTTTCGGAAAAGGCTCTGCCGATGATCTTGAATATGACAAGGAGACCGGAATCGATGAGGCAAATGCAACCGCAGAACAGATTATGGAATATCTGATGGGAAAAGACAACTTTGGCATCAGTCGAAATATGATGGGGATCTGGCATACCGTATCGTTGTTGTTCGTTATGCCATGCTTGGAAACCGCTTTGCAAGATACAAGGAAGTAAAAATCGCAACTGATGTATCGGACAAGACCGTTGCTTATGTAAATGAGCACATGGACACACTAAGCGGCATTTCCGTCAACGAAGATATGATCCGGAAATACAACTACAGTGAATATTTTTCATCAATCATCGGATACACCGGACCGATTTCAGAGTCGGAGTATACGGCACTTCACAAAAAAAATGAAGATTATACCCAAAACGATACTGTTGGAAAAGCCGGGTTGGAGCAGTATTACGAGACCTATCTGCGTGGGAAAAACGGTGAGCGGAAATTCTATATCGATAATGTGGGAAGGATTTCCGAAATTATCAGCAGCACCGATTCCGTAGCAGGAGATGACCTGTACTTAAGCATTGATGCAGATCTGCAGATGGCCACCTATCTGGCTTTGCAGAATGAGATTGCAGCAATTGTGTATTCCAATATCAAATCAGGGGAGATTCCGATCAACGATGTGTATACGGCTCTGATTGGCAACAGTGTCATCAAACACAGAGCATTTTTTCAAAATCGAAAGCCTCTGACACGGAAAAAAGTGTGTTAATGTTTTTAAATCCCGGCAGAAGACAACGCTTGGCAAA
>ENA-OQER01001263-OQER01001263.1-human-gut-metagenome-genome-assembly--contig:-NODE-1263-length-12566-cov-2.283624_pt1 | contig 12566 bp, 18 predicted proteins | sample MGYA00242797_ERZ504639 | MGnify/ENA primary metagenome ERZ504639 (study PRJEB26092, sample SAMD00036306) | human gut metagenome | host: Homo sapiens | study: EMG produced TPA metagenomics assembly of...
TTTCTTTTTGATGTTTTTCTTTTACAACATTCCGGATTTTCTTCTTTAAAAATTTTTAAATCTATCATGGTTCCTCCTAATTAATGTATCGGCTGCAGCGGATATTTATCGGTCAGTGTTTTAATGATGGCTTTTGCTTCTCAACAGCCGGCTCTCCCTCTTTGATGAGCATGGCAATTGCTCAGCTACCTGATCAAAATCGTCCTCTTTTAATCCTCTGGATGTAGCCGCAGGTGTTCCAAGACGGATTCCGCTTGTAACAAATGGTTTCTGCGGATCGTTTGGAATCGTATTCTTATTGGCAGTGATATGCGCACTGTCAAGAAGTTTCTCAACAACTTTTCCGGTCAGGTCATATGGTGTCAGATCCACCAGCATCAGATGGTTATCTGTTCCTCCGGATACAATCTTGACATCACGCTTCTGTAATCCTTTGCAAAGTGCCTGTGCATTCTTTATAATCTGCTCCTGATACGTCTTAAATTCCGGCTTTAATGCCTCCTCAAAGCAGACTGCTTTTGCAGCAATCACATGCATCAGCGGTCCTCCCTGTGTTCCCGGGAAGATAGCTTTATTGAAATTATACTTTTTGTTTACCTCATCACTGCAGAGGATCATTCCTCCACGAGGTCCGCGCAGTGTCTTGTGTGTTGTAGTGGTTACCACATCTGCGTATGGAATCGGGCTTGGATGCAGCCCTGCGGCTACCAGTCCTGCGATGTGCGCCATATCTACCATAAGCACCGCATTCACTTCATCTGCGATCTCACGGAATTTCTTAAAGTCAATGGTACGTGCATATGCAGATGCACCTGCGATAATCATCTTTGGCTTGCATTCCAGTGCAATCTCTCTTACTTTATCATAGTCAATAAATCCCTCATCGTTGACTCCATAAGGTACCACATGGAAATACGTACCGGAAAAATTCACCGGTGAACCGTGTGTCAGATGTCCGCCGTGATCGAGATTCATTCCCATAATGGTATCACCCGGCTTTAAAATGGCAAACTGTACTGCCATGTTTGCCTGTGCACCGGAATGCGGCTGTACATTGACGTACTCACAGCCAAACAGTTTCTTTGCGCGCTCTCTTGCCAGTTCCTCAACTACATCCACGCACTCACATCCGCCGTAATAACGCTTTCCCGGATACCCTTCTGCATATTTGTTGGTCAGAATACTTCCCATTGCAGACATAACCGCCGGGCTCACCCAGTTTTCCGATGCGATCAGCTCAATGTGGCTGTTTTGTCTGTCAAACTCTGCAGTGATCGCTGCTGCAATTTCAGGATCTACTGCCTGTATATCTTCCAGTGTATACATAATATTCTCCTTTTCAACTCTTTTTTCCCATTATACCGAATTCTTCGGTGCAATGCAACCATTCCACTCCTTAGAAAACAAATGGGAGCTGCCGTGCAGCTCCCCTGTTTTTTAATATTTATTTCTTTTTTGTCTTTGCTACTGCTGGTTTTAACAATTTGTCTTTGCCAAGATGCAGTTTCATGACATACCATAATGCGGCTGCAATAAAGATGGAAGAATACGTACCACTGATCAGTCCAATCATAAGCGGTAATGCAAACTCACGGATGGAAGATACTCCGAGGATAAACAGCAGCAATACCATGATGATGGTTGTAATGGAGGTATTCAGTGAACGGGAAAGTGTCTGTGTCAGAGACCGGTTTGCCACCTCTGCCAGTGTCTCCGGTGTCTGTTTCTTCATTCCCTGCATGTTCTCACGGATACGGTCAAAGATAACGATGGTATCATTGATGGAATATCCGACAATTGTAAGTATGCAGGCGATAAATGTATTACCTACAGAAATACGGATCAATGCATAACCTGTCAGCATAACAAGTACATCGTGTACCAGTGCAATAATCGCACTTCCGGCGAAACGGATGTCCTTGAAACGGAACCAGATATAAAACAGCATGAAAATACATGCAACGATCAGTGCCTTGACCGCATTGGAACGCATCTCATTACTGATGGTAGAACCAATACTCTGGCTCTCGATTGTGGATTCATCCACACCAAACTTGTCCACAAGCATCTGATTTACTTCTTCACGTTCGCTCAGGCTCAGTGTCTTTGTCTTGATTGTCACAACATTGCTGCCGGATACGGTACTTGCCTGGATCGCATTATCATTAATAACCTTTGCGACTTCCGGTACAATCTTGTCCTCTACCTGTTCAACAGTATAATCCTTACCAAAATCTGCGGAAATGGATGTACCACCCTTAAACTCCAGACTGAAATTCAAAGCGCCCTTTCCGGCTGCTCCGTAACCGATCATTCCAACAAATCCGGCTACGATCACAACGAGGGAAAGGATAAAACATACCCAGCGATGCTTCATGAAATCGATGGTCTTATGTTCTTTTGCACGTCCGTATAATTTCTCGTTTCTGCATCCAACCGCATAAAATGCCAGATTTAACAGTCTCGAAATGACAAGTGCAGTAAACATGGAAACGATCAGGGAGATAATCAGTGTATATGCAAATCCCTTAACTGTTCCGGAACCAAGCCACATCAGTACCAGCGCTGCAATAAAGGTGGTCACGTTACCGTCAATGATGGCTGACATTGCCTTTTTGTAACCTGTTTTGATGGAAGTCAGTACAGACTTGCCGGCTGCAATCTCTTCACGGATACGTGAGATAATAATAACGTTCGCATCCACCGCCATACCGATACCAAGGATAACACCCGCGATACCCGGAAGTGTCAGCGTAATTTCAAACAGATAAATCAGAGCTACCGTTACGGTTGTATAAATGGACAAGACCAATGGATGCAACCACACCGGATAAGCTGTAATTTAAGATCATGAAAAGCATCACAAGGATCAAACCGATGATGGCTGCCTTGACACTGGAAGAAAGTGCTTTTCCACCAGCTGTGCCCCTGCTACGGAAGATTCCATCTCTTCGAGCTTTAAGTTGATCGCACCTACACGGATAAATGTTGCAAGCTGTTCCGCTTCATCATAATCAGACATACCGTTGATGACACAGCTTCCGTCTTTGATTGCGCTCTCTACTTTCGGTACACTGATGAAATGATCATCATAGTAAATACCGATAGATTCTCCTGAAGAAGCTGCCTTTGTGGTTGCCTCTCCAAACACATCTGCTGCTTTTTTCTTTAATGTCAGCTGAACAACCGGCTCCTTGGTACTGGTAGAGGAAGACTGGTTATACGCTGCATTGGCAGACTTTACATCATTACCGTCCATGATTACAGAACCATTGTCAACCAGATTCTGAATGTCATAATTCAGTTTGTATTCCCCTGTGGAACTGTCATAACTGTAGTTTCATTACCGTCCGAATCTTTCTGTACGATAAAATACAGCGATCCCGGGCTTCCCAGATCCTCAAGTACGGCATTTGCATCATAGACACCAGGAATTTCTACCGTAATACGGTCATCGCCGACCGGATATACCGCATATTCGGTACTGTAACTCTCGGCACGCTCTTCAAGCTTTGCTACCGTATCATTGATATCTTTCTTGGATGGATTCTTATCCTTGATCCGGTAAGTAATGGACACACCACCGGAAAGATCAAGACCAAGTTTAATACCTTCGGCTTCCGTCTTGTTGTCAGTTTTTTTCTGACTTGTGCTTGTCGCAGACATAATCGTGCTCGTGTAATATCCCAGTCCGATCAGACAGGCCAGGATAATCGCGATTATAGCGACGCCCTTGCTTTTTTTCATGTTTGCTTCCTTCCTATTCCTTTAATTTTCCGCTTCCGCAGCTTTTATCATGATTGCGCATTCAATACGTTTCTTCTGGAGTTCACATCCCAGATCATAAGCATCTGTGATGGTTCCGTGGAAATTGTACGAATTTGCAGCACATCCCCCACTACAGTAAAATCTGGCAAAGCATTTACGGCACTTTTCTTTTGCATAGACATTGCAGCATTTAAACTCGTCCTGCAGATTCGTGTTTTTCACGCCATCCCAGACATTTCCCATCAGAAAATCTTCATTTCCGACGACTGGTGGCACGGATACAGATCTCCCCACGGTGTGACCGCAAGGTATTCCGTTCCGGAACCACATCCGGACAGACGCTTGTACACACAAGGTCCACCTTCCAGATCAATCATGAAATGGAAGAAGTTGAAAGAATTTCCTTCTCTGTTACGGCGGACCATCTCCGCTGCCAGTTTATCATATTCTTCAAAGAGAACCGGAAGATCCTCTTCCTGCAGTGCATATTCATCGGTCGGCTGTGCGACAACCGGCTCCACAGAAATCTGCTTGAATCCCAAATCTGCCAGATGCAGTACATCCTTGGAAAAATCGGTGTTGAAATGGGTATAGGTACCGCGGACATAATAACGCTCCTGATTCCGGCTCTCTGCAAGTTTCTGGAACTTCGGAACGATCAGGTCATAGCTTCCCGCCCCCTTCCGGAACGGACGCATACGGTCATTCACTTCTTTTCTTCCATCAATACTTAAAACGACATTGTCCATTTCCTTATTTGCAAATTCCATGATATCGTCGTTTAACAACACCCCGTTCGTTGTCAGCGTAAAACGGAAATGCTTGTCATGCAGCTTTTCCTGTTCCCGTCCATAGGCAACCAACTGTTTTACCACATCAAAATTCATGAGTGGCTCTCCTCCAAAGAAATCCACTTCAAGATTTTTCCGGTTTCCGGAGTTTGCAATCAGGAAATCAAGTGCCTGTTTTCCTGTCTCATAAGACATCAGGGCTCTTCTTCCATGATATTCGCCCTCTTCCGCAAAGCAATAGCGGCATGCCAGATTGCAGTCATGTGCAATATGTAAACACAATGCCTTTACTACCGTCGGGCGCTTCTTAAAATCAAAAATCTTCTGTTCGTAAGCATCTTCCGTAAACAGGTCTCCCTGCTCCTTTAACTGCTCTGTTTCTTCGATTGCTTCTGCAATCTCCTGTTCCGGATACCGGGATTGTAACTGGGCAATGATCTCTTCCCTGGAGTGATCTTCAAATAATGCGATCACGTCATAAGTCACATCATCCACCACATGAATGGCACCGGAGTTTACGTCTAATACAATATCATAGCCATTGTTCTTAAACTGATGAACCACTATAATATTTCCTCTCTTTCCTAAACATAATAAAACCGCGCGCTACGCACGCGGCTTTATTATGCCTTATTTTTCTTACCTTAGCGTTCGGGCTGTGTAAGTAATCACTCCGTGATTACTTACACTTTTCGCAGGTCTGGTTTCCTACTGTACAGGATGTCTTACATGCAGACTGGCATGATGTCTGGCACTCGCCACATCCACCTGTCTTGATTGTGTTCTGTAACTTTCTTGTATTTAATGTCTTTACATGCTTCATGAGAATCTCTCCTTTGTCTGTTTTTTTGGATTTCCCGTCTATCTGTATTATTATAGCACAGTGGTCACCATAAGGAAAGTCTTTTTTTACAGTCACACAGCCCTTACTTCTTTTTCCACCGCACGCTTCCCAGCAGTGCCGCTGCCGTACACAAAATCAGAATCGTCAGGTTTTCTCCCTCCAGCGCAATCCAGTGCTGTTCCCGTATGCAGGAACAGACATACAGAATCCCGAAAAAAAGCCTCCCAGCATAACTGCGCAAAAAGGTATGGCACCACATTTACATGCGCGCAGGATTTTTCCACCGATGAGACCGGAAAGCGCATACCATGCCGTAATTCCCACCCGGATCAGTTCCACCGACAATCTCATGGAATAGGAAATCCCGCACCATAACAGAAAAAGCGCCGCGGAGAGCAGACATGTGCCTATAAAGCAGCCTGCAAACTTTGCGACGTTTCTTCCTGTTTTATTATTTATTTGTTCCTGCCCATTCTCCACACATACTTCTCCGGAAATTGTCCTCCTTAGAGTTTATGGGAAATACGGCTCTTTTATTCCATTTTACAGTTCGCAGTTATTTACGGTTCTAGGGAACGGAATGACATCGCGGATATTTGCCATACCCGTCAGATACATCACGCAGCGCTCAAATCCAAGACCGAATCCGGCATGTCTGGCTGATCCGTATTTGCGCAGATCCAGATAAAACTTGTAATCTTCCTCTTTCAGCCCATGTCCTGAATACGTGCCAGAAGTTTATCATAATCGTCCTCTCTCTGGCTTCCGCCGATGATCTCTCCGATTCCCGGAACAAGGCAGTCTACTGCTGCAACTGTCTTTCCGTCTTCATTGAGTTTCATGTAAAATGCCTTGATTTCCTTCGGATAATCGGTTACAAATACCGGTCTCTTATAAATCTGTTCGGTCAGGTAACGCTCATGCTCGGTCTGCAGATCACAGCCCCAGGATACCTTATAATCAAACTTGTCATTGTGTTTTGACAATATCTTAATTGCTTCTGTGTAGGTCACCCGTGCAAAATCATTGTTTACTACGTTCTCCAAACGATCCAGCAGACCTTTGTCCACAAAATTATTGAAAAATGCCATTTCTTCCGGTGCATGTTCAATCACATAATTGATCACATACTTTAACATGCTTTCCGCAAGCATCATATCATCTTCGAGATCTGCGAATGCGATCTCCGGCTCAATCATCCAGAACTCAGCCGCATGTCTGGTTGTGTTTGAATTTTCCGCACGGAAAGTCGGTCCAAACGTATAAATATTTTTAAATGCCATCGCATAGGTTTCTCCGTTTAACTGACCGGATACGGTAAGATTGGTAGGTTTTCCAAAGAAATCCTTAGTATAATCCACGGTTCCATCCTGTTTTTTCGGCACATCTTTTAAATCAAGCGTTGTTACCTGGAACATTTCCCCGGCACCCTCGCAGTCACTTCCTGTGATGAGCGGAGTATGCACATAAACGAAATCGCGCTCCTGGAAAAACTTGTGAATCGCATATGCACACAGGGAACGTACACGGAACACCGCCTCAAACGTATTGGTTCTCGGACGCAGATGTGAATGGTACGCAGATATTCAAACGTGTGACGCTTCTTCTGCAACGGATAATCCGGTGTGGAAGCACCTTCCACGGTTACCTCTGCTGCCTGGATCTCAAACGGCTGTTTTGCTTCCGGCGTAGGCACCAGCTGTCCTTTTACAATGACTGCTGCTCCGACATTAATCTTGCAGACTTCCTCATAATTCTCCAGACCATCTCCATATACAACCTGAATCGGCTCAAAAAAGGTACCGTCATTCACTACAATGAATCCAAAATTTTTGGAATTACGGTTACTTCTTACCCATCCGCCGATTGTTACCTGCTGATTTTCATATCTGATCGTATTTTTGAAAATCTCTCTGACATTTACTAATTCCATACTGTCCCTCCGTTAAAAATCTAATCTATCCCTTAGTTGTTTTTATTGAACCCTTTAGTTTTCCGATGACTCTGTCGTCTGTGTATCCGGTTTTACGGTAATATTGGCTTTCTCCACAACATACGAAATCGCCTGATTGACCACATACAGCTGACGAAGTGTTTTCTTTCCATCCTCTTTATTTCCACCACCATAATATTTATATACCGCATTTTCATCTGCCATCTGGCTGTTGCCTGAACTTACCAGATAATCTACAAATGACTTAAAATCATCATCACTGATTGTAATATTTTCTTTTTCCGCAATCCGTCCAAAGATAAATTCAATTTTGATCTGCTTGATCATCAGTCTTTCCACTGTTTTTTCATATCATCCACGGTGGTATTGTTATTCTTTGCATACTGTTCCAGATCTGTGTATCATTGCAGTTGTCTGCTTCAAATTCATGCTGATATTCCTGCAGACGCGCATCCAGATACTCATCCGGAATTGTCACTTTACATTTATCCAGCAGATCATCTTCAACTGCGCTGATACTTGCCTGAGACTTGGAATTTGCGGCCTGCTTTTCGAGTACCTGCCGTACATATGCAACCAGATCCTTTTTCGTGGTGATCTTCTGCTCGGTAAATGCATCTGCTACCATGTCATCGGTCAGCGTGTCCATGGTAACCGGCTTATAAATTCCCTTGATTTTGAATTTAAACGTTGTTTTCTTTCCCGCCAGATCCGAAGACTGGTAATTCTCCGGGAATGTCACATCCGAACTTACTTCTTCCCCGACTTTTGCGCCGACAAGCCCATCACTGAATCCATCAATGTAATTTGTCTTCTGTGTGCATCACAGTTGTTCGCCACATCAATCATTGTGTCTGTCGCAGAACCGCCATCAAATGCATCCCCGTCGAGATATCCGGTATAATCCACCTTGACATAATCATTCTTTTGAACCGTATCACGGTCTTTTACCTCAACTCCGGTGATTCCGTAATATGAAAGCAGTGACATCAGATTCTGCTCCACCTGATCATCTGTCACATCATAATTTCCGGAGATTGTAACATCAATCCCTTTATAATCTGCAAGTTTCGTCACAAGTTTTGACAGATCCAGCTTCATCTGTGCGCTGTGCGGTCCGTCAAACACTTCACTTGCCGTCTCCTGTGTTCCCTGCTGTACTTGCTTTTTTATCACTGTCTGTACCACATGCCCCCATGGATAATACCATCGTCATGCACAAAAAAAAAGTATAACCACTCTTTTCTTCATAATGTCCCAAATCCTTCTTTCTTTCCTTTTACAACTAATTAAACATACCATAAATCCATAGAAAATACAAACAGTAAACGTTGATTTTTACAGAAATCTTTGCTACAATAAATTTTAGTATATAGAGGAGGAAATCCACGATGAAACCAATAGGAATCGTATTATTAGTGATTGCCATTATTCTGGTAGCCGCTATGATTGTCCTGTACTTCTCGGAAAGAAAGCACAGAAGAAAAAAGAAGAACAGGATGAGCAGATGAAAGTCGCTGCGCAGACAGTGACGATGCTGATCATCGACAAAAAACGAATGAAAATGAAAGATGCCGGCCTTCCTTCACAGGTAATGGAACAGGCAAACAAACTCATGCAGCGCGCCAAACTTCCAATCGTAAAAGCCAAAGTCGGACCAAGAGTCATGACACTGATCGCAGACGAGCAGATCTACGATGAGATTCCGGTCAAGAAAGAAGTCAAGGCAACCGTCAGTGGTCTTTATATCACAGGCGTACGCGGACTCCGTGGACCGCTGGAAAAACCGGTCAAAAAGAAAAAAGGATTCCGTGCAAAGCTTCAGGAAAAGTACAATGAAGCCAATGCCAAGTTGAAAGAATCCAAATCCGGTTCCAGCAGCAAAAAGAAATAATGTGTTTACAGGAAAAAACAGGAAAAGGCTTATCTTCCCCACCGAAGATAAGCCTTTTTCTTTTCATGCAGATTCTATACCGTTGTTCCACAAATCATGATTCTTCCATCTGAAACAGCTGCATATTTCTTTCCAGAACCTCTGCAATATTTTTTAAGGTTCTCTGCATTCTGACTGATATCATTGATAACCGAACCAATTTCCATCATGGAAGCTGAGGTCTCCTGTGTGCTTGCCGCATTTTCCTCTGCGATTGCCGACAGACTCTGTACCGTATCTACGATCTTATTTCTTGCATCCTCAATCTTTTGTGTCTGTTCTTCTATGGATACCATTCCATGGATGGACAAATTGACACCTTCATGCATTTGTTCAAAAACTTCTGCCGTCTTTTTCACTTTTTCGTTCTGCTCCTGCATGATTTTCTTCACATCTTCCATCGTATGTACTGCAGTTTCGGAATCTTTCAGCAGTTCACGGATAATATCCTCAATCCGCTTGGCAGATTCGTTGGACTGTTCTGCCAGCTTCTGGATCTGTGCTGCCACCACCGCAAAACCTTTTCCTGCCTCTCCTGCCCTGGCAGCCTCAATGGAAGCATTGAGTGACAGCAGATTGGTTTCATCTGCAATGGAAGCAATCAGCGATGTTGCATCCTTGATCTTCAAGCAGAATCATTCGTTGTATTGGTCTGTTCATAAATCACATTGATGGACTCGGTTGCCCTCTCATTGATTTCTCCCAGTTCTTCCAGTGCCTTTTTGGCTATCTGTCCGGACTCATTCATCACATCTGCCGTCTCGTTCATGGATTTTACCTGGCTTGTAGAATCCTCAATCATCGTACCCATGGAAATAATGGACTCGGTTGCCCCCTGTGTCTCCTGTGCCTGACTGGTTGCACTGGTTGCGATCTCATTTACTGCGGTCTCCACATTATTTACGTTTCCTGCTGTCTTTACCGCGTTATTGTTTAACGTTTCCGACGCATCAAACAACTGTCCACTCTGCTGCCGTATCTTCTGTACAATTTCCGTCAGAGCCTCTTTCATCCGAAGCACGGCATTTGCAATGCTTCCGACTTCCCCACGATGTGCGGCACATTGTTCCAGTACCTGATCGTTTCGCAGATCCAGCTGTGCAATCCGGTTCACGGAATCTGTAATCTTTGATAACGGACGTGTAATCCGTGTTGCAAAAACAAACGCTGCCAAAGCCCCGAGCAACAGCAGCACACCTGAAATCAGGATTCCCCTTTGCTCCAGCATTAATGCCGGTGCAAGAAGATCTGCATCATCCGCCGTGACTACAAGGATAAACTGTTTTTGCTGGTATAACATGCGGCAATTTTTTCTCCCCCTGAAATACATACTGCACAGTCTCCGGTTTTGGGATACTTCCCCCCTGTATCTCTTTGAGCATCTTTTTGACAGCATCGTTTTCTACCGGCTGCCCGATTTTCTCAGCGGTAGGATGATACAGCATCGTTCCGTCAAATCCGACCAGATAGGCATAAGCTGTCTTGGCTCCTGCGATATCTAGCTGCTGTAAAATGTCCTGTGCAGCTTCCGGATTATCTAAAAGATCAATATTTACCTGCATGGCACTTTCCATCTCCCTTCCATACGAAATGGAAAGATCCAGCAGATAGTCGGAATAGATACTGCGGATATTGCTTTTTACCCCAGCATAATCATGAGTGTATACAATATTACAATCACTGCCGCCACAAGAATCACTACCGCAATAAACTGCGTTTTCATAGAATGCCAGAAAGAAATTTTCTGCTGCCTGTGTTCCGTATTCATAATGATTTCCCCCTCTGTTATCATTTTTTACATTATACCACAACTCAGCATTTTTTCACAATATTTAACAATTTTTTCGTTCATTTTCGTTTGTTTTCGTGCATATTCATTACTTACGTCTGTTTATCTGACAAGTTTGAATGCCGGGTCCTGTTTCGGATTTGCCAGAATCCGGATATGGCAGTCCGCCAGATGCTCATTGTTTATCTCCAGCGCATATTCCACCTCAACCGTAATCTCTTCCTCTTTCTCCTGCACATCCACACGGTAGGCATCAATTCCCACCAGCAGACTGCCGTACGGTGTATTGTAGTATGTAATATTCTTTTTATTTTTTTCAAAAATCATATGAACGTTGACGGCACCCTTTTTCGTCAGTTCCATATAATTGTCCCTGACCTTAATCATGTTTCGGTAGATTCTTTCTGACCTTCCATGACTTCCTCATACATAAAAAAAATGCTTGCCATTCCGAAAATAATAATCTCCCGGAGAAATCACTTCTATCGTGTCATTCTGTTCATTTTCCCCGATCTGCAATCCCTTAATGGACAATAATACGTCTTTTGTCATAGTCATTTCCTTCTTTTCCTTGATATCTTAACGCACATTGGCGTGCCCCATTATCATAACGAGTTTAACGGAAATAATCAAGGAATTTCCACCGGATCTGCATTTTTCCAGAATCAAACACATCTGCATATTCTTCCTGTGTCAAAACTTCACGCAGCTCCTCACCGGAAGATTCATCCATAACCTCATATACTGATCCCTGAAAACACATGTTCGGATACAGCACACACCACCAGTTATGTCCTTCTCCTTTTCCCAGTGTAATCTGCAATGCACGGTATTTGCCTGCCGGAAACGTATAATCCCCATACGTTTTCACAGGGAAATCTACATTGGCAAGCCTTGCGCTGGCACCGTATGTATAGCCGTTTTTGCGCAGCGTTTTTTCCGCTGTTTCTATAATTTCGTCCATATGGTCCTGCACAATTTTTTCGGTTTGCGCCCGGTCTGTTACCTTTTTTAGTTTTTGCCCAAGCATATGCCCCACCGCATCCCGGACCTTTAGTTTCACATTCTGGTCGTCCTTGGCATCACTGTTTGCCAGTACATGAAACCGCAGTATTTTTTCTGCAATTGCCGGCTGCAGTGGGTCCACCCTTTCCTTTTCTGTTGCGTGCGCAGTTCCCGCAGCAAGAACCGTTAACATACATAAAATGATAAACATGATTTTTTTCTTTTTCATTTTCCCACACTCTCTTTCCTCTGATAGTAAGAGCATTTCCATTATTTTTCCTGTTTATACAAAAACCTGTCATCCGGTACGCGGTACATGGTTTTCCAGAAGATGATATGGTCTTCTGTTTCCAGATATGGCAGCATAATCTGCAGGATATGGTTTTCCTTCTCGTCCAGCAGCCTGCCAAGCTTAAACAGTTTTCCTGATCCCGCTGATTCCTTGATTCTGCCAGATACTGTTCCAGATAACTTCCCAGTAT
>ENA-OQER01001264-OQER01001264.1-human-gut-metagenome-genome-assembly--contig:-NODE-1264-length-12566-cov-2.158534_pt1 | contig 12566 bp, 14 predicted proteins | sample MGYA00242797_ERZ504639 | MGnify/ENA primary metagenome ERZ504639 (study PRJEB26092, sample SAMD00036306) | human gut metagenome | host: Homo sapiens | study: EMG produced TPA metagenomics assembly of...
CACTCCTATCACCAGCGGTGGTGGTAATGATAGCCTGGAAGCCAGTCACATCAGCGATCTGTTTCTTCGTCAATTTGACCATTTCGATCTCCGCGACAGTGAAGTCAGTTTTCTGACGCCATCCGGTCAGCGCGCCGAGCTGGCGATCCCACAACTCACCTGGCTGAACGATCCACGTCGACACCGTGCGGAAGGCCTGGTAAGCCTCTCCAGCCTTACCGGACAGCACGGCGTGATGCAGGTGCGCATGGATTTGCGCGATGATGAGGGGTTGTTAAGCAATGGTCGCGTCTGGCTACAGGCGGATGACATCGACCTGAAGCCGTGGCTCGGTAAATGGATGCAGGACAATATTGCTCTGGAAACGGCACAGTTCTCCCTTGAAGGCTGGATGACGATCGACAAAGGCGATGTAACCGGCGGTGACGTCTGGCTGAAACAGGGCGGTGCCAGCTGGTTGGGCGAGAAGCAAACGCATACGCTGTCGGTGGATAATCTGACCGCGCATATTACGCGTGAAAATCCGGGCTGGCAGTTCTCTATTCCCGATACACGGATCACGATGGACGGCAAACCCTGGCCGAGCGGAGCATTGACGCTGGCCTGGGTACCGGAACAGGACGTTGGCGGCAAAGACAATAAACGCAGTGACGAACTCCGGATTCGCGCCAGTAATCTGGAGCTGGCAGCCTGGAGGCATACGCCCGCTGGCCGCGAAACTTTCACCTGCACTGGGTGATGTTTGGCGCTCCACACAACCGAGCGGCAAGATTAACACTCTGGCGCTGGATATCCCGCTTCAGGCGGCAGACAAGACCCGTTTTCAGGCATCGTGGAGCGATCTGGCCTGGAAGCAATGGAAATTATTACCGGGTGCGGAACACTTCTCCGGGACGCTTTCCGGCAGCGTTGAAAATGGTTTGCTTACCGCGTCGATGAAGCAGGCAAAGATGCCTTACGAAACGGTATTCCGTGCGCCACTGGAAATCGCCGACGGCCAGGCAACTATAAGCTGGCTGAACAATGACAAAGGTTTCCAGCTGGATGGGCGTAATATTGACGTTAAAGCCAAAGCCGTCCATGCGCGCGGCGGTTTTCGTTACCTGCAACCTGCTAACGATGAACCCTGGCTGGGTATTCTGGCTGGCATCAGTACCGATGATGGTTCACAAGCCTGGCGCTATTTCCCGGAAAACTTGATGGGTAAAGACCTGGTTGATTACTTAAGTGGCGCGATTCAGGGCGGTGAAGCGGATAACGCGACGCTGGTTTATGGTGGCAATCCGCAACTCTTCCCCTATAAACACAACGAAGGTCAGTTTGAAGTGCTGGTGCCGCTGCGCAACGCGAAGTTTGCCTTCCAGCCGGACTGGCCTGCATTAACTAACCTTGATATTGAACTGGACTTTATTAACGACGGTTTATGGATGAAAACCGATGGCGTTAATCTGGGCGGCGTGCGCGCGAGTAATCTCACCGCAGTGATCCCTGACTACTCGAAAGAAAAACTGCTGATTGACGCTGACATTAAAGGTCCGGGTAAAGCCGTTGGCCCTTACTTTGATGAGACACCGCTGAAAGATTCTCTGGGGGCGACCCTGCAAGAACTCCAGCTCGACGGCGATGTGAATGCTCGCTTACATCTTGATATCCCGCTGAACGGCGAACTGGTAACCGCGAAAGGTGAAGTGACGCTGCGTAATAACAGTCTGTTTATCAAACCACTCGACAGCACCCTGAAAAATTTGAGCGGTAAATTCAGCTTTATCAATAGCGATCTGCAAAGTGAACCACTGACAGCAAGCTGGTTTAATCAGCCGTTGAACGTGGATTTTTCCACCAAAGAAGGGCAAAAGCCTACCAGGTAGCGGTAAACCTCAACGGTAACTGCAACCGGCGAAAACCGGCGTTCAGCCTGAAGCGGTGAACGAAGCTTGAGTGGCAGCGTGGCGTGGATGGTAAAGTGGGCATTGATCTGCCTTATCATGCTGGTGCGACCTATAACATAGAGCTGAACGGCGATCTAAAGAATGTGAGCAGTCACTTACCTTCACCGTTAGCCAAACCTGCGGGTGAACCACTAGCGGTAAACGTTAAGGTTGATGCAATCTCAACAGCTTTGAATTAACCGGACAGGCTGGTGCGGATAATCATTTCAATAGCCGCTGGTTGCTCGGTCAAAAGCTGACGCTCGATCGTGCTATTTGGGCGGCAGACAGTAAAACGCTCCCGCCGTTGCCGGAACAAAGTGGCGTTGAACTCAATATGCCGCCGATGAATGGTGCCGAGTGGCTGGCCCTGTTCCAGAAAGGCGCTGCGGAGAGTGTCGGTGGTGCAGCGAGTTTCCCACAACACATAACGTTACGTACGCCTATGTTGTCACTGGGAAATCAGCAATGGAATAACCTGAGTATTGTTTCGCAACCGACGGCAAATGGCACCCTGGTTGAAGCGCAAGGGCGTGAAATCAACGCCACGCTAGCGATGCGTAATAACGCGCCGTGGCTGGCGAATATCAAATATCTTTATTACAACCCGAGCGTGGCGAAAACTCGTGGTGATTCAACGCCGTCATCACCTTTCCCGACAACGGAGCGCATTAACTTCCGTGGCTGGCCGGACGCCCAAATACGATGCTACAGAGTGCTGGTTCTGGGGGCAAAAATTCGGTCGCATTGACAGTGATATCACCATTTCTGGCGATACGTTAACGCTGACCAATGGACTGATTGATACTGGTTTCTCGCGGCTTACTGCCGATGGTGAATGGGTTAATAATCCGGGGAATGAACGTACCTCGCTGAAAGGAAAACTGCGCGGGCAGAAAATTGATGCCGCCGCAGAATTTTTTGGTGTCACGACGCCCATACGCCAGTCGTCATTTAATGTGGATTACGATTTACACTGGCGCAAAGCACCCTGGCAGCCAGATGAAGCGACGTTGAATGGCATCATTCATACTCAACTGGGTAAAGGCGAAATTACCGAAATCAATACCGGACATGCTGGGCAATTGCTGCGCTTATTGAGCTAGATGCCTGATGCGTAAGCTGCGTTTTGATTTCAGAGACACTTTTGGCGAAGGTTCTATTTTGACTCCATTCGCAGCACCGCGTGGATTAAAGACGGCGTTATGCACACCGACGACACGCTGGTGGATGGCCTGGAGGCGGATATCGCATGAAAGGTCGGTAAATCTGGTACGTCGCGACCTGAATATGGAAGCGGTTGTCGCACCAGAGATTTCTGCGACGGTGGGCGTGGCTGCGGCTTTTGCGGTTAACCCCATTGTTGGCGCGGCAGTGTTTGCCGCCAGTAAAGTGCTGGGGCCGCTGTGGAGCAAAGTCTCCATTTTGCGCTATCACATTTCGGGTCCGCTGGACGATCCGCAAATCAACGAAGTGTTGCGCCAACCGCGTAAAGAAAAAGCGCAATGATTTGACGAGGGCGCGTAATTGCCCCAATCTCATATGATAATCGTTGCCAAAGGCCAACGAGCCGGAACATAACTGTAGGCCGGATAGGGCGTTCACGCCGCATCCGGCAGCCGTAAAAAATCCTCTACTGCAGTAACTAACGAGTAGCAAAAACGATGAGTCTGAACCTGGTAAGTGAACAATTGCTAGCGGCGAACGGCCTGAAACATCAGGACTTGTTCGCGATCCTCGGTCAACTGGCCGAACGTCGCCTTGATTATGGCGATCTCTATTTTCAGTCGAGCTATCACGAATCCTGGGTTTTAGAAGACCGCATTATTAAAGATGGTTCTTACAACATCGATCAGGGCGTTGGTGTGCGTGCAATCAGTGGTGAAAAAACCGGATTTGCTTACGCAGACCAAATCAGCCTGCTGGCGCTGGAACAGAGTGCGCAAGCGGCGCGCACCATCGTCCGTGATAGTGGTGATGGCAAAGTACAGACGCTGGGCGCGGTAGAGCATAGCCCGTTGTATACCTCGGTAGATCCGCTGCAAAGCATGAGCCGTGAAGAGAAGCTGGATATCCTGCGTCGCGTCGATAAGGTTGCCCGCGAAGCGACAAGCGCGTACAAGAAGTGACTGCCAGCCTCAGCGGCGTTTATGAATTAATTCTGGTTGCGGCCACCGACGGCACGCTGGCGGCGGATGTTCGTCCGCTGGTGCGTCTTTCCGTGAGCGTTCTGGTCGAAGAAGATGGCAAACGCGAGCGGTGCCAGTGGCGGCGGCGGTCGTTTTGGTTATGAGTTCTTCCTTGCCGATCTTGACGGCGAAGTCCGTGCGGATGCATGGGCAAAAGAAGCAGTGCGTATGGCGCTGGTCAATCTTCTGCCGTTGCTGCACCAGCGGGCACCATGCCGGTAGTACTTGGCGCAGGTTGGCCGGGCGTGCTGTTGCATGAAGCGGTAGGTCACGGTCTGGAAGGCGACTTCAACCGCCGCGGCACTTCAGTATTTAGTGGGCAGGTCGGGGAGCTGGTGGCTTCAGAACTGTGTACCGTGGTTGATGACGGCACGATGGTCGATCGCCGTGGTTCGGTGGCGATTGATGACGAAGGTACGCCAGGCCAGTACAACGTGCTGATTGAGAACGGCATTCTGAAAGGCTACATGCAGGATAAACTCAACGCGCGTTTGATGGGGATGACGCCGACTGGCAACGGTCGCCGTGAATCCTACGCCCATCTGCCCATGCCGCGTATGACCAACACCTATATGCTGCCGGGTAAATCGACCCCGCAGGAAATTATTGAATCCGTTGAGTACGGTATCTATGCACCGAACTTTGGTGGCGGTCAGGTGGATATTACATCCGGCAAATTCGTTTTCTCCACTTCAGAAGCGTATCTGATTGAAAACGGTAAAGTAACGAAGCCGGTGAAAGGCGCGACGTTGATTGGTTCCGGTATCGAAACCATGCAGCAGATTTCGATGGTTGGCAACGACCTGAAACTGGATAACGGCGTGGGTGTCTGCGGTAAAGAAGGGCAAAGTTTGCCGGTTGGCGTGGGCCAGCCAACGCTGAAAGTTGATAACCTGACTGTTGGCGGTACTGCGTAATAATTTCATTATTTTCAGAAGGATAATTAATCTTTCTACGTGCACGAACGGTCCCCTCGCTCCTCTGGGGTTAGGGTGAGGGGAACCCGTTGGCACAGGTTTGTAGAACGTAACAGTACAATATGAATTACTTCTCTTTCCCGCGCCCGTGCATCTCCTGAAACAATTTACCGACCTCAACAAAATAATCCGTCAGCGAGTTGATCACGACCTGTACCTTCAGCGGCAGCTTATCTTTTTCGGTATATAACGCATAAACCGGGCGTGGATCTGACTGATAACGCGGCAGCAGGATCTCCAGCTCACCGCGATTGATCTCGTTGATCACCCACATCAGCGGCACGTAGGCGATCCCGGCACCCGCCGTTAGCCAGCGCACCAGCGTCATCGGATCATTAGTCACAAATCTCCCTTGCGGGATCAGGCGAGTCGAGATCCTTCCGGTGCAATCAGTTCAAATTCATTGTCGGGCCGCACGCTGTATTCAAGCCATGAATGGCTACTTAAATCGGCGGGTTTTTCCGGTATGCCGTATTGTGTGAGATAGCTTTTCGCGGCGCACACCACCATTGGCATCGCGCCAAGACGGCGGGAAAACAGGCTGGAATCCTGCAACGCGCCGACGCGGATCACCACATCCAGACCGTCGGCAATCAGGTCGGGGGCTGGAATTCCGGTAACCAGATTGACGCTCAAACCTGGGTATTCTTTCAGCATTTTGGCTGTCAGCCCGGCGAGAACATTTTGTGCCATAGTTGAAGAACAGCCAATGCGTAGCGTCCCGATGGGGGTGTTATTGAAGGCATACAGTTGCTCATGAACATCCTGCACTTCATGAAGCATACGACGGCAGCCTGGTAGTAAATTCTACCGGCTTCGGTCAGGCCAATGCTGCGTGTGCTACGGTTTAACAGCTTTACCTGCAACTCATCTTCCAGTTTTGACACCGTCTGACTGATGGACGAAACGCTCATCTGTAGCTGTCTGGCGGCGGCGGTAAAAGAGCCAAATTCAACTACTTTGGCAAACACCGACATGCGTTTTAGTCGTTCCATTATTCACTCTGACTTAAAAGTGATTTAGATCACATAATATAGATAACAGCATAACAGTTACGCTAATATATTAAATATCAATCTACAGCAATGTTGCTCTCGCCCGGCTTTCCATGCCCTTCTCTGCGGCGACAGATGCTGAAAATAATAACGCCTGCTCTCTCTTTACAACCAAGGTCAACATGAGTCTGTTTCCCGTTATCGTGGTGTTTGGGCTGTCCTTCCCACCGATATTTTTTGAATTGCTTTTATCACTGGCGATTTTCTGGCTGGTGCGCCGGGTACTTGTGCCAACAGGTATCTACGACTTTGTCTGGCATCCGGCGTTGTTCAACACCGCGCTCTATTGCTGCTTGTTTTATTTGATATCGCGACTGTTCGTTTGAGGTTGAAGTGAAAACACTAATAAGAAAATTCTCCCGTACGGCCATCACGGTCGTATTAGTCATTCTGGCCTTCATCGCAATTTTTAATGCCTGGGTCTATTACACCGAATCCCCCTGGACGCGTGACGCGCGCTTTAGCGCTGACGTCGTTGCGATCGCGCCGGACGTTTCTGGACTCATTACCCAGGTGAATGTTCATGATAACCAGCTGGTGAAAAAAGGACAGATACTGTTCACCATCGACCAGCCGCGCTATCAAAAGGCGCTTGAGGAAGCGCAAGCCGATGTTGCTTATTATCAGGTACTGGCACAGGAGAAACGCCAGGAGGCCGGACGTCGTAACCGTCTCGGTGTGCAGGCGATGTCTCGCGAAGAGATCGACCAGGCTAACAACGTACTACAAACGGTTCTGCATCAGTTAGCGAAAGCGCAGGCGACCCGCGATCTGGCAAAACTGGATCTTGAACGCACGGTGATCCGCGCGGCCAGCAGATGGCTGGGTGACCAACCTCAACGTCTATACCGGTGAGTTTATTACTCGAGGATCAACGGCGGTTGCGCTGGTGAAACAGAACTCCTTCTATGTACTGGCCTATATGGAAGAAACTAAGCTGGAAGGGGTGCGTCCGGGGTATCGTGCAGAGATCACGCCGCTTGGCAGTAACAAGTGCTGAAAGGGACTGTTGATAGTGTTGCCGCAGGGGTCACCAACGCCAGCAGCACGCGTGACGACAAAGGGATGGCGACTATAGACTCTAACCTTGAATGGGTGCGTCTTGCGCAACGTGTTCCGGTTCGTATTCGTCTCGACAACCAGCAAGAGAACATCTGCCTGCGGGCACCACTGCTACAGTGGTGGTCACTGGCAAACAAGATCGCGACGAAAGCCAGGATTCGTTCTTCCGTAAAATGGCCCATCGCCTGCGTGAGTTTGGTTAATCACGATGGGTATTTTCTCCATTGCTAACCAACATATTCGCTTTGCGGTAAAACTGGCGACCGCCATTGTACTGGCGCTGTTTGTTGGCTTTCACTTCCAGCTGGAACGCCACGCTGGGCGGTACTGACAGCGGCGATTGTTGCCGCCGGTCCGGCCTTTGCTGCGGGAGGTGAACCGTATTCTGGCGCTATTCGTTATCGTGGCTTTTTGCGCATCATCGGCACATTTATTGGCTGTATTGCCGGACTGGTGATCATCATTGCGATGATCCGCGCACCATTATTGATGATTCTGGTGTGCTGTATCTGGGCCGGTTTTTGTACCTGGATATCCTCGCTGGTACGAATAGAAAACTCGTACGCGTGGGGGCTGGCCGGTTATACCGCGCTGATCATTGTGATCACCATTCAGCCGGAACCATTGCTTACGCCGCAGTTTGCCGTCGAACGTTGTAGCGAGATCGTTATCGGTATTGTGTGTGCGATTATGGCGGATTTGCTCTTTTCTCCGCGATCGATCAAACAAGAAGTGGATCGAGAGCTGGAAAGTTTGCTGGTCGCGCAATATCAATTAATGCAACTCTGTATCAAGCATGGCGATGGTGAAGTTGTCGATAAAGCCTGGGGCGACCTGGTGCGACGCACCACGGCGCTACAAGGCATGCGCAGCAACCTGAATATGGAATCTTCCCGCTGGGCGCGGGCCAATCGACGTTTAAAAGCGATCAATACGCTATCGCTGACGCTGATTACCCAATCCTGCGAAACTTATCTTATTCAGAATACGCGCCCGGAATTGATCACTGATACTTTCCGCGAATTTTTTGACACGCCGGTAGAAACCGCGCAGGACGTCCACAAGCAGCTCAACGCCTGCGGAGAGTTATCGCCTGGACCGGGGAACGGGAAACGCCTGTCACCATTTATAGCTGGGTCGCGGCGGCAACGCGTTATCAGCTTCTCAAGCGCGGCGTTATCAGTAACACAAAAATCAACGCCACCGAAGAAGAGATCCTGCAAGGCGAACCGGAAGTCAAAGTAGAGTCAGCCGAACGTCATCATGCGATGGTTAACTTCTGGCGAACCACACTTTCCTGCATTCTGGGCACGCTTTTCTGGCTGTGGACGGGCTGGACTTCGGCAGTGTGCAATGGTGATGATTGCGGTAGTGACGTCACTGGCAATGCGTTTGCCGAATCCACGCATGGTGGCGATCGACTTTATCTACGGGACGCTGGCCGCGCTGCCGTTAGGGCTGCTCTACTTTTGGTGATTATCCCTAATACCCAACAGAGCATGTTGCTGCTGTGTATTAGCCTGGCAGTGCTGGGATTTTTCCTCGGTATAGAAGTACAGAAACGGCGACTGGGCTCGATGGGGGCGCTGGCCAGCACCATAAATATTATCGTGCTGGATAACCCGATGACTTTCCATTTCAGTCAGTTTCTCGACAGCGCATTAGGCAAATCGTCGGCTGTGTGCTCGCGTTCACCGTTATTTTGCTTGTGCGGGATAAATCGCGCGACAGGACCGGACGTGTACTGCTTAATCAGTTTGTTTCTGCCGCTGTTTCCGCGATGACTACCAATGTGGCACGTCGTAAAGAGAACCACCTCCCGGCACTTTATCAGCAGCTGTTTTTGCTGATGAATAAGTTCCCAGGGGATTTGCCGAAATTTCGCCTGGCGCTGACGATGATTATCGCGCACCAGCGCCTGCGTGATGCGCCGATCCCGGTTAACGAGGATTTATCGGCGTTTCACCGACAAATGCGCCGCACAGCAGACCATGTGATATCTGCCCGTAGCGATGATAAACGTCGTCGGTACTTTGGCCAGTTGCTGGAAGAACTGGAAATCTACCAGGAAAAGCTACGCATCTGGCAAGCGCACCGCAGGTGACGGAACCGGTTCATCGGCTGGCGGGGATGCTCCATAAGTATCAACATGCGTTGACCGATAGTTAAGTCAAAACCGACGCCAAAAGCGTCGGTTTTTTCATGGCTATACTTAGCGATGCACGGCAGAACTCGCCGCGAAACGTGACGGTGGCAACAGATGAATATTTATACCTTTGATTTTGATGAGATTGAGAGTCAGGAGGATTTTTATCGTGACTTTAGCCAAACCTTTGGTCTGGCGAAAGATAAGGTACGCGATCTCGACTCACTATGGGATGTGTTAATGAACGATGTCCTGCCGCTACCACTTGAGATTGAATTTGTTCATCTGGGAGAGAAAACGCGTCGCCGTTTTGGCGCGTTAATATTGCTGTTTGATGAGGCAGAGGAAGAGCTGGAAGGGCATTTGCGTTTTAATGTTCGTCATTAGCGCGAAAAAAAGCCCCCGAACCGGGGGCAATATCGTCGGACAAGACGATGAGGGTTTATTTGTACAGTTCAGCCGTAGCGTGCCAGGTGTCACCGCTACGAGCTCAGTAATCTGGTAGGCCGTTGCGCCTTTCTCTTCCGCTTTTTTGTTCAGCATTTCACGCATATCCATTGGCGAAGACGCCACACCACTTACGGATACGGTCCCGATTGCTTCACGATTTTGTGCTTGTGCAGCATCAATGGAGTCGGCAGCGAATGCACCGAAAGAGAGAACAGAAAGTACGCTTAATGCAGCTACAGTGGTTTTGATTTTCATGATTTTTACCTCGACATAATCTTTTAGCTGGGTCTTTGTTTCGTGACCCATATCACAAAATCAAGTATACACTAATTATTGAACTAATTAATACCACGCTAACTGTTTCAGTTGATACTAAGTGTTAAAAATGTGAATTTTAATAACAAAAAAGTATAAAAAACACGGTTATTTATTATTAATTATAGTATTTTCAATTAGATAATGAATTTTGCATAATGTGCTTTTTTTACCGTATGTATTCATTTTGTGAATGATGTGTCGCGGTAAAACGCACTATTCGTTAAATGTATCGCAGGAGAAAGAAGGGGAATGAGAGGGATAAGCAACATTTTCCCCGCCGCCAGAAGCGACGGGGGCAGAGATTAAAGCTCCTGGTCGAACAGCTCTAAAATTGCTTCGTACAGGTCTTTGACGGTGAAACCGTTAGCAGGGGTGGTAAAGATGGTGTCATCGCCAGCGATGGTGCCCAGAATACCTTCTGCTTTGCCCAGTGAGTCCAGCAGCGAGCAATTAACTGCGCCGCGCCAGGGCTGGTATGAATCACGACAACTGCATCGTTGTAGTCGATATCCAGCACCAGATTCTTCAATGGACTGGAGGTAGTTGGTACACCCAGTTCAGCTGGCAGGCAGTAAACCATTTCCATTTTGGCATTGCGTGTACGTACAGCACCAAACTTGGTCAACATCCGCGAGACTTTAGACTGATTAATATTGTCAAAGCCTTGCTCCTGCAACGCGGCGACGATTTCGCCCTGGGAGCTAAATTTCTCTTCTTTAAGTAATGCTTTAAATGCTTTAACTAGTTCTTCTTGCTTAGCCGAGCTTCGCATAAGTCACCCGATATGGTGGTTGATACAACATTATTGTGCATACAGATGAATTTTTATGCAAACAGTCAGCCCTGAAGAAGGCTGAAATAATGTTATGAAAGAGCGGGATTTTATCAAATTTCGTTATTGAGAAACATGCCTGCGTCACGGCATGCAAATTCTGCTTAAAAGTAAATTAATTGTTATCAAATTGATGTTGTTTTGGCTGAACGGTAGGGTATATTGTCACCACCTGTTGGAATGTTGCGCTAATGCATAAGCGACTGTTAATTACGTAAGTTAGGTTCCTGATTACGGCAATTAAATGCATAAACGCTAAACTTGCGTGACTACACATTCTTGAGATGTGGTCATTGTAAACGGCAATTTTGTGGATTAAGGTCGCGGCAGCGGAGCAACATATCTTAGTTTATCAATATAATAAGGAGTTTAGGATGAAAGTCGCAGTCCTCGGCGCTGCTGGCGGTATTGGCCAGGCGCTTGCACTACTGTTAAAAACCAACTGCCTTCAGGTTCAGAACTCTCTCTGTATGATATCGCTCCAGTGACTCCCGGTGTGGCCGTCGATCTGAGCCATATCCCTACTGCTGTGAAAATCAAAGGTTTTTCTGGTGAAGATGCGACTCCGGCGCTGGAAGGCGCAGATGTCGTTCTTATCTCTGCAGGTGTAGCGCGTAAACCGGGTATGGATCGTTCCGACCTGTTTAACGTTAACGCCGGCATCGTGAAAAACCTGGTACAGCAAGTTGCGAAAACCTGCCCGAAAGCGTGCATTGGTATTATCACTAACCCGGTTAACACCACTGTTGCAATTGCTGCTGAAGTGCTGAAAAAAGCCGGTGTTTATGACAAAAACAAACTGTTCGGCGTTACCACGCTGGATATCATTCGTTCCAACACCTTTGTTGCGGAACTGAAAGGCAAACAGCCAGGCGAAGTTGAAGTGCCGGTTATTGGCGGTCACTCTGGTGTTACCATTCTGCCGCTGCTGTCACAGGTTCCTGGCGTTAGTTTTACCGAGCAGGAAGTGGCTGATCTGACCAAACGTATCCAGAACGCGGGTACTGAGGTGGTTGAAGCGAAAGCCGGTGGCGGGTCTGCAACCCTGTCTATGGGCCAGGCAGCTGCACGTTTTGGTCTGTCTCTGGTTCGTGCACTGCAGGGCGAACAAGGCGTTGTCGAATGTGCCTACGTTGAAGGCGACGGTCAGTACGCCCGTTTCTTCTCTCAACCGCTGCTGCTGGGTAAAAACGGCGTGGAAGAGCGTAAATCTATCGGTACCCTGAGCGCATTTGAACAGAACGCGCTGGAAGGTATGCTGGATACGCTGAAGAAAGATATCGCCCTGGGCGAAGAGTTCGTTAATAAGTAATTGATTAGCGAATAATAAAAAACCGGAGCACAGACTCCGGTTTTTGTTTTGAGCACTCGACTTAATTGGTTGCCGGATATTCCTGAATGGTGACCTGCAGCGTTAACTGCTTATCATCACGCATCACTACAACCGGGATCACCGAACCAGGGCGAATTTCCGCCACCTGATCCATCGTCTCCAGAGCAGAGATGGCCGGTTTGTTATCCACCGAAATAATCAGATCGTTGACCTGAATACCCGCATTCGCCGCTGGGCCGTCAGGTGACACTTCATTAACCACGATCCCTTGCAGTT
>ENA-OQER01001265-OQER01001265.1-human-gut-metagenome-genome-assembly--contig:-NODE-1265-length-12562-cov-2.419461_pt1 | contig 12562 bp, 17 predicted proteins | sample MGYA00242797_ERZ504639 | MGnify/ENA primary metagenome ERZ504639 (study PRJEB26092, sample SAMD00036306) | human gut metagenome | host: Homo sapiens | study: EMG produced TPA metagenomics assembly of...
TCCGAACCCATCTCCTATCGGAAACAAGTTCGGATTATTTTGTTTGGTCCGAGTGGCGAGAATCGAACTCACGGCCTCTTGAACCCCATTCAAGCGCGCTACCAAAACTGCGCTACACCCGGATATCGACCGCCGCTTCCCTACCGAAGCGTGGCGACATGAGATATTATACTCAGATACAGCAGTTTTGTCAACAGATTTTTACAATTTTCTTTGCTTTTTTCGTAAAAAGTCTGATTTTTGCGAAAGTACGCGCTTTATTTATTTTGCTTTTTTTCTTGCAGGAGCTTGTCTTTTTTCCAAAAGCGGTTTCAGATATTGACCGGTAAAGCTGCCCGGCACCTCTGCACCTGTTCGGGCGTGCCTTCGGCCACGATCTCGCCGCCTGCACTGCCGCCTTCAGGGCCAAGGTCAATGATATGGTCGGCGCACTTGATAAGATCCAGATTGTGCTCGATGACAATAACCGTGTTGCCCGCATCTACCAGCTTCTGCAGCACCTCGATCAGGCGGTGCACATCTGCAATATGCAGGCCGGTAGTAGCTCGTCCAGAATATACACGGTCTTGCCAGTGCTGCGGCGGGCCAACTCATTGGCCAGCTTCACGCGCTGTGCTTCGCCGCCGGAAAGGGTGGTGGCGCTCTGGCCCAGTGTTACATAACCAAGACCCACGTCCAGCAGGGTCTGCAGCTTGCGGGCGATCTTGGGCTGGTTGGAAAAGAATACCACTGCTTCCTCCACGGTCATGTTCAGCACATCGGAGATGGTCTTTTCCTTATACTTCACTTCCAGCGTTTCGCGGTTGTAACGCGCCCCCTTGCATACCTCGCAGCACGTACACATCCGGCAGGAAGTGCATCTCGATCTGCAGAATACCGTTGCCCTCACAGGCTTCGCAACGGCCGCCCTTGACATTAAAACTGAAACGCCCCGGGCCGTAACCGCGCATTTTGGCATCCTGTGTCTGGGAGAATACCGTGCGGATATCATTGAACACACCGGTATAAGTGGCCGGATTGGAGCGCGGCGTACGGCCAATGGCTGCTGGTCGATACCGATGACCTTATCCACAAATTCCAGCCCTTCTACCCCATCGCATTTGCCTGCGCGGAACGCGCACCGTTCAGCTCGCAGGCAAGCGTCTTATACAGAATTTCGTTGATGAGGCTGGACTTGCCGGAGCCGGAAATGCCGGTAACGCAAATAAACTCTCCCAGCGGGAATTTCACGTCGATATTGTGCAGGTTATTTTCCCGTGCACCCCGCACAGTAAGGTAATTGCCGTTGCCGGTGCGGCGGGTCTGCGGTACGGCAATGCGTTTGCGGCCGGAGAGATAATCACCGGTGATGCTGCGCTTTGCCTTGCAGATGTCCTTCACGCTGCCAGCGGCTACGATCTCACCGCCATGCACGCCTGCGCCCGGGCCTACATCCACGATATAATCCGCGCTGCGCATGGTATCTTCATCATGCTCCACCACAATGACTGTGTTGCCGAGGTCGCGGAGATTTTTCAGGGTGGCAATGAGCTTATCGTTATCGCGCTGATGCAAGCCGATGGACGGCTCGTCCAGCACATAGAGCACGCCGGAAAGCGCACTGCCGATTTGAGTGGTCAGGCGGATGCGCTGGCTCTCGCCGCCGGAAAGAGTGCCTGCTGAGCGGGCCAGCGTGAGATAATCCAGACCCACGCTCTGCAAAAACTGCAGGCGGTTCCGGATCTCCTTCATGATCTGGCCGCCAATCTGCTTCTGTTTTTCGGTCAGGTTCGGTTCGTTCTCAGCAATGAATTTCAGCTCGTCCCGGATGGACATCTCGCAGAAATCGCTGATGTTCTTATTCCCGATGGTCACAGCCAGCACCACAGGTTTCAGGCGCTTGCCGTGGCAGTCCGGGCACTCCACGCCGGACATGAAGCTGCCGATTTCTTCCTTCATCCACTCGCTGTTGGTCTCGCGGAAGCGGCGCTCAAGGTTCTCCACGATGCCCTCGAAGGTATTATAATACACACCGCTTCCGAACTCATTCGTACGGTGCATCTCAATTTTTTCGCCATTGGTTCCGTACAGCAACGCATTGACCGCTTCGGTGCTCATCTCTTTGATGGGCGTATCCAGCGTAAAGCCGTACTTTTTTCCAAGGCCAAGGTAATACATTTCGGATACAGACCCCTCGGCATAGTACCAGCCGCTGGCCTTGATGGCACCCTCACGGATGGAAAGGTTCCGGTTGGGCAGGATGCGTTCCTCGTCCACCCGCATAAAAGTGCCAAGGCCGGTACACTTTTCGCAGGCTCCCAGTGGGTTATTGAAGGAGAAGAGCCGGGGTGACAGGTCGCTGATGGAAATGCCGTGCTCCGGGCAGGCAAAGTTCTGGCTGAAGGTCATACAATCGCCGCCGATCACGTCCACTTCGGCGATGCCGCCGGTAAGCGCCAGCGCGGTTTCCAGCGAATCTGCCAGACGGCCCCGGATGCCCTTGCGCATGGCAAGGCGGTCCACCACGATCTCCACCGTATGCTTGATGTTCTTTTCCAGCTTGATCTCTTCGTCAAGATCATACAGGTTGCCGTCGATCTTCACACGAGCATAGCCACCGCGGCGGGCAGCATCCAGCTCTTTCTGCTGGGTGCCTTTGCGCTGGCGCACCACAGGAGCCAGCACCTGAAACTTCGCACCTTCGTCCAGTTTGAGTACCGCGTCCACCATTTCGTCCACGGTCTGCTGCTGATCACCCGCCCGCACACCGGGCAGTGGGGCACGCCCACGCGGGCGTACAGAAGTCGCAGATAATCGTAGATCTCCGTCACGGTGCCCACGGTGGAACGCGGGTTGTGGCTGGTGGTTTTCTGGTCGATGGAAATTGCCGGTGACAGGCCGGTAATCTCGTCACATCGGGCTTGTCCATGCGGCCCAAAAACATGCGTGCGTAGCTGGAAAGGCTTTCCACATAGCGGCGCTGGCCGTCGGCATAGATGGTGTCGAACGCAAGGCTCGACTTGCCCGAACCGGAAAGGCCGGTCATGACGATCAGCTTTTCCCTCGGGAGGGTCAGGTTAACATTTTTCAGGTTGTGCTCGCGGGCACCTTTGATGACGATTTTATCGTTTGCCAAGGTATTTTCTCCCTTTTCGTTGTGTCTGTGAATGATTCTGTTTGCGCTCCGTTTCTGCCGCAGAGTCCACCGTCGGGTTCTCGCCCCGGCGCAGTCGGTCGATCTGGTCACGCAGGAAGGCCGCGTGCTCAAACTCCAGCAGCTTCGCCGCTTCCTTCATCTCACGGGTCAGGCGCTCGATGGCGGCCTCCCGCTCCATCCTGCCCATGCGGCGGGTGTTCAGCTTAGCGTTCTCCGCTTTATCGCTGATCTCGATGCTGTCTGCAATGGCCTTGACGATGGTTTTTGGCACGATGCCATGTTCTTTATTGTAGGCCATCTGGATGGCGCGGCGGCGCTCGGTCTCGGTGATGGCGCGGTCCATGCTGTCGGTGACGATATCCGCGTACATGATGACAAGGCCCTCGGCATTGCGGGCCGCGCGGCCAATGGTCTGGATCAGGCTGGTCTCGCTGCGCAGAAAGCCCTCCTTGTCGGCATCCAGAATGGCCACAAGGCTCACCTCGGGCAGTCAAGACCCTCGCGCAGCAGGTTGATGCCCACCACAACATCAATGGAGCCAAGGCGCAGGTCCTTGATGATCTCCATGCGCTCAAAGGTATCCACCTCGTGGTGCATATACTTGACCTTGATGCCCTGTTCGGTAAGGTAGTCGGTCAGGTCTTCGGCCATTTTCTTGGTCAGCGTGGTCACGAGAACGCGCTCGTGCCGCTGGATGCGGGTATTGATCTCGCCCAACAGATCCACCACCTGCCCTTCCACCGGGCGCACCGAAATGAGCGGGTCCAAAAGGCCGGTGGGCCGGATGACCTGCTGCGCCACCTGCGTGCTGTTCTGCCGCTCGTAGTCGCCGGGCGTAGCCGAAACGAAGATCATCTGGTTCAGCTTGGACTCCACCTCCTCGAACTTGAGTGGGCGGTTATCGAAGGCGGACGGCAGGCGGAAGCCGTACTCCACCAGCGTTTTTTTGCGGGCATAGTCGCCGCCGTACATGGCGCGCACCTGCGGCAGGGTAACATGGCTCTCGTCCACAAACAGCAGAAAATCATCCGGGAAATAATCCAGCAGAGTGGTGGGCATACTGCCCGGCGCACGGCCCGAAAGCACCGCCGAATAGTTCTCGATGCCTTTGCACATGCCCACCTCGTTAAGCATCTCAATGTCGTAATTGGTGCGCTGGGCAATGCGCTGCGCCTCGATCAGCTTGCCCTCGGCGGTGAACTGCTTCACCTGTGCGTCGCACTCGGCGCGGATCTTTCCAGTGCTGCGGCCTTCTTCTCGGCGCTGACGATATAGTGGCTGGCCGGGAAGATGGCTACATGCTTGACTACATTCTGTTTGGCACCGGTGAGAGGGTTGAACTCCGTGATGCGGTCGATCTCGTCCCCAAAAAATTCCACACGGATGGCAAGCTCGCTCATATAGCAAGGTAGATGTCCACGATATCGCCGTGCACACGGAACTTGTTGCGCACAAAATTCACGTCGTTGCGCTCATATTGCAAAGTGACCAGCTTCTGGCACAGCTCGTCCCGCTCCATCTGCATGCCGGGGCGCAGGCTGATGACCATGCTGCGGTAGTCGATGGGGTCACCCAGCGAGTAGATGCAGGACACCGATGCTACAATGATCACGTCCCGCCGCTCCGAAAGCGCGCCGTGGCCGAATGGCGCAGGCGGTCGATCTCGTCGTTGATGGCGCTGTCCTTTTCAATATAGGTATCCGTGCTGGGGATATAGGCTTCCGGCTGGTAGTAATCGTAGTAGGAGACGAAATACTCCACCGCGTTGTTGGGGAAAAACGACCGGAACTCGGTGCACAGCTGGGCCGCCAGCGTTTTGTTGTGGGCCAGAACCAGCGTGGGCCGGTTGCATTTTGCAATGACATTGGCCATGGTAAAGGTCTTTCCGCTGCCGGTAACACCCAGCAGGGTCTGGCAGCGGTCGCCCCGCTCCACGCCTTTCACCAGTGTTTCAATGGCCTGCGGCTGGTCGCCGGTGGGCTGGTAAGAGGATACCAGTTCAAATTTTTCGTCTGCCATCTTCCCTCTCCTCTCCGGCCCTCGCGCAAAGAACCACAATCAGTTGTATTTTACGGTTTGATTATAGCACACCAGTTTTATAATGTAAACACTTTTTTGTTGTTTCACGGATCAAGGCCAGAAAAGCGTACCTGTTTTAAGTCATAGATCGGCAGGCGGTTTGCGTCCCGCATGGAGAAATACTCCGTATCGGTCAGGATGAAGTGATCCAGCAGATGGATGTTCACAAAGGCCCAATGCCCGGGCAATATTACCTGTGGCCTCCAGATCCTCCATGGAGGGCAAGGCCGCACCGTTGGGGTGGTTGTGGCTGAGCACCACCGTGTCAGTGCCGCCCTTGATGGCCGCAGACACCACATCCTTGATGTCCAGACTTACCCGGTCGGTGGTGCCTTCCCGCAGCCAGACCGCCGCGCGCACCCGCTTACGGCTGTCCAGACTGACCAGCATTGCACGCTCGTAATCCGACCACGCAAACTTCGCCATCAGATAGCTGCCCATCTGCTCCGTAGTTCTGATGCAGCGGGTAGTGCTGGTACGGCTGCGGCCATAGTAGCGGCTGATCTCCGGCAGCAGATGCAGCATCCGGGCTGTGGCCGGGCCTACGCCCTCCACAGTGCACAGCTCTTCCTCGCTGGCTTCCAGCACAGCGGCAAAATCGCCAAAGCGGTCGATCAGGTCGTGAGCGATGCCGTTGGTGTCCTTCTGGCGTTGGTGAGGTACAGCACATATTCCAGCGCTTCGTGCTCGGCCAGACTGTCCAGACCGTAGTTCTGCACCCGTTCGCGCATCCGCTGGCGGTGTCCCTGATGCCGTTTGTGTTCTGCCATTGCGGTACTCTCCTTCTGATTCATTCCTTATAATAGTACCCATTTTGCGCCCGGAACTCAAGGTTTGCGGTAAAATAGTTTTGATCCGGGGCGTTTCCGCGTTGACTTGCAGCCAAGGCTGTATTACTATAAAGGTATCTCTTGAAAATTGAGGAACATTTATGAAACAATATACCGCAACCGCCAACGACGACGGCGTTCGTCTTTCCCGCTTTGTGCAGAGCGTGACCCGCGATTTTCCCACCAGCCTTTTGTACAAGAGCTTCCGCAATAAGCGCGTGAAGGTAAACGGAAAAAAGGCCGTGCCGGAGTACCGCATTCAGGCAGGCGACCTGATCGAGCTGTACATCAACGACGAGTTTTCCCGCCGGAAGCGCAAAACCGTGCAGAAAGCCGCGCCGAAAAAAAGCAGAATCAGCCCAAGGTCAATGTCATTTATGAGGACGAAAACATTGCTGTGCTGTACAAACCACCACTTTTGTGCCATAGCGACCGCACCGGCGATGCAAACCTTGTGGACGCTTTTACCCAGTATCTGCCGAAAAAGGCGAGTACGACCCCCACGGCGAGAACCGGTTCAAGCCCGGCATTTGCAACCGGCTGGACCGCGGCACCGAGGGCCTTGTGATCGCCGCCAAGAGCTACACCGCCTGCGGGACATGAACGAGATCATCCGCACTGACCTACTCAAAAAGGAGTACTACACCATCACGGTGGGTATCCCGCAGTCCGGGCGGTTCACCGCATGGTGGGAGCACGACGAGAAGAACAACAAGGTAAGCATCCATGCACATCAGTCGCAGGACGAGCGCCGCAAGCAGATCATTACGGACGTGGACGTACTGCGCACCGCCGGGCCGTTCGCCTGTGCAAGATCGGCCTTGTCACCGGCCGTACCCACCAGATCCGTGCACATCTGGCCTATCTGGACCGTCCGGTTCTGGGCGACATCAAGTACGGCAACCGCAAGATGAACGAGCGCACCGGCACCAAAACGCAGGCCCTGTGCGCTGTGCGGGTCACTTTCCTTGATATTCCCGAGGAAAACACCCTGCATTATCTCTCCGGCAAGGTCGTCAAGCTGAAGGACCCGCAGATCATAAAGCAGTTCGATGCGCTGGATAAGAGCAAGAACAGCGAGGAAAACCACCCTGCATAAAGTGGAAACAAAAAGCGGCCGCTGTACTTTACCGTACAGCAGCCGTTTTTCTCTTTGTTTTTTACTTTTGTCGGAGTCCTGCTCCGTCTTTTCCTGCGATTCCTGTTCACGGCGCAGCTCTTTGATGCGCTTTCTCTCGCTCTGGACATGGGGCCATGGCCAGCTGAAGCCCTCGTTCTCACGGCACCATTTGACCAGCGGATAGAAGCAAAAGCCAGACCGAAGAGGTACAGCAGAGCGTACAGCAGGCATCCAGCGTGATGAGTGCATCCAGTGCACCGATCACCGCCACCACGCAGCCTGCCTTCAAAAAGAACAGGCCGTTCTGGCGGCAGTATTCCTCAAGTGTTCCGCTTTGACGGCACGGCGGCCCTGATCTCCCCAGACACGGGGATTTTCATGACCGAATAGCCGTAGAATATCATCATCAGGCCAAGGTGAGCTGAAAGCCAAAAAACATTTATGATACCTCTTAATCTTCAAACAGCGGCTTCATCAGGGGCAGGAAATCCAGCGTTGCAAAGTAATCGCGCGGCGTCTCGGCACGGCGGATCAGACGGTGGGTGCCATCCTCGCACAGCAGCACTTCGGCGCTGCGCAGCTTGCCGTTGTAGTTGTAGCCCATGGCAGAGCCGTGTGCACCGGTGTCGTGGATATAAACGATGTCGCCAATGTCGATCTTGGGCAGCATCCGGTCAATGGCAAACTTGTCGTTGTTCTCGCACAGACCGCCCACCACATCGTACATATGGTCGCAAGGCTCATTTTCCTTGCCCAGCACGGTGATGTGGTGGTAAGCGCCGTACATGGCCGGGCGCATCAGGTTGGCTGCGCAGGCATCCAGACCGATGTATTCCTTATAGATGTGCTTTTCATGGATGGCAGTTGCCACCAGTGCGCCGTAGGGGCCGGTGGTAAAGCGGCCCATCTCAGTAAAGATGGCCACATCGCCCATGCCTGCGGGCACCAGAATTTCCTCAAACTTCTTGCGCACACCCTCGCCGATGGCCATGATATCGTTCTCGGTCTGCTCCGGGCGGTACGGGATGCCCACACCGCCGGACAGGTTGATATAACCGATGTGCACACCGGTGGCCTTCTGCACCCGGACAGCCAGCTGGAACAGGATACCTGCCAGCTCCGGGTAATACTCATCGGAAATGGTATTGGAAGCAAGGAAAGCGTGGATGCCGAAGTTCTTGGCACCCTTGGCGGCCAGCTTCTTGTAGCTTTCGATCATCTGCTCCTCGGTCATGCCGTACTTGGCATCGCCGGGCTTGTCCATGACCTGAAAGCCCTCTTCGCTCTCGCCTAGACTGAAGGTGCCGCCCGGGTTATAGCGGCAGAAGATGTTCTCCGGCACACCGGCGACACGCTCCAGAAATTCCACCATGGTGGCATCGTCCAGATTGATGTAGGAGCCCAGCTCGTAGGCTTCTTCATATCCTCCACGGGAGTCTGGTTGGAGGAGAACATGATTTCACTGCCGGAGAAACCGCACACCTCGCTGAGCATCAGCTCAGTCAGGGACGAGCAGTCCACGCCGCAGCCCTCCTCCTTGAGGATCTGCAGGATGACAGGGTTTGGCAGAGCCTTGACGGCAAAATACTCCTTGAAGCCTTTGTTCCAGCTGAATGCCTTGTTGATGCGGCGGGCATTTTCACGGATGCCCTTCTCATCGTAGACATGGAACGGCGTGGGCACATCCTGAATGATCTCCTGTGCCATCGCCTCGGTCAGAAACGGTTTCTTTTCCATAGTAACATCCCTCTCATTTTATATGCACGCGGCCGATCGCCGCAGTGACATCAGTAGAAACTCCTTTCGTCATCGCTGATGCGATGCCACCCATTCCCCTTTTTGTCGCTGGCGCGACATCTGTTTTTCTCTTTGTTACCTGTGGTGACATTTCTCCCCGGCGCAGGGAGAATCTGTCCCGGCCGGGGGAAGTCTTTCTCAAAGAGGGAGGCTTTGCCGCACGGACAAGCTCCCTCTTTGAGGGGGCTGTCTGCGCAGCAGACTGGGGGAGTTTACAGCTTCAGATTCTGGCGGGTGGGGGTGAAGGTCGGGATCATCTTTGCCAGCTGCTGCACCACACCCTCGTCGTTGTGCTCTGCCGCAGCGGCAAGCTCCTGCAGCTGCCCGTAGAACTCGGCCAGATCGATGCTGCGCGGCGAAGCCACAAAAATTTTATTGTGCTGGGTGCGGCGCATCTTATCCTGCTCCTCGTCCATCATCAGCTCTTCGTAGAGCTTCTCGCCCGGACGCAGACCCACGATCTTGATCTCCATATTCACGCCCGGCTCATAGCCGTAAAAGCGGATGAGCTGCTTGGCAAGATCCATGATCTTGACCGGCTCGCCCATGTCCAGCACATAGATATTGCCGCTTTCGGCCAGCGCACCGGCCTGCAGCACCAGCTGGGCCGCTTCCGGAATGGTCATAAAGTAGCGCTCAATGTTGGGATCCGTCAGGGTGACAGGCCCGCCTTTTTTGATCTGGGCCTCAAACAGCGGAATGACGCTGCCGTGGCTGCCCAGCACATTGCCAAAACGCACAGCCACACACTTCATATCCGTGTTGCCCGCAAAGGTCTGAATGAGCATTTCGCAGATGCGCTTGGTACAGCCCATCACACTGGTGGGGTTCACAGCCTTATCGGTGGAAAGCTGCACGAACCGCTCCACGTCGTGTTCGCTGGCGCTCACCAGCAGATTTTTGGTGCCCAGAACATTGTTCTTGACCGCTTCTGCAGGGCTGACCTCCATCAGCGGCACATGCTTGTGTGCTGCCGCATGGAACACCACAGTGGGATGATAGGTTTCAAAAACCTCATCCAGACGCTTTTTATCGCGGATGGAGCCAATGAGCACCGTTACCGGGATATCCCGGCCGTACTTCTGCTGCAGCTCCATCAAAAGCTCATAGGCGCAGTTCTCGTAGATATCAAAAATAAGCAGCTTGCCGGGCTTGAAGCGCATCACCTGACGGCACAGTTCACTGCCGATGGAGCCGCCGCCGCCCGTGACCAGAACGGTCTTGCCGGTGAGGTAGCCGGAGATCTGATCGGTATCCAGCGTCACCTCATCGCGGGAAAGGAAGTCCGCCGGGTTCAACTCGCGGAAGGCTCCCTGCTGCGGTGTACCGCTGCCCACCAGCTGCGGGTCACTGAGCAGCTGCACCGCACAATGGGTGCTGACGCACAGATCGATGACATGGTTCAGCTTGCTGCCCTTCAGGGTAGGAACGGCGATGATGATGCTGTGGATGCCGTAGCGCTTGCACAGGTCCGGGATATCCTCCAGCGTGCCCTTCACCGGCACCCCGTGGATGGTCTGGTTGAGTTTTGTGGGATCATCGTCCACCGCCACCACCGCGTGACCATATTCCTTATTGGATTTGCACACGTTGATGGCCCATGCACCGGCTTCGCCTGCACCTACGATCATCACCGGGCGGTTGGGGTCCTTGCTGGCAGCGCCGCGCAGCTTTTCGCCCAGCGGGTGGTTCAGGAACAGCCGCCATGCCAGACGGCTGCCGCCCACCAGCAGGAAGATGAGCACCGCCGCCATACAGTTGGCGGAGTTGAACAGCACGCCGTGGATGCACAGACGGTTGACACAGTAGACGACAACGGTAGGCACAGCCACCGTTCCCGCCAGACGCATCAGGTCGCGTTCACCGGCATACTTCCACAGTACGGAGTACAGCCCGCTGAACAGAAAGCTGGCAATGTACACCGCCACGATCCATGGCAGATTTTCGTACAGAAGCTCACGGTTATGCGGCCACCAGGCAGCTTCCACTGCTCCGTCTGCCCGCAGCAGAAGCGCAAAATAAAAGCTGAATGCAACAATGGCTGCATCCAGCAGCACAAGCAGCGCCCGGCGCGCAAGCACCTGCGGCGTGTTCTTTTTATCTTTCACAAAAAAGTCCTCTTTTTGCACACGGCGTAAAACGCCGCTGTTTTTGCCGGAAGGAGCTTCCGGCGTTCTGTCCTGCCCGGCACACCGGACAGCCCTATCTTTATATTATACTCAGAACACTGCAGAATGTCCAGAAAATTTGAATCCGCTGCCAAACTCCCTCTATTTTTTCGGCCTGCCGGGCCGGTGCGCAGCCCAGAGCGCGGCTGCTTCCTCTCCAAGGCCCAGCGGCCATGCCGCCAGCAGGAACACTCCTGTGGTAGCGCAGCCGCCTACGCCCAACGCGGCCAGCTGCAAAGGCAGCCGAGCCGCAAACCCATCCGCAAGCAGCTTCCGCAGCGCCATGCCAGCCGCCGCAGCCAGCACAGCTGCCAGTGCGGTGCACCCAGCCAGCGGCGGAATGCATGCTGCGTGCCGCTGGAAAACAGCAGATGCCCGGTGTTGGCCGCACAGGTGTACAGGCTGGAAAGCAGGATCACTGCCAAAAAGCCCTTCATGCCAAAGCGCGGCAGCAGCGCCACCACCCCGCCAATGCGCAGGATGGAATCCCACACGCTGTAGCGGAAGGCCGCCTTCTGCTCCCCTACCCCTTTCATGGCACCGTCCACCATGCTTTCCAGATACATCAGCGGCATGGCAGGAGCCAGCGTTTCCAGATAAACCCGGCATCCGCACTTTGGTACAAAGCTGTGCCAGCGGCCGTCCCCACACCCAGAACAGCACCCCTGCCAGCGCGGAAAAATAGCCGGTAAGCCGCAGCATCCGGTTCAAAAGTGCGTTGAGCCGTTCGGTTTGGCCCAGAATATGAGCCTGCGTGATCTCCGGCATCAGCAGCACCGAAAGACTGCCCAGCAGGCCAAATGGAACGTAAGCAGCGGCAGAGCCATGCCTTTCAGTTCTCCGTACTGCTCCAGCGCGGCGGTGCGCCCGCCCGCGTTGATCAGATAGACCGCAAGGCAGGCGGGCACCAGCATATTCTCCGCCGTGTGCAGGGCGCTTGCCAATACCCGCCCGCCCTCCACCGGCCACAGGATCTCCCACAGACGGCGGGCAGGGTCTGCCGGGCGGACGGCTTTTTGCCCCGCAAAGGCACTGCGGGCATCCCGCCGGTAAAAGGCCAGCATGCACAGCGCCGACACCGCTTCGCTGACGGCGTAGCTCCCAACACCAGCATACAGCGCACGCCCACCGCAAGGCCCTCGGTACGGGTAAGCGCCAGTGCCACCAGCGCGATGCGCACCGTCTGCTCCGTAAGCTGGCTGAACACATTGGGAGCTACATGCCGTCGGGCGATGAAAAAACCGCGCAGCACCGCCGAGACCGCCATCCACGCATTCCCAGCGCTGAAACGCGCAAAGCACCGACGGCGCGGACATCGCCAAGCCACAACCGGGCCGCAAGATCCGCTGTCGCCAGCTGCAGTGCAGCGGCAAACAGCCCCAGCACAAGTCCTGCCGCCATCAGACGGCGCAGCATGCCGCGGGCTGCACCA
>ENA-OQER01001266-OQER01001266.1-human-gut-metagenome-genome-assembly--contig:-NODE-1266-length-12552-cov-1.766197_pt1 | contig 12552 bp, 20 predicted proteins | sample MGYA00242797_ERZ504639 | MGnify/ENA primary metagenome ERZ504639 (study PRJEB26092, sample SAMD00036306) | human gut metagenome | host: Homo sapiens | study: EMG produced TPA metagenomics assembly of...
GGTAAGGTTAATCCACTGATTGGTTCTGCCGGTGTATCTGCAGTTCCAATGGCAGCCAGAGTATCACAGAAGGTCGGAGCTGAGGCAGACCCGACAAACTTCCTTCTGATGCATGCTATGGGACCAAACGTTGCGGGTGTTATCGGTACAGCCGTAGCTGCCGGAACATTCATGGGTAGTTTCCCCAGGTAAGGTTGAAAAATGCTGTCTGATGGATCAGGTTTGACAGGGTATTTGTTACATAAGACATTTGTCTACCTCCTGTTTAGTTCATTGTTGCAAGAGTATCTCCATTTTCAACGGCAGCACCCTCTGCAACATCGATGCTAGCGATCGTTCCGTCCTGAGGAGCAACAACCGGGATCTCCATCTTCATGGACTCAACGATCACTACGCTGTCACCAGCTTTTACGCTCTGTCCAACAGATGCAACGATTTTTACAACTTTTCCAGGAACCGCTGCGGAAACCTTAACAGAACCTGCGCCTGCTGCCGGAGCTGCTGCCTTTGGTGCTGCTGCCGGAGCTGCCTTAGGAGCCGGAGCTGCTGCTTTTGGTGCTGCTGCAACTGGAGCTGCTGCGTTTCCGTTCTCTTCTACAGTAACTTCATATGCTGTTCCGTTAACAGTAATTGTATAACTCTTCATTTTAAAATCCTCCTAAATAATGATTATCTTTTTCTGCGGTTGACTTTGCGGATGGAACGTACCACAAATCCGTCTGTGCTTGTCTTGCCTTCAGAAGCAGCGATTGCTGCAGCGATCACGGCAATAAGCTCACCATCATCTGTTACATCCTCAACAGCAGGCTCAGCAACTGGTGCTGCAACAACTGGCGCCGGAGCTGCGGCTGCCGGAGCCGGTGCGCTCTCTTTTTTCTTTCCTTCCACAAGTCCGGGAATATATTTGAAAAGAGAGATCACGAAGATCAGGAATACCAGGATCACAAATACGGTTCCAAGACCCATCACTGTGTTCATGGCTGCCTTCTCCATGTTCTGTGCCAGTGTATAATTCACATCAACTGTAAGAGAAGTCGGGGTTCCTGATTTATCAATACATAAGTGAAATTCGCTTTGTTTTTCTCGAAGGATACCGGAACAACAACAGTATACTGATCATCGGAATACTCCACTGTGATATCTTTCTCATTGATATCACCTTTTTTTCTCACCAAGCTCTTCTCTGGAGCCGTCCCATGCACTTGCAGCACTCTGTGTGAAAGCATCCTCTGATTCCAGATATCCCTGGATATCATCCTCAGACATTGCGATGGTCGCATCCGTCAGGCCCTTGGTTGTTGTGACAAGCTGACTCTTTACAGAATCATCAATCTCATCAGCAGCCCATGCAGTAGCTGTGCATCCGATCAGAAGTGCTGCCACGCAAAGAAGTGCCATGCAGACAGAAGAGATCTTTTTATAAAACTGTCTCATACGCTCACCTCACTTAGACTGTTCCATGCTTTTTGGATGGACGGTCTTCCCTTTTTGTGAACAGCATCTCAAAAGCACCGATTACATATTTTCTTGTATCTTCTGCTTTGATCACAGTATCCACATATCCTCTTGCTGCTGCAGATGCGATACCGTTCTGGAGTTCTTTGTACTCAGCTGCCTTCTCATTCAGTGTAGAAGCGTCAGCTCCCTCATACATGATCTTTGCTGCAAGGGAAGCATCCATCATACCGATCTCAGCTGTATCCCATGCATAAACCATATCTGCTCCGACAGATTTGCTGTTCATGGCAACGTATGCAGTTCCGTATGCTTTACCAATTACAACATTTACCTTCGGTACAGTTGCAGATGCAAAAGCATGTACCATCTCACCTACAGATTTAGCCATCATCTTCTCATTGCAGAGTGTAGCTTTAAATCCTGTTACATTAGTAAGAGTAAGTACCGGAATCTCAAAAGCATCACAGAATTTTACGAAGTCTGCTGCTTTTTCTTGCACCTCTTGCAGAAAAGAGTTCCGTCGGAAATCTCTGTCTTATTGCCATCAGCATCGTAAGACTCACTTCTGTTTGCAACACGCCAACGGTAGCACCGTTCAGACGAAGGAAGCCTGTTACGACATCCTGGCCGTAAGCTGCCTTTGTTTCAAAAAACTCACCATTATCAGCGATTCTTGAAAGCGCGATAGCTGTGTCGCCTGTGCAGCCTGCGATATCATCACATACTCTGTTCAGGTCATCTGTGCATTCCTTGAAGCTGTCATTGTCTTCATTATTTTCCGGAAGCATGCTGATCAGTGTGCGGATCTGTCCGAGGATCTCCTCTTCTGTTCCGATGCCGTCAACAAGTCCTGTCTCCTCACTCTGGAACTGTGCGGAAGCTGAATCGCATTTTTCCACTCTGTTTCCTTCCAGTGCATTAGGAGTGTTTACAAACAGTCTGCCCTTCTTCTCCTCTACAAATGTAAGTCTGTAAGAGCCGGTACAACTGCCATTCCACCGCCGCATGTTCCGAAAACAGCAGTGATCTGTGGAATAACACCGGATGCCAGTGTCTGTTTCAGATAGATCTCACCAAATGCCTCAAGTGCATCGGTAGCCTCCTGAAGACGAAGTCCCGCACAGTCTACAAGACCGATAACAGGTGCTCCAACTTCAGAGCGAGATCATAAATTGGCGATCTTTTGGCATGCATCTCACCAACTGTTCCGTTCAGTACAGATGCATCCTGGCTGTATACATACACCAGACTGCGTCAATCACACCATATCCGGTGATCACACCGTCTGAAGGTGCTTTTTTTCAGTCATGTTGAATCCGTAGCTCTGGCTGTGACAGCCTGTCCGATCTCAACAAAACTGTTGGCGTCAAGCAGGGAATCAATCCTTGCGGCCGCTACGCTTTGTGTCGCATTACTCATTATACTATGCCCTCCATTTTTTTATTAATATAACCAAAAATTCAGCCGAGTATAATTGTACCTTTTTTTTTGCAGAAAATTCAATACTTTTCGTCACGAACGTTAAAAAATTAACCCCTGACATATGCCAGGGGTCGCTAAATTAATGGAAATAATCCTTAAATACTTTATCCACATACCATTTATAGGTAATTCTGTCGATTTTGTCATCGGCGGTTACAAGGCAGGAAAGGAGTTCTTTTCCGTTGAGCTTTGCATGGAGTGTACCGATCTTCTGGTTTTTCTGTATCGGTGCCGGGAGCTTATCCGGAAGCTCCGTTTCCCATGTGATCGTTTCTGTTTTTTTCAGAAGATATCTTTTCTCACGATCTTTTTCAGAAAGTACTGCGTGTATTTTCAGCATGACCTGTTTTGGAGGATATCCTGAACGATCGGACTTTTGCGGATATGGATCTTCTTTTCCCGGTGCTGCTTCTGTTACCGGGATCTCCGGCAGCTGCGGAAGCTCCGGCAGCATTGAATAATGATAGTTTTCCCTGCCATAAGACAGAAGCTTCCTGGTATCGATCCATTTGTAATTTTTATTTCCAGGCCATCCGCATCCCAGAAGAGCCACGATAAATAATCGCTCGTCCTGTCGGACTGCGCAGACATAACAATATCCGGCATTTCCTGTAAATCCTGTTTTTCCGGAGATCACTCCTGTTTCCATATCCAGGAAAGCATTGGTATTATGTACCGAATAATGCTTTTTTCCTGAGATATCCGTAAAAGTATAATCTCTTGTCTGGGTAATATGGACAAATGTTGCATTTTTTATTGCATACGCCATGATCAGGCAAGATCCCGGCTGTTGTATGATGGATACCGCCTCATCTTCTCCATCCAGACCTTGGGTGTAACAAAATGTGTGTCTTTACATCCCAGCTCTTTTGCTTTTTCATTCATCCTCTCTGCAAAAGCTTCAACGGAGCCGCTGATATGTTCCGCGATCGCCACAGCGGAATCATTATGACTTTTCAGCATCAATGAATAGAGAAGATCCTCCAGATAAAACTGCTGTCCTTCCCGCATGCCAAGACGTGTCTGTGGCTGAGATGCCGCATTCCCGGAAACCTGTACGTAATCATCTCCCTTTGCCAGCTCCAGAGCAAGAATACAGGTCATTACCTTTGTTGTACTGGCATTTGGCCGTCCTTTGTATGCTTCTTTTCCGTACAGCACGCGGCCGGTCTCCCCATCCATGAGAACTGCAGAAAGTGCATATAGATTTTCGTCATCTGCTGCCTTTATCGGAAAGATCTGACAAATAATAAGGACCGCTGTCATCAGCACGACAGCGGCCATACGCCGTTTGCTCATAATGCATCACCCCGTACACTGTTCATATAACTGTTTACAGTAACCGTTATATTTAATTTTATGCGGGGATAGCATCCGGATATCACTTGTATCTATTGTCTGCCGGGATCGATCATCCGTTAAAAGTCAGATCCCATCTGTCAGAAAGATGTCCTGGCCTGACTGCAAGTGAAGCAAGCTCTTCCAACATATCCGGTGCTTGGCAAGTGCCTCTTCCATCAGACTGTCCAGCTTAAGAAGCTCATCTTTGCAGTCGATCTCCGGCTCCGGGCTCATAAAAAAATCGGTAATAAACGCAGATCTCTTTTTTCCTGCGGGGGAAAGGGCATGTTCCGAAAGGCGTCTCTTCCTTCCTCCATCATCACATACCAAAATACAGGTGAATATCTTCATCATTTTCAATGACAGATAAATGTTCCAGGTACGGATCGCCGGCAATACCTGGTGGATCGTCCATGCACTGAGAAAACTGGCACGGATCCCATGAGACGGATAAAAACGCAATGGATCTTTGCCGGTTTCATACATCAGCATACGATCAAATTCCTTCTCAAAGAGCGTATGTGAGACTTCCCCCCGGCAGCTACCTGATTGACGTAAGGATGACAAGTAGAATCCAGGATATAATGACATCCGAACCCCAGCAGGTAGGCCATCAGTGCAGGATTTTTTTCCTCCCGGACCTTTCGCCATTCCCTTTTCAAAGAATTCTCTTGCTTTCCGTCCGTGCATCTGCACTCCGTACTGTGTCACCGGATTTTTGGATATAAAATAATAAAACAGGATATCCGGACCATGCTGTCCGATCCGGTACAGGTTTCCGTTGCTTCGGATCAGATGCTGTAATTTTGCGGAAAGTTTCCGGTAAACCCTTTTCCAAAAAGATCATGTGCGTATGTTGTGGGCATTTTTGTCACTCCTCTTCTGTTTCCTGATCTGTCCGGCAGGTCCCGGCAAACCGACATCTGTCCGTGTTATTTGTTATACGTCCAGCTTCAGCTGGATCTCTTCCTCTGCTTCCGCCTTGAAATCCTCCAGCTGGACCGGATCCATTTCCGGAAGATCTTCCAGCCCCTGGACACCAAAGCAACGCAGAAATTCTTCGGTGGTTCCCAGGAGGATCGGGCGACCCGGAGCATCCAGACGTCCAAGTTCTCTCACCAGATCATAATCCATCAGCTTATTGATGGCATGATCACATTTTACCCCTCGGATCTTTTCGATTTCTGCTTTTGTAACAGGCTGTTTGTAGGCAATGATCGAAAGGGTCTCAAGCATAACATCTGTCAGCGTGGGTTTCTTTTGGCTGCGCTGCGATCCGGATAAGAGAATCATAGTATTCTTTTTTTTGTACAAAGCTGAAAGGAGTTTTCGAGCTCTATGATCTGGATCCCCCGCTCTTCTTCCTGATAACGGATCATCATATTTCGGATGATATTTTCCGTTGTTGTCGGATCCTGACGGATCGCTCTGGCAATACGGGGTAATTCCACAGCTTCTCCCATTGCAAACAGGATGGCTTCGATTTCTCCTTCAATTCGTTTGATTTCCACTTATTATCCTCATTCCTACTATATTATTCATCTGCAAACTCTGTCAGATTCTTCCATGTGTCCGGATCCGTGATAACTTCCACATGAATATCATCAAAAAGATCTTCCTGTTCTGCATGAACATGTCCCATTTTCATCAGTTCCAGAATTGCCAGAAATGTCACGATCAGCTGTATTTTGGAATGCTGATTTTCCATCAGCCTGCGAAAGCTGAATTTCCGGTGAGCTTTTGCATATTCCTTCATTTCCAGCAATTTATCAGAAAGTGATATTTCCTCTTTTTCAATCCTTCCGAATTTACTTCGGATCGGATCGATCTTATCTTCCTGTCTGCGGATCAATGCCTGATAGATCGCACTCATCCGCTCCAGTGTCAGACCCCGGAGAAGTTCCTGGGGATCAGACGGTGGAGTATACTGCAGCACTTCTTCCGGAAGATCCTGTTTTCGGTAATAAACCCCTGCCGCATCTCCAAGCCTGTCCCGTAATTCATAGGACATATATTTGTACATCTTATATTCCAGCAGCTTCTGCACAAGTTCTGCTCTGGGGTCCTCCTCTTCGCCTTCCTCATTTACTTCTTTCGGAAGAAGCATTTTGCATTTGATATCCAGAAGAGTAGCTGCCATGACAAGAAATTCGCTCATGATTCCCAAATCTTCTTTTTCCATGGAATGCAGATATTCCATATACTGATCTGTAATCTCCACAATAGGAATATCATAGATATCGATCTTGTTTTTGTCAATCAGGTGAAGCAGAAGATCCAGAGGGCCTTCAAATACATTCAGCTTAACAGATAATGCCATAGGGTTTCCTCATTTCATTTTTTCGGAAGGTTTTATATCGATTACCAGCAGTTCCCTTGGATTATGGATCCGAAGGGGGATAGTATGTTCTCCAAGTCCGGCACTTACGATCATATGCTGATCACCTTTGTGAAAGTCTCCGCAGCAAAACGGCGGAAAAAGCAGATATTGAGGAGATGAAAGACCGTAATGTTCACTGAGGCGGACAACGCTCCGTGATAATGTCCGGACAGGATCAGATCAGCGCCCCATTCAAAATAGGTTTTTCCGTATTTCGGATTATGTGCCAGCAAGATCTGCATCCCTGTATCTTCAGGTTTTCCGATCAGTTCTTCCATCACTTCTTTTTTCAGCTTCGGTGATCTCGGCTTGTGATAATATTCGATGGGAAGTTCCAGCCCCCAGAAACAGAAGTGCTCTCCCTTCAGGACTATGGATTCATGTCCGTTCCTTAAAATATGCACACCGGCTTTTTTTCAGTGCCTTTTCATATTTCGCATAATATGGCCGATATTCTTCGGAAAGGGACATTTTATATTCATGATTACCAAGTGCATAATACACGGGAAAATCTCCTGCAAGCTCTGTCAGCAGCTTACATGCAGTTACCAGAGTATCCGTTTCTGTGCGTACAGCCATGTCACCGGCAGAAAGGATCACGTCCGGAGCAAGCTTTCGGATCGTCTCTGTCAACCGTATATTGTCTTTTCCGTAGGATATCCCGTGAAGATCCGCAAGAAGGATCATCCTCACGCCCTGTGGAGCATGGATCTTGTCCGTATGGATCTCATATTGTTTGATTCTGAATTTTTTCATATTATTTTCCAAATCCGCAATTCGGGAAAGTACAAACCGGACAGTTCAGACAAAGTCCGCCTTCTCCCAGCCTGGCGATCTCCTCTGCTTGATCTCATCATCCGCCATTACTCTGGGCAGGATCAGATCAAATACCGTTCTTTTTGCGTACATGACGCAGCCCGGAAGTCCAAGTACCGGTATGGATCTTCCGTTCCGCTCAAGATATGCCACAAGCAGCATAGCCCCCGGAAGTACAGGTGCTCCATAGGTTACGATCTTTGCTCCGGTGTCATGGATCCCGCCTGGAGTACGATCATCGGGATCCACACTCATTCCGCCGGTACAGATGATCAGATCTGCTCCTGCATCTGCAAAAGAAAGAATTGCTTTTGTGATCTCTTCCTTATCATCTCCCGGCATTACCTGGCCTGTCACTTCTGTCGGAACCCGGAAAGCTTTTCCCGGAGTACCGGTGTGAAGGTATCCCGGATCAGTCCTTTTTTGATCTCACTTCCGGTTGTGACAATTCCTACTTTTTTCTGCTGGTAAGGGAGAATGTCAAAGATCGGAAGACTTCCTGCTGCCTTCTCTGCCGCATTCATCTTTTCTTTCTCGATCACAAGCGGAATGATCCTGGTTCCTGCAACCTTATCACCTTTTTTATCGGAAAATCGCCATGTCTGGAAGCGATCATCATTTCTCCCAGAGAATTCACAGCCACAAGTGCATCACGACGTATTTTCAGAATACCATCGATTTTTGATACCACCTCGATCTTACCTTCTTTGATCTCAGTTCCATGTACTTTGGAAGAATTTCCGGCACAGATTTTGTAAAGGATCTCTGCAGCTTCATTTTCGTGAAGGATCCCCGGTTTTTTCTCCCACACAAAAAGGTGTTCTTTTCCTACAGAGAGCAGCAGTGGTATATCCTCTTCTTTCACTACATGCCCTTTTTTGAAAAGAACGCCTTTTTTTCTCATCTTTTATGATCTGCGTGATATCATGGCACAGAATGTGGCCCACTGCATCTTCTGTTCTGATCTCTTTCATCCAAAATCCCTTCCCTGTTCTGTTATTTCTTCAATCCGTTGTATTATACATCCAGTCTGCCCTTTTTGTCAAAATATGTTGCAGGCATCACAAAAGAAATGCCTGACAGGTTCTTTCCAGCCAGTCACGGTATCCGGCCTTTTTTATTGTTTCCCCGTACAGGATATCCAGACTGCCGATCTTTTTCCCATCCTGATAGTATTCCTGTGCCCCTGCTTTCTGCCTTTTTCACCGGCGCACTTTGTTCTTTGGGAAGGATCAATTTTTTCTTAACATTGTCAGGTTTCGTGCCATCTGTGCTGATATATCGGAATTTCCCTCTATATACAAGCGGAACCTGCTCTTTGACTCCTTTGCGGAGCTTCATAGGTTTCAGTGGCTCCAGAGCATCATCCAGATACAATGTGCACTTAGAAAAGCCGTAATTTAAAAGAGCTGCTGCATCCCGGAATCTTGTTTTCGGTCCGGTGCGGCCATCACGGAGGCGATCAATGTGATCCCGTTTCGTTTTGCCACAGCACTGAGACAGTATTTTGCAATACTGGTGCTGCCTGTTTTAAGTCCCATACACCCCTCATAGCTGCGCAGCAGTTTATTGGTGTTGGTCAGTGTGAATTTTGAGGAACCTTTTCTGGTAACGTGTGTGATATCCTCCATCCAGACAGAATGATATGTAAGAACTTCCGGATATCTGCTGATGAGCTCCCTGCTCATAAGTGCAATGTCATAGGGCGTTGTATAATGCTCCTGTGATTCCGTCAGCCCGCAGCAATCCACAAAATGAGTATTTTTCATTCCAAGATCATTCGCCCTCTCGTTCATCCTATCCACAAAGGCCTGTTCTGTTCCCGCAACATGCTCTGCCATGGCTACACTGGCGTCATTTCCGGAAGCAATCACAATACATTTGATCATGGTTTCCGCATTCTGTGTCTCTCCCTCTTCCAGAAATACCTGCGACCCTCCCATGGATCTGGCGTAGGCACTGGTGGTAATGGTATCCTCCAAATGCAGTGTTCCCTCACGGATAGCATCAAAGATCAGGATCAGCGTCATGATCTTTGTAATACTGGCCGGGCTTCTTCGGGTGTCAGGATCCCTGGAATAGATCACTGTACCGGTTTCTTTTTCCATAAGAACTGCACCCGGCGCTTCGATCAGCTGCTGTGTTTTTCTGCTACCCTCAGTTTCTCCCCTGACACCAGCAGGTGTCAGAGCCAGGCATAAGACTAAGATACAGATTAAAAGGCTTTCCGGAACACTTCTGTTCATAAGCTCACTCCTGCCGAAAACATCTCTGTTCTATTGTAAAAGCTTTCCCGGAAGATTATTCCTGAAATTCTGAAAGATCATGGATTCCGGTCCGTATTCCTGTGTCTTTCACTCTGCATCGCTTTGTTTTTCAGTTCTTCGTCATACAGCTTAACACCTGTTTCGCAATTTTCAGCAGCATATTTTCTTGCATAATTCGCTGCATCGATTGCCTCAGATGCATTGGCACATTCTTTGGTGATCAGATAGATCCCCGTGCGGACACAGAGCTTCATATCCGGGTATTTCTCTTTCATCTGCCGTAAGAATTCCTGATTGATCTTTAAAGCAACTGTTTCCAGATCACCATCCATATCACAGGGAGTGAAGAGGATAAAATGATCAGAGATCGCCCTGGTAAAATATGTATCCATATCTGTTTTAAGAGTGCTTATCACATACTCGGAAAACTGCCGCAGGATCTGATCTCCCACACGGTATCCGTATTTTGCATTGATACGTTTAAATTTTTCAAAATCGGTATATATCACTGCATGTCCCGGACCGTAACCTCCGATCAGCATTTTCTCCACATCTTCTCGAAATCTTGAAAAAGAAGACAATCCGGTAAGCTGATCCCATCCGGATTCTGCAGCAATGTCACGATAAACACTGTTAAATGCCTGGTTCTTGGCATAATGCGCGGAAATGATCTTGGTAACTTCTCCCAGCAGTTTACGGTCTTCTCTGGACCAGAGTCTTTTTTCCCGGCAGGTCACATATACAATAGTTCCTGTATAGCTTCCTTCACAGTACATGGCAGCACAGACTACGGTTTTTGCTCCACCTTGTAACACATTCTTTCTTCCCTGTTCCGAATAATCAGCCAGATCGCTCTCCTGAAGGACCACAGTACCATATTCATCGTTATGGCGAAATAATGTGATAAAATCACTTTTTAAAAAATGGATCTCATCTATCAAAAGTCTGTAGTCCTCTTCCGAAACCCATTGAAAAATCCGGTCTGTTTTCTGCTCTGCCACTTTAGTACGCAGGATTGTGATCCGGTTAAGTCGGAATTTCAGACCGATCACTTTCATCAGAAGTTCAATAGCAGTCTGAAAGCTGCTCATTTTTTCAAATATTTCAAATGCAGTAGAAACAATATCATTATGAAGATATCTGGCATCTATCTCAACACCCTCATATAATTCCTGCTTTTTCTCTGTCTTATCCTCAAAATGTCTCAGATTATCACAGAAAGCATATCGGTTTTTTCCATTTTTCTTTGCCTGGTAAAGTGCCCAGTCTGCATTTTCAAAGAGCTGCTGATATGTATATCCGGAAACATTTTCCGGAAGAAGCAGATCCCTACACTGCAGGTTGCCAGATATGTGGTTCCGGGAAATTTGAGTTTCTGCACTTCCCGGATCAGCTTTCCTGCCTTTTTCATGATAGTGGCATGTCCGATGTCCTTCAAAAAAATCACAAATTCATCGCCACCCAGACGCATGATCACATCATTGATGTCGAACAAAGCCACAAACAGCTCTGCAAAACGTTTCAGGACTTCATCACCGAACATATGTCCGTAAGTATCATTTACATTTTTAAAATAATCCACATCAAGCACCATCATCCCGCATCCTGCATAGGGATTTCTGGATGTAAGGTATTCATCGATCAGTTCTTTTCCGAAAAAGCGGTTATACAGTCCGGTCAGAGGATCTTTTTGGGCACGTTCCTCAAGAAATTCTTCCTGTAGCTTCTCCCTGGTGATATCTCTGGAGCTTCCTATAAAATAATGATATCCGGTATTTTTGTCCTGTGCTATAAATCCCCGTACTGTCATAAGACCCGCATTACCGTCTTTATTGATACACCGCACTTCTATCGTCCCGCCTTCCCGGGATGTCAGAAAATCCGTCAGAAACTTCCAGTCGTCTTTATAAACATTGCTGTATTTCTGTCCACTGTTCTTAAAATCCGTAATATTTTTTACAGGTCTCAGGTATTCATCCAGACGTTCATATGTGTCCGTCTCCTGACAGTACTGAAAAATCTTCAGTGTAGTATTTCGATAAATGCAAGCGTATTTTTCCAATGTATCCCGAATATCAAAAACGGGATTTTTTTCGTCTGTTTTCATCATCGACCTCCCAGAGAGTTCTTGAATTCACAGTATTTGTAAAAAAGTATACCATATCTTTGGGTATATATGTAGTTTTTTTATTTCTTTTTACAGTTTGTTTTTTACTATATAAAATACGCAGCTAAGGGCAGGATTACTCCTGCCCCTCTGTATTTTTTTCAGGAAAATGATACGGGTATGGTATTTTTTATGCTGTCATTATGGGAATATCGATCATATCTGGATTTCTCATTTACAAAAGTCAGCGATGCATTTTTGTTTTGCATTGTCAGAGCAGCCGTACCGGAAGCAATCTTCCGGGGATCTGTACCATATGCAGGTGCAGCGCCTTTTATGATGCGGACATTCTCTGTATTTGCCCGTACATCTTTCAGATAGTAGCGTAGTACCGGTTTTTCCCAGACCGTATACTGCCCCAGCGGGATATTCCTGAGAGTGACCGATAATGTTGCATAGCCATTTTTATCGGTTTCATAGCTTCCTCTGGTAAAGGTCACATAATCCTCATATCTGTGAGGATTTCCGGATAGATCCGTACCTTCTGCCACAAAGGAAAAGGTTGGATTTCCATGAGCCAGGTAATATCCTCCTCTTTGATCTTTTTTATGATGGTGATATTTCCCAGCGGAAGTGTTACCGGAGTATTCTCTGCTTTTAAATCCACAATGTCCGTATTCTGTGTTTTCTTTTTTCTGGAA
>ENA-OQER01001267-OQER01001267.1-human-gut-metagenome-genome-assembly--contig:-NODE-1267-length-12525-cov-2.372963_pt1 | contig 12525 bp, 25 predicted proteins | sample MGYA00242797_ERZ504639 | MGnify/ENA primary metagenome ERZ504639 (study PRJEB26092, sample SAMD00036306) | human gut metagenome | host: Homo sapiens | study: EMG produced TPA metagenomics assembly of...
TGTTCTCCCACGGCTTCACATACTCGGTATAGCCGCTGTTCTGGATCTCATCGCTCCGTTTTTGGCAAGATCGGTGATCCAGCCGCCCAGGCCGCTGGTCAGATCGACCGTCACGCCGGGGATCATGTTGATAAGCCCTCAACAGCGGACGCAATATTCTGCATATACTGCAAAACGGTGATTGCCATATCATAGAACAGAACTTTCACAGCTGCGACCGGGTTCGTGAACACATTGCCCACAAAGTTTGCAAACATGGCAAATCCATTCTGCAGGGGAACCAGAACACTGTTGAACACGAATGCACCCATCACAGCAAATGCGCCCGTAATGATACCTGTTGCGGAAACGCTTGTGCCTTCAAAGTGGTTCATCACAGCGACACCCGCATACAGGGCAGCTACCAGCACCAGAACGGCGGCAGCGGCCAGTGCAGCCGGGTTTGCGGCCATAACGGCATTGAGAAATGCCTGTGCGGCAGCGGCTTTCTCAGAAGCAAATGCCAGAATGTTCGTCCAGTTGGCGGCGATCAGCAGCACACCAAAGGCGGTTCCCAGAGAAATTACAATGGGGACGACCGTCTGGATGTTGTTCGCTACCCAGTTGATGGCCGCAAGCAGCGGGTCAAGGGCGCGGATGGCAGCGTTGGAAGCCACCGTCCAAACCTGCGCCCAAGTCATGGGGGTTTTGGCAAATTCAGCGTTGGTCTCTGCTGCGGCTGCAAACATGGCGTTTTTTACAATGGCGGCGGTGATCTGCCCCTGTGCACCCATTTCGCGCAGCTTGCCCATATCCACCTGCAGATAGTCCGCAATGGCTCTTGCAATGGCCGGTGCCTGTTCCATGACGCTGTTCAGTTCATCGCCGCGCAGCACGCCGGACGCAAGGCCCTGTTCCATCTGAAGAATTGCAGCCTGCGCAGCTTGCCCGGATGCGCCGGAGAGCGCAGCTGTTTGTTCAACTGTTCTGCAAACTGAACGATCTCCTTTGTGTTGCCAAATGCGCTGCCCGCCATAGTACCCAACTGTGAAACCAGCCCCATGGTGTCCATAAAATTGCCGCGGGAAGCTGCGCGGACTGGTAGATCATCGTTTCCAACTGCTGCGTGGTCTGCAGGCCATCGTTCATACGGTCAAGCCGGGCGCGGGTAGAAACCAAGCTGTCTGAAAGGTCTACGGCTCTTTTCAGCCCCTGAATACTGAGGTAAGAAGCAGCAAGCCGTTTCACAGCGCTTGTCAGAGCATCAGCGGAAGACGTGGCCGCTTTCTGATTGTCCGAAAGTTCTTTGGTGCTTTTGGATGCTTTTTCAGCGGCATCGGCCTGATCTTTAAATGCAGCGGCTTCTTTTTCCGCCGCAGCCTGCGTTTCACGGGCTTTTCCGGTAAGGATGCCGGTTTGTGTACCCAGCGCTTCCACCTTCAAACGCAGGCGTTCGTTCTGGGTCTCAAGCTGTTTGTACGCAGCGGTGCCCGCTTCACCGGCAGCGCGCATGGCATCCAGCTGCTGAGCACTGGCTTCAAAGGCTGCATTTGCCTTAGCAGAAGCAAGCTCTGCGCTCCGCAGTGCGGATTCATAGCTTTTCAGCCGGCGCTGCGCAGTGGTGGTGGCAGAAGCCGCATTTTTTGCGACTGTGATATACCCGGCCAGCGGATTGGAAGCCTGATCGTCCAGAATGAACCTTGAATGGATATCAGCCACTGTGTCCAGCTCCTTCATCTGTCGGGATTCTTTTATGCGCTTTTCCATTGTGCGCAAAGCGAATGCCCGGACCAGAGCCTTTTCACGCTCCGGCAGGGCATCGTATTGACCGGGGGACCAGCCGAGATTGTCAAAACAGTAGTAAGCTGTCAGAACATCAATATCCCAGAGGTCCCCGGCGATCAGTTTTTTGCTTCTTCGTCCGGGCCTTCATCCAAGCCGGACAGTTCGTTGATGGCGGTGATGAGTTTGAGGAACTCACCGGCCAGCAGCATCTTGCCGGGGACCTGGACAGGATCTTTGGTGTTATAGTTTTCGCACAGCTCAGCGCTGTGAAAGTCGGGGAATACCGTTGCTGCCACGATCATGCGGCTGGAATATTCGTTGGCATCCATCTCGTCCTGCCACTGCTGGCCTACCTTTTTCTTGCGGGTGGATGCCTTGAGCAGGGAAGAATTTTCTTCCTGGGTCAGGGCGCGGATCTTAAACGGAACAGGTTTGCCATCTGCGCCGAGAAAGCGCTTGGAAATGACAAGCTCCTTTTCTTCCGTAGGAACAGCGGGATGCAGAAATGCGGAAAGTGCGCTCATAAAGAATACCTCCTATCAGTTGCCCAGATTGACCGGGTCGGAAAATGCTTTCAGACGGTTTACCTTGGTGTAGCTGAAATTGAAGTCATAGTTCAGCATTGCTTCGTCGTCGTTCAGGATGGACAGCGGGATCTCACCGGTCAGCATACAGCCATAATAGCCCATGACCTGATCGCCCACGCTGGCCGTGGGGTCGTTGTTGGTGATGGTGATATCAAAGGTTTCCATTACACCAGTGTTGATATACTGCAGCAGCATATCGGTGAACAGGTTGCTGCCGTTGGAACCAAAGTAGACATTGCCGGTGCCGGTCTGCGTGACACCATTGGCCTTTTTCTGCACCGTGCGGGTGCCGATGGTCTTCATGTCCGAGGTCTGAATGCCAGCCACAGTCTTGATGTTTTTCATGCCGCAGATCTCTGTGATGCGGCCATCACGAGTGACGGTGATTTTGCCTTCGGCACCGTTCAGGGTGTCCTGTGCAAGCAAATACATTAAAATCCCTCCTTACGCCACATCCAGCGTGATGTAGATCTTGTTGGTGCTGCCCACGGCTTCGATCGCCAGCGTGATAAGCACCGCGTCCTTGGCATCGCCCTTCTCAACGGTGACATCGGTTTCGCCATCAAAGTTCTGGATGCCACCGGATGCCTGCAGCTGGGTCAGGTACTTCACGACGGCGCTCTTGTACTCCATGCGGCCCGCATCGGTGTTGTCCACAATGCCCACATAGTTCTTGGAGAACTGAGAATACAGGTCGTTGGCGATGGTGTTGCACAGCCGCATGGTACGGTTGTAGCGGTACACCTCGCCGATCTCCGAAGTGTAGGTGACCAGAGAATTGATATCATACTCCACGCGGACTGTACCATCATCGGCATTCAGGACGAACTTGCCGGAATTGATGGCATCCACGTACTGGCTGTGGGTCAGCCGGGGAGAGATGTCCACAGCATTGGGATAGACGGCGTTGGTCAGGTCTTCGCCATAGGTGGCTGCAGCCAGTGCGCCGCCTGCCCACCAGCACACCTGCTGCGGGGTCAGGGTTGTGCCATCATCCAGAACAGCGCCGGAATCCACGTTGACGATATAGCGGGTGTCAGGATTGGTGCTGCCGGATTCCACCAGCTGAGAATAGCGGCCCGTCTCGGTATTGACCCGCTTGATGAAGCTTTCCATCGCGGTACGCGCCGTGTTGTCCGCGCCATCGTAGATCAGCACATCGAACTTGTAGGGCTCAATGGCGGTCAGGAATGCGCTGTAAGCCGAAGCTGCTACCACGCCGTCCTCTCCGCCGGTCAGGGCAGTTCCGACATTGGCAGTCAGAGCGCCGGTGCCGCTCCAGTCCACCCAGCTGTTTGCAGCCAGTTCTTCCACCGTCTTGGCGGTCTGCTGGTCTTTGATCTCACCATCCACTACAGTTGAGACCTCAAAGCTGCCTTCCGGCGAGGAAAGCGCCGTCACAACGACGGAGATATCGTTCCCGCGTACGCCCACATACTTTGCGGTAGCGGTCAGCGGAGCAATCTCAATGGTAGCTTTTGCGGCACACTGGCCGTGGGGCGGTACAGCAGTACCTTGCGGGGTGCTGCCGTGCGGTTGGTGCCCTTGAAGAGCTCGGTCAGAAACCGATTCTCCGGTGCGGTGATATCATAACCGGTGTATACGGTCATGTCGGCACCGGCATCGATCTCCATCACTTTGGCCGTCGGACCCAATGCAGAGGTTCACAGAGCGCAGCAATGCCGCGGTCGCCGACGGTCAGATCCTGTTTGTTCTTCGACCGGAAGCGAAAGTAAACGCCCGGCCGGACTTTGTTTTGTACGGTAAAGGTTCCACCTGCTGCCATAGCGGGTCACTCCTTCCAAAAATCTTTCACAGCGGCCTGCGCCTCTGCGAGGGTGTAATACGGTTTGTTCAGTACCGCAGCCAGAAAGTCCGGCTGATATCTCGCAAAACGCGGGTCCTTCAGCAGAACTTCACGGCGATACTGGGTTTCTTTTTCTTTCATTTATCCACCTTCTGATCGATGCTCAGGTCTGCATCTTTACAGCATCTTCGGGCTTTTCCACAAAAATGCGCAGCTCGAATTTGTAATGCAAACCGTCGGAATCAATGTCTGTCTTGCGGTCATAGGCCCGCAGCAGGGCGGTGTCTGTACCATCGGTATAGGGAAACACCTCCATGCAGAGGTCTAAGGTTTCTGCGGCGGCACTGTACTGCTGCTGCAGGTCAGGCAGGTTGTAATCCAGCAGATAGGTCAGGTCTACGCCGATGGTGCGCAGCCAGCGCCCACCCGGGTGCGGTTTGATGTTGGAATACCGCTGCTGCAGGAACATGCAGGGCGGTTCTACACCCTGCTGGGCGGGATCTTCAAGCATCTGCACACCTGGCAGGACAGGCGCGAGATGTGCCGCCAGCGAACGTGCAATGGTGGTAACGGTAAGTTCATCTCAGAATCCTTTCCAGCTCTCTGCCGGTTCTTTCCAGTTCCGCCTGCAGCGTTTCTTCGTAAGCCTGCTGGGCAGCATCGGTCATGTGCAAGCCTTCCACGTACTGCGTTTGGGTGCCCACCATGATGCCCACCTCATCTTTCCGGCTGGGGTCATATTCCAGCAGGCCGGAAGCAGGGTTCACATACAGGCCGGGCACAAAATGTTTGTCCATCCGGTGGCCGTCATTCACAAAAGAAGCATATTCTTTGTTATTATTCAGCTCGGTGACATACTGCCCGGCCTGCTGCTCCGGGATGATCTTGCTGTCCGTGGCCCAATGCTGCTTCAGTTCACCGGTGCGGGTGTTGATGCCGCTCAGGCTGTCTGCTGTGGGCGGGGTCTTTTCCTGTGCGGCTTCCACTGCGCGGATGGTGGCGTTCTTCGCGGCAACAGAAATCATATCCGGCAGAACTTTTTGAGCTGCTTCCAGTTTTTGAATGTATTCATCCAGCGTCATTTCACACGCTCCTGCTTCAACAGTGTGATCTCCTGATGGGCCAGCCCCGGCATGACCGCACCGAAGGGTTCATAATAACGCTCCGGTGTGTCTGCAAAATAGCGCTCGTCCGGCGCAGTATAACCCAGCTTTGCACCTCTGTGGATCACCAGCTCATCTCCGGGCTTGATATCCACTTCGATGCCGCAGGCCAGCTTATCGGTCTGGGTGATGCTGGCAGCAGTCTGGTTCATCTGAAGCCCGCTGGGCTTTGTCTGATAGACCCGGCAGGCAACACCGGAAAGCACCTGCCTGCGCTCCATGTGGGTCAGGCTGTTCTCGGTCACTTTCTCATTACGGAACACATCTGCAGTGTCGGTGTACCAGTCTGTCCAGTTCATTTTCCATCACCTCAGATCACATAACTGCCCGCAAGCCCGATGAACCGGGCGCGGTTGCCAGCATCTGGCCGTAAGTGGTAGCATTCAGGTCGCCCCAGTCCTCAGTGCCTGCGGTCAGGGCGGAGGTGTCGTAGGTCACAGAACTGTCGCCCAGTGTGGCGGATTTCACCACGCCCACCAGTGCACCGGAAGCTGCAGCCTGCGCAGGCGTTGCGCTGCTTTCAGCAAAGGTGCGCAGCTGCAGGGTCACGTAATGTGCCACATACAGCCCCACGCGTAGTGCCAGCTGTCCAGCCATTTGTCCGGCTGTACGCTGACATTGGCCATGCGCACGATCTCATTCAGCAGAGCATCCGGCAGGTGACACTTGCCGTCGGCATTGCAGAACTGCGGATATTCTTCCTTGAACTGCTCAGCGGTGTAATTTCCGACGCTGCCGCCGAGGTTCGCCGCCTGCTGTCGGACTCCACCAAACTGTGCACCGTAGATCATGCCGTTCTCCTTACTCTGCCGCAGCAGGCTCTGCGGGCTTCTCCTCAGCCTTGGCCCTGCGGGTCTTTACCGGCTTTTCAGCTGCAGCCTGAATGTCCTTATCGCGGTGATCGGTGGCAACGATCTTACCATCGGCCGCCAGTGCCTTAAAATAGGCCGTCTCCGCGGCCCAGTCGGGGACGGTGGCAAAACCATCCTTTTTCAGCACGACCGGTGCAACACCGGGTGCAGGGCTGGGAATGATGATGTTGCGCTTTGCGAGGATGAACATGATGCTTCTCCTTTCTCAGATGCCGTCCACGTACAGAATGGAGGTGGGGTAGAACAGCTGCACCTCGGAAATGTTTGCCATGTATGCAGTGTCATAGCAGACATTGGTGACGTTGGGCGCGGTCATGATGCGGCTCATGGGCACCAGCTCATCCATCTTGATGTAGCGGGGCTTGTTGACGTAGCCCACCATGCGGTCGCCCTGACCGGTGCCTGCACCCTTGCACCAGCGGCAGCCGCCGATGAACAGCTCACCGCCGTTCTTCACAGCAGCGTTGTTTTTCATCAGGAAGTCGTAGATGGTCTCGGATGCCAGATCGGAAACCATGGTGGTCAGGATGTAGTTGTATTGCTCATAGGGCAGCAGGATGTGGTTGGGGATGGCGTCGGTGTCGTACTCGCAGGCAGCCCACACGGCGCTCAGCAGGTCGTTGACGTCCTTCAGGATCTGCTGCGGGCTCTTGTCCTTCCACTGGGTGGAGGAACCGGTGCCGGTGGCTGCAGCAGTGGTCTCGGTGACATTGGGGTTGTTCATCAGGCCGGTGGTGCCGTAATCCTCAAAGCCGGTGTAGACGTTGGCGTCCATGTGCTTGTCGTAGGTCAGGCGGATGCGTCCTGCAGAAGCTGGTCAAGGCTGCGGCCGATGAGGTTGGAGCGCTGCATGTCCACGAAGTTCACGCGCAGAGCCGCGCTGAACAGGTGCGCCTTGTATGCGCCCTTGGCAACGTTGGCTGAATGATGGGCGTGCCGTTGGCACCGCCTGCACCCACAGCACCGGAGCCGGAGCCGCCGGTGATGCCGTAGGCACGTTCATGGCGGTGACGTAGTCACCCAGCCGCCGCCGGTCTGGATGGGGATATCGCGGGCATAGGTGACGCTGGTGAGGGGCTTGCGGATCAGCGGGTCACGCTTTCCAGCTCACTGGTCAGGAATGCGCCACCAGACGCAATGCCTGCTGCGTCCATGGTAAAAGAAGAGCCGGACGGCGCAACACCGCCCAGCTTCGGGGTAAACACACCGGCATCGAAATTGCCGACATTCTGGAAATCTGACATATTCTGTTCCTCCTGTTACACGTTCTGACGGGTGAGAATGACCAGCTCGGCCACGCCGTTTGCGTCTGCAGAGCCGCCCCACTGGCAACCGGTCAGCTTTACGGTGTTGGCGCTGGTGCTGTCTGCCTCGGCCTCAAAGCCGCCCACGACAGCATTGGGGAGCGAAGTGTTCTTGATGATGCGCACGTACACTGCGCCGCCGCGCTTCGGGGTGCCCTTCTGGCACAGCACGTTGATGCTGCCGCGCTGGAACACGCTGCCAGCATCGCCGGTGGTGTATGCGCCTGTGTTCTGGTCGGTGTAAGACAGGGCAGAGCGCATCTCGCGGCCTGCCACGCCAGCAAACCTGTCTGCGGTAACGCCGGAGCCCTGCATCAGGACAACGGCACCGTTTGCATCATACATCAGAGCATGCCGAAGGGCAGGGGCTCTTTTTCGCCCACAGGGCGAGTGACAACGATCATGTCGGGCTGGCGTGCGTAGGAACCGGCAAAGCCGTGATCCATCTCCGCGCCGATGATCTGCGGGTTGAGCTGAGAAAGTGCCATACGATCAAGCCTCCTTATGCTTGTGCGGGTTGAATGCGTCATACGCGGCCTGCGATTCTTTACAGGCTGCTTCGTAGCTGGTGCGGCCGGAACGGTGGGCAGCCTGTGCTGCGCTGTCCTGTGCGGCCTTGGTGATGCCTGCCAGCAGGCCGTCCACGCCGTCATCCTTGCCGGGGTCAGCGTCGGCGGGCGGCTGTACAGGCTCCTGTGCCTTCTGCGACAGCGCCTTTACCAGCGTGGTCACGGCGTTCAGGATAGCATCCAGCTTGGCATCAATACTGTTGCCTGCGGGCTTTTCTGCCGGTGCAGGCGGGACACTGTCCTCTGCGGGGGCAGTTTCGGCCACAGGGGGCTGTGCGTCTTTTGCGGGTTCAGCTTCCGGCGCAGATGCGGGTGCGGCTTCCGGCGCGGCAGTCACAACAGCGGCGGGGTTCTTTTCGGATTCGTTCATTGCAGTTCCTTTCTCCGCCGGTGCGGCGGCACTGTCCTGAATGGCAACCAGATGCCCTGCGCGCCCTCTGGCACGATCGCAACATGGTTTCCTCGGATATTAGTCTGGCGGTATCCCGTGCCATCCGGCGTGTAGCAGCACCGGTAGCCGCAGGACACCTCCCGCGTCACGCCGTTTTCCACATCAGAGATCAGGCCGGGATCCTTCAGGTGAAGGTCAGCGACAAGATAATCGCCCTCCCGGTGAACATTCTCTGCGTGGCCCTTGGCGTAAAGGGCGTGATTTTCCGGCATCAGGCGTTCAGGAGGATGATTCTGGGTTACATCCTTACCCTCGAAACTGGCAACTGCTGCCGGGTCGAACACATCTTCAGGGCGGCGCTGCACCTGCACAAGGCGGTCAGGATCGCCGTCAAGGCCCAGTTCCCCGGCAAAGTATTCCTGCTGACCGATGCGCGCAATGGGCACGTCATGGCAGATGAGGAAGCTCCGGGTCTTGGTCATGTGTTCGCTGATTTTACTGCCGTAATAGGCAATCAAGGGGCATCACCTCCGAAAAATGGGTATAAAAAAACACGGTGCTGTCTGCATCGTGTTCGTTTCAGGTTTGGCGGTCACGGTAAGCGCTCACCCAGCCTGATATTTTTCATCCCCGGCCAGCTTGTGCCGCTGGAAGGTGGCAAAGGTCTTGGGTACCTCGTCGCCCAGGGCGGTGCGGTAGCGTTCCCACTGCCGGTACTGAGCAAGCCACTTGGCACGGCCCTGTTCTTTGTCGCGGTAGGCTTTGATCTGTGCTTCGGTGCGCGGGTCGCGGCTGTAGGGGTTCATCTTGGGGCTGGAAAAGCGCCTGATACGCTCAAGCTCTTCCGGCGTTCGTCCTGCCGGTGTCCACGGGCGGAGACTGTGCAGGCAGTTGGGGTGGATGTTCAGCCAGCTGTTGGAAAGATCATCCGGCCCAGCGGGGTCCATCTTGCCGAAGGCGTCTGAAAGCGGCGGGAAGTCCGGGTCTTTTCCGCTGCGGCTGTACACCCGGCCCTCGTAGGGAGCGCACAGGGCACAGGTGGTGCCGTGGGCGCTGATCTGGTATAGATCCTGTTCCGGGTCAGCGGTTATCACAGACAAGATCTCTGCCTGCCGCGAGGTGGAGCGGGAGACCATTGTTGCATAGGTGTGCAGGCTCCAGTTCCGGCCTGCTTTGTCAGTGAAGGCTGTCACGCCTTCCCGGCGCAGAGCGTCCACAAAGGCGGGCACGCTCTGGTTGATGCCACGCCCTGCAGCCTGCTGTTCGGCTACCTGTTCCAGCCCAACGCGCCGGTAAATGTCCGGTTCCGTGCGGCCCAGCAGGGCACTCTTCAGGCCTGCCAGCACAGTGCTGTGGGCATCGGTCAGCTGGCCCATGAGGTTCATGGTCAGCCGCTGCACAATGTCCGTCTGGGTGCTGGTGAGGGTCTTAGCATTGAGATACCCGGCCCGATGCTTTTCTACCGTCTCGCCGGGCACAGCTCTGGCATCCGGGCGGCGCACATAGAACTGCGCTTCCACAAGGCGCGGTACATACTCCCAGTCCTGCGTTTCAAGCTGTCGGAGAATGGCCTGCACCCGTTCAAGAGCAGCCACAGCGTGATAATCCACAAGGCCTTGACTGCGCAGACGGCCGATCTCGTTGATGATATCTGTTTCGGCACGCAGGTACAGCCGGATGAGCCGTTCCAGTTCCCGGTCAGGGATGCACGGGCAAGGGTGGGCATAGCTTCCTCCTGAAAATGGGCAAAAGAAAAGCGCCGGACTTTCGTCTGACGCTTGTACTGTTAAATTAAATGCAGGGCACTGTTTCCTTGATCGTTTTGAGGAAAGCAGCGGCCTTTTTCATCATGCTGTTTTCCTGCAAAAACTCAATGCCTTTCTGCGTAATGCGAAGGTCAATGACTTTGACGCTGACAGCGGAGCCGATCGACGCAGGGAAAACAAGCCCTACAATATAGCCTTCTTCTGTCAGGCTGCGCATGATGTTGAACCAGTACCCACGGGGATATGAAGAACATCCGCTGAAATGCAGTCCATATCAGGCCGTTCGCCAGCTTTGAAGCAGGCGTAGAGATATGAAAGAATGCGATATGCAAGAACAAAGTAATCATCCTTGGCCATAGGTCAATTCTCCTCAAGGTCTAGCCCATCGTCGCCCGGAGTAAGCCCGTCCGGGGCAACTTCATCGAAGTATTCGATAAGTTCTTTCATGCTTGCATCCGGGTGCTTTTGTGCATACTCAAGCATCTCGTCCTCAACCTGATATCCTGCCGGTGCATTCAAAAGCCAAAGCAAATTATTTTCGTCCTCATAGGACATCTCGACATCAGAGGCAGGTTCATAGTGCTCACGAACATACTGCACCCATACAGATTCCTGCTTGCTCATTTTTTCCTCCTGTTCGTGATTGGAATGCGCCGTTCAACGCTCAGTCCACCAAAGCCATCTGCAGTAACGTGGTACTGATAATTGGCATCCCGAATAATGACCTTTTCACCAGCCAGAAGCCCCGGGTACTGCGTGTTCAACACACCGGTGAGCCTTGCATAGGTCTTGGGCTTGAGCTGAATTTTGCTCTCGCTCCTCTGCGGAGACGGTGCGTACTTGGTTTTCTCTATTTTACCGCTCCCGCCGCCGCTTGTAAAGCGTCCGTCGGAGGGGTCGTGGCGGGAGTTGAAATCGAATACCGAGGTGTCCGCAGTAGGAACCTCCATTCCGGTCAGATTTTCTGTCAGCCCCGCCAGCGGGTCGCGCATGGCGGTCACGTCCTGATAAGTCTTGCCCGCATTAGCGGCAATGGCTTCATCGGTGATACTGCCGAACATGCCGGTCTCATCGCTCAGGCGGCGCAGCTCCTGCTGTGCAGCGGGCACATCCAGCAAGCCGGACTGAAACGCACTAACGATGCTGTCAGCCTTGATTTTGGCAATGTCGGCGGTCTCTTTTGCGGTTGGTGTCCACAGCGGCGGAAGCTGAGGTCTGCATCTTCCAGCTGGATGCTGCGGAACGGGCCAGAACAGGCAGCAGCTTTTCCAGAACCGGGCGCAGTCTGCTTTCCCGCAGGGTATCCACATAGTCGTAGTAGTTCTTCAAATCGCTTTCGCCGGTGGCGTTCATGCCGGCAGGAGAGCGTCCGAACAGCTTCGTCATAGGGTAGTGGGATGCGCCGCACAGGTTCAGGCACATGCTCTCGTACACTTCCTGCAGGCCGGTGAAGGTGTACTGTGTATTGTTGATCTTGTTGCCCTGTTCCACCAGCTGTACACCAAAGTTGGAGCGCAGCACACTCTGGGCCTGCATGGTGTTCCAGAAGCGCCGCTGCACATCCGGGCTGGAAAGGGAAAGCAGCTGTTCCAGACCCTTGACCTCCATGGTGTTGATGTTGGCCTGAAAGGTTAGCGCTGCCATGTTGGCCGAAACATTATCGTGGGCCACAACATCCTTGTACAGGCTTCCACCTCGGATTCGCCCCAGTAAAGCTCCGCCTGCCGTTCCAGTTCCGGCAGTTCTCTGCCAATGAACCGGACGACGCGGGAGTGATGCACCCGGGTGACGATATGCCCGGCGGCATCGTTGATGGAATAGAACGCAGGCACCACCTCGCCACCCTCAAGGTCAGGCCCGGTTCCGGTGAGATACCCTGCCAGCGGTCAAGGATGTACAGGCCCCGGAAACTGCCGGGCTGGATGCTGTCGGGGTCCAGCGGTTGGGAAAGGTCGGTCTGCCCGGCGATCAGGATCAGCCCGGCGGCACCGCCATACAGGCGACCCCATTTCAGGCCGGTGGAAATACATCTGCGCAGACCGGCGCGCTGCTCAGCACGATGCAGAGCTTTCAGCTGATCGGGCGCAGCGTCCTTGAGTTCGTACCATTCCCGCAGCATATCGTCCACCATCAGGCCAACAACATTCTGCACGACCCAGTTTTCACGGTAGAGGCTGTTGAGCAGCGCATAGTTGCCGGTCATTCGGGTGAGCGGGTAGCTGGTGGCTTCCAGCGGGCTCTGGCTGCCATAGCCCAGCCGGAACAGCGGTTGGAGAAAGCATCCAGTGTCAGGGTATTCGGT
>ENA-OQER01001269-OQER01001269.1-human-gut-metagenome-genome-assembly--contig:-NODE-1269-length-12505-cov-5.927694_pt1 | contig 12505 bp, 15 predicted proteins | sample MGYA00242797_ERZ504639 | MGnify/ENA primary metagenome ERZ504639 (study PRJEB26092, sample SAMD00036306) | human gut metagenome | host: Homo sapiens | study: EMG produced TPA metagenomics assembly of...
CGGACCGTCGCGGCTGCACGCTGCTGGTGCGCAACGCACTCTTCCGCCGCGTGACCCTTGCCGCCCGCGAGCACGTTCGCGACCTGGGCGAACTCGACGAGGACTGGGGCATGAGCGAGGTCCGCTGGCAAAAGGCGCTCGATGCCTACCATGAGCAGCACGAGGAAATCCTCACCGACGGAGATGCCCGCAGCGCCGCGATGTTTACCATCGACGGGAGCGACGAGAAGACCGATCACGTGTGGCACGTGCACCAGATTTTTGCCGACGAGGATGGCGACCACGACTTTGGCATCATGGGCGATGTCGACCTGGATGCCACGCAAGACGGCGGCGAGGTCATCTTCAAAAACTACCGCGTCGGCTTTATCGAGGACCTGCTCGAGGACTAGCCGTACATACTGGAACGAAGCGGGGCCGTTGGCAGTATCGCCAGCGGCCCCGCTTTTGCACTATACGCTATCCCCTACTCGGCATCCTCGACCTCATACGAATCCGCCTCGGCGGGCTCATCGTTTGCCCCTGTCGCAGCCCCGCGCGCCTCGTCAAACGCCGCTTCATGGTCTTGTTGCCCCAGGTGAGCTTGCGAATGGTAAGATCGTCGGCCTTCTTGTTGGCTAGACGTAAATTGTTCTCGGAGGACAGCAATGCCTCCTTGGTTTTCTGCAGATGGCTAATCGTCTTGTCAATCTCCTCGATCGCCGTCTGGAACTTACGGCTCGCAAGCTCATAGTTGCGGCCGAAGTCGTTCTTGAACTTCTCCATCTTGGCCTCGAAGTTCGTGACGTCGATGTTCTGCTGCTTGTACTCCGCCAGCTCCTGCTTATAGCGCAGCGAACCCATGGCGGCGTTGCGCAGCAGCGTGATCATGGGAATGAAGAACTGCGGGCGGATCACGTACATCTTCTCATAGCGGTAACTCACGTCGACTATCCCTGCGTTATAGAGCTCGCTTTCGGGCTCGAGCAGTGTGCAGAGCACCGCGTACTCACAGCCTTTCTGGCGACGATCGTGATCGAGTTTCTTAAAGAAGTCCTCGTTTTTGTGCTTGGTCGCGGTCTCGTCGTTCTCGTTTTTCATCTCGAACATAATCGAAATGACCTCGTTACCGCTTGCGTCGCACTCGCGGAAGATAAAGTCGCCCTTGGTACCCTCGGACGCATCGTTATCTTTCTCGAAGTACGCTTGGGAAACGCCGTCATGCGCAGACGGTTAAACTCGGTCTCGCAGTGCTGCTCGAGCGACTCGCCCACCATCTTGGTAGACAGGCGGACCTTCATGTCCTTAAGACGCTCAATCTCTTCATCCTTGTAGCGAATCAGGTCATCGCTCGCGCGCTTGGCCTGCGCAAGCTCGAGCTCGTGTGCTGCCTTGGCTTGCTCCTCGCGAGAATCGCGCACCGCCAGCTCGCTCGTCAGCTTGGCACGTGCCTCATCGCGCTCTCGTTCCGCCGCGGCGACCGCCTCTGACAGGTTCATTTTTGCCATCAGTTCCTGCTCGCGCAGCTGGGCACGCAGGCCCTCGGCCTCTTGCTCGGACTGAGCCTTTGCGGCGGAAAACTTCTCTTGCACCTTCGCGCGATAGTCAGCAAGCGCGCGCTCGGCTCGCTGCGAGCGGCATCGAGCTCACGCTGCGACTCTGCCGCGGCAGCGGCAAGCGCCATCTCCTGGGCCTTGTCCGCCGCGGCAAGCCTGGCCTGCAGCTCGGCAATCTGAGCGTCGCGTGCAGCTAAATCGTTTTGAGCAGCGTTGCGCGCCGCCGACTCGGCAAGCTTTGCTTCGTCGTCCTTGCGTCCAAGCTGTGCACGCAGGCTGTCAATCTCACGCTGGAGCTCGGCGTTCTCCTTCTGAGCATCGGCGCGAGCCTCAACCGCCGCTCGCTGGCTTGCGCTCTCACGCTCCGCGGCAGCACCCTCGAGCTTGGCGCGCAGCTCGGCAAGCTCGGCATCGCGCCTGGCAACCTCCTGCGCCAGTTCCTGAGCCGCGGCGTTTTTCTGCTCAACGAGCTGAGCGTTGCGCTGAGACTCCGCTCCTGCAGAGCAGCCGTCGAGCGCGAGCGCTCAAGCTCCAGTGCCTGCTCGCCCTCGCGCTGGACTGCCTTCACACGCTCATCCAGGTCGCGCGAAAACTCAGCATCGCGCACTTGTTTGACGATATCCGCATAGCCGGACGCATCGACCTTAAAAACTTCGCCGCAATGCGGGCACTTAATCTCGTTCATAGCAGCTCCTCGATGGACGCAAATTTCAACCGACTACACTCTACCGCGCCGCACGGACAAAAAAGGCGCCGCCGCCATAATGGCAACGGCGCCAAAACCACCACAAAGCCACCTGCCCCCCCTTGTGGTGGTTTGAGGGCTACAGCCTAAAGAAGCTAAGAATCTGATCGCGGCTTACGGGCTTGTAATCGTTGGCATCGAGACCGACATCGTAGCGAAAGATAGGGCGCTCGCGATCGCGGTTGCGTGCGTTGGCGCGGTCACCCCTGCTGTGGATATGCCCATGCAGCATAATGGCGCCACGTGCCTTGCCGTTCCAGCTGAGCATGGGTAGTGGCTCATAACCAGACGATGGCCCTTGGCATAGCCGGGAGCAATCTCCAGGTAATCGCGCACGTTTTCCCAAATCTGCGGTACGTCGGAATCTTCCCAGTCGCCGTCATGGTTACCGCGGATGAGCGTCACGTTCTGGCATTCGATACGCTCGCGCAGGCGCACCGCCTCCGCCAGGGGCAAACGATAGGTAAAGTCACCCAGAATATAGAGCGGTCGTCCGCAGCCACGCACTCATTGATGGCATCGATGACCTTGCGGTTCATCTCCTCGACCGAGTCAAACGGCCGGTCCATGTCGTGCAAGATATTCGTATCGCCCAGGTGCAGGTCGGCGGTAAACCACATCATCGTCTATGCCTCATTTCGCAACGTGCTCAACTCGTGCTAAGTATACAGACGTAGCGATGCGGCGGTTATCCAAAGAGCCCGCCGAACAGTCCGCGGCGGCGCTTGTCTTGCTTTTTCGAAGCGTCACCCTGAGTTTTCTTGTCCTGCCGCATCTTACGGTCCTGTTCCAGCTCATCGTCATCGAGTAGCACATCCCACTCAAACGGATCATCTGCCAGATCAAACAGGTCATCGTCATCAAACATGGCAGCCTCCATTGCGACTAGCGAGCATCCACCACGTAGAGCCCAACGCGCACCTGATGCCACGGGCTGCGCTCGGGGGCAACCTGTTGCACACGGGCCTCAAATACGTCCTCGTGGCCGTAATACATCATCAAGGACAGTGGGCCGACCTCGTTTCCCGGAACATAGCCAAGCTTGGTGTTGCCGTAATAAATCGCAACCGCCTCAGGGTCATGGGGATTATCGCGCTCGTCACACAGCGTCAGCTTATCGCCCGCTTTAAGATCGCCCAAGACCAAGGCGCCATCGGCATACTGAAATCCTGCAATGTGAAATGACAGAAGAACACGCGAAGGCTCGTACATAGCAGCTCCTCTAACGGCCGGATAAACCGGTGTGTAACCTTATTGAGAAGTCTACGGTCCCGTGCGGACACAAATACATCCTGTCTGCGTCCTTCAATCGTTTGCCTCAACGCTTGCGCGACAGAACGCTTGCAGATAAGATAGGAACACGGATGGCACCCGTTGCCGCGGGTCTTGCCAACTCCGATACACGTTTTCATCGTGAGAAGTGGCCGTCTTCGCTTACGCGGGGGCGCTATTTCATTCGGCCGATAAACAGACCGAGTTCGATAGCCGCAATCAACAACGCCAATAACGAAATAACATCGCTTACGTTCATACCAAATCCCTTCTAAAGGGAGTTGGCCCATCCGTGCTCCATAACAGTAGTCTAACGCAAAATGCAGGTAATAGGAACACTTGTTCGTATTACCTGCGCCCTTTTCTAATGCACAAACATGCGCACGAATTTGTGCTTCCAGCTTGCGTAGGGCGCATACCGAAACGGCACGTCCAGCCAGGTTGCCTTGTTCACGATACTCTTCTTGTGGCTAAACGTATCGAAGCTCTCGCGGCCATGGTACTGTCCCATGCCGCTCGCGCCCATGCCGCCAAAGCCCATATGACTCGTAGCCAGATGCATGATGGTATCGTTAACGCAGCCGCCGCCAAAGGGCACGTAGCGCACAAAGCGCTGCTGAACCTCGCGATCCTGACTAAAGATATACAGGGCCAGCGGCGTCGGACGATCCGTAATAAACGCTTCGGCCTCGTCAAGGCTCTCAAACGTCAGCACTGGCAAAATGGGGCCGAAGATCTCCTCCTGCATCACGGCGTCATTGGGGGACACGCCGTCCAAAATCGTCGGCTCGATCTTGAGCGAGGCCTCGCGCGCGGTACCTCCCAGCACGACCTTATCGGGATCGATCAGCCCGCGCACGCGCGCAAAATGCTTGGCGTTGACAATATGACCGTAGTCCTCGTTATCGAGCGGATACTCGCCAAACATACGGCGGACCTCCTCCTTGATGAGGCCCAGCAGCTCGTCGTGCACGCGCGTATCGACCAGCAGGTAGTCGGGCGCCACGCAGGTCTGCCCCACGTTGAGCCATTTACCAAAGGCGATACGCCGTGCCGCAACCTTCAAGTTTGCCGTCGCATCCACGATGCAGGGACTCTTTCCGCCCAGCTCAAGCGTCACAGGCGTAAGGTTTTTACTTGCGCGCTCCATAACGAGTTTGCCGACCGGAACGCTACCGGTAAAGAAGATCTTGTCCCAGTGCTCATCGAGCAGCGCTTCGTTCTCGGCGCGCCCGCCCTCGACAACCGTCACCAGGCGCGGATCAAATGCCTCTTCACAGATTTGCCTGAGCACCGCGCTCGATGCCGGAGCATAGGCGCTCGGCTTGATGACCACGGTATTGCCCGCGGCAAGGGCGCCAGCGAGCGGCTCGAGCGTCAGCAAAAACGGATAGTTCCAGGGCGCCATGATGAGCGTGACGCCATAGGGCACGGTTTGCGTTTTGCACACGCTCACGGCGTTAGCGAGGTCGCACGGACGCAGGCGCGGACGACTCCATCGGGCCACATGCGCAATCTGATGTCGAATCTCGGAAAGCGATGTGCCAATCTCGCACATATAGGCCTCGTCATGCGACTTTCCCAAATCGGTCTTGAGCGCATGAGCGATATCGGCCTCGTGGGCCCGCACCGCATCGCGTAAACTCACGAGCGCGCGACGTCGAGCATCGACATCAAACGTGGCGTGCGTCTTAAAGTAGGCGCGCTGATCGCCGACGATGCGCGCAATTTCCTCGGTGTTCATGGCACCCTCCTAGTTCTCGTCCTCAAACATACCACCCGCGACGACCTCGTACATATGCTCGAGCTCCGAGCGGTCCATCAAAAGTGGAACGGGGTACAGGGGATTGGCCTCGGCATCGGCATGGGCCGCCATTTGCGGAATATCGGAGCGGCGAATACCCGAGACATATTTGGGGATTCCCAGGGCCTCGTTCATGCGGTCGACCCAATCGATAAAGGCCTCGACCGCAAGACTGTCCTGCGCGGTAGCCGGCGCAATGCCCGCCATGCGAGCAAGATCGGCAAGCTTGGAGGCGGCGGCGTCACCATAAGCGCGAAGCATGTGCGGCAGGATGATCGCGTTGGCCAAACCGTGCGGAATTCCGTATCGGCCGCCCAAACTGTGCGCGATGGCATGCACATATCCGACATAGGAGCGGGTAAACGCAACGCCCGCCTTATACGCCGCCAAAAGCATATTGCGACGCGCACGCATGTCGTCGCCATGCTCATAGGCCTCGAGCAAATTGTCGTGGATGAGCTGCACCGCCTGTCGCGCCATCTTGCGCGTATAGGGCGTGGTGCTTCGCCCGATAAACGCCTCGACGGCATGCGTCAGGGCGTCCATGCCCGTCTGCCCCGTAATGGAGGCGGGCAGACCGCGCGTAACTCGGGGTCGTGCGCCGCAAAGCGCGGGATAAGCACAAAGTCGTTAATGGGATACTTGTAGCGCGTCTCGTCATCGGTAATTACCGCCGCAAGCGTGACCTCGCTCCCCGTGCCCGCCGTGGTGGGAACGGCGATGAGCAACGGCAGGCGACGATGAATCCGCAGCAGCCCGCGCATCTTGTTGATGGGCTTGCTTGGCTGCGCAATGCGTGCGCCCACGCCCTTGGCGCAGTCCATGCTGATCCTCCGCCAAAACCGATAATGGCCTGGCAGGCGCGCTCTCGATACAGGGACGCCGCCTCCTCCACATTCGAGACCGTGGGGTTCGCACGCGTTTCGGCATAGACCGTAACGCCAATCCCCTGAGCCGTAAGCGCACGCTCGAGTGATGCCGTGAGTCCCAAACGTGCAATACCGGGATCCGTCACGATAAGGACCTTCTGGATCGAGCGCTTTTGAAGCACCGCGGGCACATCCTCGGCATGCTCTAAAATGCGCGGCTCGGTATAGGGCAGGATCGGCAATGCAATGCGAAAAACCGTCTGATATGTTCGGCACCAGGCACGACGGGCTAGATGCATAAAGGAAACTCCTTCATTTGTTGATAGATCAACATTTGCTCGCCCGATTGTACTCAGCGGCGGTCAAAGACGGCCTGCCAATCGTTAATCAATCAACATCTTCATATCTCAAATTGTTTTATTAAAAATCATTCCTAATAGGCTTCACATTTGGTTTCATTTATGGATAATAGAACTCGTCAAGACGCACGTCCGGAGAGGGCCCTTACGGGACCGGACGAGCGCACAATCGCCATCGATCGAAAGGATCGAATCATGAAGTTTGTTTGCCCCGTTTGCGGTTATGTGGAAGAGTTCGACGGCGACCAGCTGCCCGAGGATTTTAAGTGCCCCCAGTGCGGCGTTCCCGGTTCTCGTTTCCTGAAGCAGGAGGAGGGCCAGCTCGAGTGGGCTGCCGAGCACGTCGTGGGTGTCGCCAAGATGGAGGCGTCTCCGAGGACATCGTTGCCGACCTGCGCGCTAACTTTGAGGCGAGTGCTCTGAGGTCGGTATGTACCTGGCCATGGCTCGTGTTGCTCATCGCGAGGGCTATCCCGAGATCGGCCTGTACTGGGAGAAGGCTGCCCACGAGGAGGCGGAGCATGCCGCCAAGTTCGCCGAGCTCCTGGGCGAGGTCGTGACCGACTCCACCAAGAAGAACCTCGAGATGCGCGTTGAGGCCGAGAACGGCGCCACCGCCGGCAAGACCGATCTTGCCAAGCGCGCCAAGCGCTGGCCTCGATGCCATCCACGACACCGTGCACGAGATGGCTCGCGACGAGGCCCGCCACGGCAAGGCTTTCGCCGGCCTGCTCAAGCGCTACTTTGGCTAAGCCAGCCGCCTGAGAGACAATCTTTAGCTCGATAAGGCCCGGACCGCATGGTTCGGGCCTTTTTCGTGCCTCACGAACTTGTTAACTCCCTGAAATAGGACCACCTTAGGCATCGGATTCTCGTCAAAAACTAAGTGAGTAGACTTTTTGGAACTTGCCGAGCAGGCCATCCATATTGCTTTATAAGTCGCAGGTAAATGACTTGTTGCAAAAACGGCCTGGTCGCCATCAAGCCAAAAGTCTACTCACTTAGTTTCGCAGCCGTCCACGATCGAGCTATTTTGTGTCTAACGGGCATCTTTTCGTCGATTACTCCCAATTTTGTCCAGTCAACGAATAGTTCAGACCGGAGTAATGTCTCAGCCCTTTGCTCATCTGAGCTTTTATCACGATATTCAGCATCGAGCATCCTGCATACGGCCTTAACGATCGCGCGGAATCTATCCTCATCGGATATCTGTCTGTGTGTCAGGAGAAGTACATCGTAGCCCATGGCCTGAAGGGCTGTCATGCGGTCAGCGTCACGCAAGCCATCCCCTGCGCGTCCGTGCGAGGCCTTTCCCTGACATTCAATGGCCACCTGTCGCTTGCCATCCGGCGAAGAGAGAAGTAGGTCGATATATACACGGGACTTTCCCACAATCGCTCGAGCACTTGTGCTTAGCGTCACTTCGACATTGAGCTCTATGCCGCAAAACCCTTCGCCCCCCAGGGCTCGCGGCAGTCCAAGCAACAAATACGCCTCGACCTCAAAAGGCGACGCGGCACCCAATGGAACGAATTGCGATACCGCCATAAATCTATTGCCGTAACGCATCCCGCAAACATCTGAACAAAAACGGTCAAGGTCTCTGCCCAAAACCAAAGCGTCTCGACGCCATAAATTTGAAGTGATGCCGTCCTCGGACGGGCAGCGCACCCAACCGAACGTTGTCGAAATCGCGCCCGAATCAATTGCACGCGAAAGCTCCGCCTCAAGCGCCACCGGCAGAGCGCACACCGCAAACAAGCCACACATCTCCGCCAACACAAAAAGAAGCTGGAGATCCGTCAGATGTCGAGACATGATAAATGCCGTCAGTAGAGGAGACGTGACCAAAAATCCATGCTCCGTTTCCAGCACAGATTCCCTGGGGAGTTCACCAAGGAACAGCCGCTGCCTAATGCTGGCAGGGCAAGTCCGTTTGTTTCTCGTCCGAACTAATGTATACAACGGAAAACCGAGCGCGACTGCAGCCGTCGGGTTGCGGGCGAGATCATATCGCTGCCGGTCTTCTTCCGGTCGTGGAAGCGGCGGACACAAAGCGCGGACTTGAGGAGCAAACGCCAGTACCTAAAAGCCGATATGTCACAAAGTAGATCCTTCATAGGCACAGGAAAACACGGATTTCAACCCAGTCGGTCTCGCATTGGCGCGAACGCAACAAAAATGGCACCGAACGGACTGCTAAGTTTTCAACAGCCCTCCCCAACTGACCAAAAGCTTGCCGAAAGCTGGACGAAGCACTGTTGAAAACCCCATTTTTTCTCATGCAGAAGCTTTGCGCGGCAAGTGAGTAGACTTTTTCGAACTTGCGCGCAGACCATCCATATTGCTTTATAAAGTCGCAGGTAAATGACTTGTTACAAAACTGCCTGGTCGCCAAAGTTCCAAAAGTCTACTCACTTAGGTTGCAGAGTGCCCCCATTGGCTGCAGTTCCAAGTTATTAAGCACTTCCGGACCCAGATCGTCATACTGGACAAGAATTTGAGTCGAGTTTTCAGGGACAAATGCACCATCGGCACACCAATAACAGTCACTGATATCGATAAACGGAATACCCGAGCGCGTGAGGGCCCGCACAAAAGAGCTTCCACCGTTCCGCGCTCCGCAACCACAGTGCAGTAAAGGCCCGCGTCCGCATGCTCGATCGAGACCTCCCCTGCCGGAAATGCCTTCCGCACAAGTGCCGCCAGGCCATCACGCGCCTCACGAGCACGAACGCGCACGCGGTTCACATGTCGCTCGTAATCACCCGATTCCAGCAAACGCGCCAAAGCGACCTGGTCAACAGAGCTCACCGACGAGGCGTAAAAACCAAGGTTGCGCCTAAACCGCTCCATCAGCTCATCGGGCAACACCATGTACGCTAGACGCAACGCCGATGACAGGCTCTTCGAAAACGTGTTGGTGTAGATAACCGACTGGGCGGCATCGATCGACGCGAGCGCGGGAATCGGCTTACCAGCAAGGCGAAACTCACAATCAAAGTCATCTTCGATGAGATACCGGCCGGCTGCTCGGCGACCCAGCTCAGCAGGCATAGCGACGCGCAATGCTCGTCACAAGGCCGGTCGGATACTGATGGGACGGCATCAGGTGAAGGACATCGGTCCCGCTTTTCTGCAGAGTGCTCAGGTCCACGCCGTCATCATCCAACGGGATATGTCGAACTTTGCAGCCCATAGCCTGATAGATGCGCGTCAAGCGCAAATAGCCCGGGTCCTCAACGGCATACACCTTGTCCGCGCCAAGCAACTGAACCAACATGGTATCGAGCAGCTGGGCGCCCGCGCCGATAACGATGTTATTGGGATCGACATTCATGCCCCTCGTCCCACGCAGATGGTGAGCAATAGCGCGTCGTAGCCGAGCGGTGCCCTGTGCCGGTGCGGGCGAAAAAATCTCGCACTCGTCTTCGGATGTCAGCGTCGCCCGTAGCGTGCCTTGCCAAAGCCGCGCCGCCTCCAAAGCGGAAGGAGAAAGCACATCGAATCGCTCGACCTGTCCGTTGATATCATGCGCGCTGGGGTCCACAGAGACGGTATCTCGGTCGATGTTCCCCGTAGCCGAAGGCAAAACCGGTGCATCCGGAAGCTCACATGCGTAGTAGCCACGCCGCGGCTTTGAGCAAATATAGCCCTCGGCAAGTAACTGGCTATATGCATTCTCGATGGTAATGACACTGATTCCCAGATGAGTGGCAAAGGCGCGCTTAGACGGCAAATGCTCCCCCGCCGCAATACGTCCAGCAACGATATCATCTCGAATTTGCTGGTAAACATACTCATAAAGCGATGCTTCGCCGCGTTTTTCCAAATTGTAGTCAAGCATGAATTTGTCACCTGACCTTATAAAGTCATTCAATCTGGTATTAGTCTGACCTTGTTATTATCTCGATAACTGAGTATTTCGCCATACCCAGCTCCCCGATAGGATGTTCCGTCAAGCAATGCACATGCCAACCAAGGGAGCAACCATGGCAGAACAGACCAGCAAGGCCGATCGCGTCAAACTCAATCGCGAGCTCGCGCAGATGCTCAAGGGCGGCGTCATCATGGACGTCACCACGCCCGAGCAGGCGCGCATCGCCGAAGAGGCAGGCGCCTGCGCCGTCATGGCACTCGAGCGCATCCCGGCCGACATCCGTGCCGCAGGCGGCGTCTCGCGCATGAGCGACCCCAAGATGATCAAGGGCATCCAGGAGCCGTCTCCATCCCCGTTATGGCCAAGTGCCGCATCGGTCACATTGTCGAGGCGCAGGTCCTGCAGGCCATCGAGATCGATTACATCGATGAGTCCGAGGTTCTCTCCCCCGCCGACGATGTCTACCATATCGACAAGACCCAGTTTGACGTGCCGTTTGTCTGCGGTGCCCGCGATCTGGGCGAGGCGCTGCGCCGTGTTGCCGAGGGCGCCACGATGATTCGCACCAAGGCGAGCCGGGCACGGGCGACGTCGTCCAGGCTGTGCGCCACATGCGCAAGATCCAAAAGCAGATCCGCGACGTTGTTGCTTTACGCGATGATGAGCTCTTTGAGGCAGCCAAGCAACTACGGGTTCCGGTCGAGCTGGTGCGCGAGGTCCATGCCACGGGCAAGCTTCCCGTCTGAACTTGCCGCCGGCGGCGTAGCGACCCCCGCCGACGCCGCGCTGATGATGCAGCTGGGCGCCGAGGGCGTCTTTGTCGGCTCGGGCATCTTTAAGAGCGGCGACCCCGCCAAGCGCGCCGCCGCCATCGTCAAGGCCGTGGCAAACTTCACCGATGCCAAGCTCATCGCCGAGCTTTCGGAAGACCTGGCGAGGCCATGGTGGGCATCAACGCCAACGAGATCGAGATTATCATGGAGGAGCGCGGACGCTAGTCCAGCAGAAAGGATCGCACATGAGCGATTATGCAGACCAAACGGTCGCCGTGCTGGCGGTCCAAGGCGCTTTTGCCGAGCACGAGGCAAGGTTATCTGAGCTGGGCGCACGTTGTATAGAGTTGAGGCAGGCGGCTGATTTGAAGCAGGACTTTGACCGTCTGGTACTTCCCGGCGGCGAGTCTACCGTTCAAGGGAAGCTGCTTGATGAGTTGGGCATGCTCGAGGAGCTTCGTGCCTGTATCGCTGAAAGCATGCCGTCCTGGCACCTGCGCCGGCCTGATTCTACTGGCTCACGACCTTGCCGCCCATGACGATAAGGGCACGCCGCGTTTGGCAACCATGGATGTACTTGTCGAGCGCAATGCCTACGGCAGGCAGCTCGGCGGCTTTCGAACCAAGGGGCAAATAGCCGGCATCGACGGTGAAGTGCCGCTGACGTTTATCCGCGCGCCCCGCATCGTCGAGGTCCACGGCGACGCCAAGGCCTTAGCGAAAGTCGACGGTCGTATTGTCGCCGCCCGTCAGGGCAACCAGCTCGGCGTAACCTTCCACCCCGAGCTCGACGACGATACCCGCCTCCACGAACTGTTCCTACAAATGTAGGCATCGAAATCAACAAACGAAACGAGAGTGGATGATCTCCCACTTTGAGCTTGAATGCAGGCTCAAACCGGGAGATCATCCACTCTCATGCTATGCAATCGTTGGGGACGTTCTTAAACGACTAGTCAAACAAGAACGTCCCCAACGACTATCTTTTAGCAGGTCTGGATCATGGCAATGCCGATGTTTTGGCACCGACAGCGAGCGCTACCAGAGCGAACAAATTGGCATGAAAAGAGGACGGCATAGACCTTCTGGTCATGCGTCCTCTTTGAATGACAAGTTGTCGCTCTGGTGGCGCGCAGCGTCAACTAGTTACGCGGTTTGGTAAAACCGCGTAACCCAACTAGAAGCGGTTACCGCGGAAGCCGCCACCGTTGCGGCCGCCACGGTCGCCACCGCGACCGCCGCGGTCGTTACCACGGTTGCCGCCGAAG
>ENA-OQER01001270-OQER01001270.1-human-gut-metagenome-genome-assembly--contig:-NODE-1270-length-12502-cov-2.274909_pt1 | contig 12502 bp, 12 predicted proteins | sample MGYA00242797_ERZ504639 | MGnify/ENA primary metagenome ERZ504639 (study PRJEB26092, sample SAMD00036306) | human gut metagenome | host: Homo sapiens | study: EMG produced TPA metagenomics assembly of...
TCCGCATCCTGCGAATGCTGTGACAACCATTGCGGCAACCATTAATGCTGATACAATTTTCTTTTTTCATATTTTCACCCTCCTAAAATAAATACGTTCGTAGAGTTACCGTCCATACGGCAGCCCCTGGTCAAACGTTCACGGCAATGTTTCCGGTAACGTTTTCAGTAAGCAGAGTATACACCTTTTTTTGCACAGTTTCGCAAGTGTTATTCTCATTTTTGTGAAATAAGTAAGTTTTCCTTTCTATTTTTCATGCATATTGCACAACGCTTTTCCCTTTGCTTGACATGTATAGACTGTCGATATATACTTTCATGTATAGGCAGTCTATAGTACTTATCACTGAAAGGAGGTCATATACTATGGGTATTGACAAAAATCTCGTACAGGGAAGCATGGCATTGCTGCTTCTGCGCCTTTTGGAAACGAAAGATATGTATGGCTACGAAATGATTGAAGCTCTTCGCAGCAAATCCAACAACGTCTTTGAACTGAAAGCCGGCACCCTGTATCCACTGCTCCACTCCCTGGAGAGCAAGGGCTATGTAATGTCCTACGAGGATGCTTCTTCCGGGAAAAAACGCAGATATTACCAGCTGACAGAGGCCGGCCGGCATCATTCTTCCGAAAAAAAGCAGGAATGGATGACCTATCAGTCGGCAGTCACCAATGTACTGAGTATGGAAGGAGGATGTTAGGATGGATGAAAAAGAGTACCTGCAGACGCTCGGAGAGCAGATCGTAAATCGCATGCGCGGGCAAGTATCCTTGCAGAAATTCAGGATCATATTGAAGAACAGGCACAGGATTACCGTGCCTCCGGTATGAGTGAAGCTGTTGCAATGCAGGAGGCTGTGCGGCAGATGGGTGATCCGGTTTCCACCGGGGAAGCTCTCAATCAGGTACACCGCCCGAAGTTTCCAATCGCGCTGTTTGGTCTGGCTGTCGTACTGACTGTACTCGGAATTGCGATGCAGTATCTGGTATATACACACCTTACACCCGATACTGCCATCCTGTCCGATACCTATCTGCAGCGCACCATCCTTTACAATGCAATCGGGCTTGGCCTCCTTCTGCTGTGCATCTTTGGCAACTACATGTATCTTGCAAAAGGCGCATGGATTCTTCTGGCAATCTTTTTACTTGGTCTGCTACCGCCATGGTTCTTCGGCTTTTACGGTCGGCAGTACACCCTCTGCTACTATCTGGCACTGGTCTATCCGCTGGTATATGCCCTGCTGTTATACCGGCTACGGGATAAGGGGGCAAAAGCCATTTGGTTCCTGCACGGACTAACGCTTTTGTTTCTCGTCCGGATGCTTTTTGGCACAATTATCACTTGGTCAACGGTGCTTGCTGCCGGATGCCTGACGCTTTTGCTGCTCTGCCTTGCCATTCATCGTGGCATACTGACTGGCAGCTCTAAAAGGACACTCTGGCTGCTGACGGTGCTCCCCTACGTGGCGGCAGCCGCCTGCTTTGTGATTCTGTTCTTTCAGAACTCCTATATGCGTGACCGCCTGACGGAATTTCTGAAGGGTTCAAACTACGTCCAGCAAATGCTTGCGCTGGAGCAGCAGCAGATGCTTGCCTTTGGTGGCGGCACAATCAGTTCCTATGTGGATACGGAAAGCCTTGCCTCCACCTATGTCCTGCACAGCATCTTCCTGTGGTTTGGTATCGTATCCGGTATTCTTGTGATCGTTGCGCTTGCAGTCCTTGTACTGCGCAGTCTTCACTATGCCCTGCACCAGAGCAACCGTCTGGCTCTGCTGGCCGGCACTGCTGCAAGTGGGATTCTTCTTTTTGAGCTTTTACATTTTGTACTGACCAATTTGGGCTGCAGTCCGGTCTATACCGCAAGTGTCCCGTTTTTGTCCTACGGTTTTGCCAACAGTGTATTCAATTCGCTGCTGGGTCGGCATCATGCTGGGGATAATCCGCAACCAAAATGTGCTGTCGGAAACGACGGCTTCTTTGCGGGGTCTGCGCGCCTAAACAGTCAAGTATCTTGTAACACAGGCAGACTCTTTAAAGGATGCTATGGAAATAGCTGTTGAATGTCTGGCCTCACATCTTCATTCTTGTAAAACAGATGGAGAAACCATGTAATTTTTCAGCTTAGAATTTTACAAGATAAAAGAGCTTTGCATTTTCGCAAAGCTCTTTTCTATATCCTCTAATTTCCCCGTATTGTTCCTTTATTCAATAAAATTCCGCAGATATCTTGCACTCAGACGGATCGCACGCTTGGCATCCTCGATATCCTTTTCAAATGACTTATCCTCAATCTCGATTACTGAGCAGCCCTCGAATCCGATATCTGTCAGTGCTGATACATATTTGCCCCAGTCCACATCACCGAGTCCCGGAATCTTTGGAGACATATACTCAAGCGGAGTTGCCATCACACCCACATCTGCCAGCTTATCCCAGAATACCTTGATATCCTTGTAATGTACATGGAAAATCTTATCCTTAAATTCATAAATTGGCTTGATATAATCAATCTGCTGCCATACAAAGTGGGAAGGATCATAATTAATTCCCAGATTGGGGCTGTCCAAAATCTCAAATACTCTCCGCCAGTTTGCCGGCGTTGACATAATATTCTGTCCGCCCGGCCACTCATCATTGGTAAAGAGCATTGGACAGTTTTCAATGGCAATCCGCACGCCTTTTTCCTCTGCATACCGTACAATCGGTGTCCAGACCTCTTTTACCAGCTCCATATTTTCATCCACATTTTTCTTGGAATCACGTCCGATAAATGTTGTAATCATATTGACACCGAGCAATACAGATGCGTCCATCAGTTTGTATAAATGGCTGATATAGCTGTTTCTTTTTTTCTCGTCCGGCTCCAGTGTGTTGGGATAATATGCGAGGGAAGAAATCTCTACGCCCTTTTCCTGACAAAGCTGCTTGATTTCTGCCGCCTTCTTCTCGTCCAGATTGGCAACATCAATATGCTTACACCCGCATATCTTCTCTGTGCGCCGCCTGTGGCCAGCAGGCTACCTCCAGACATTCCAGCTGATTTCTGCGGCAAAATTCACAACTTCCTCAAATGTCATGCCCTCGCAGATAGATGTTAATAAACCGAATTTCATCATGTTCGTTTTCTCCTTTCCATTACTTTGCAGCGTCATTTCGCTTCATTGCTTTCGTTTGATTTATTTTGATTGTACAAAAATCCACGTGGCTTCACTTCCCACATTTTGTCGCATTACAAGTAAGAAAACTGACATTTTTATTTTTCGGTTTTATTTTATAAAAAAAGTCAAAAACAAGCTGTCTGTTTTGACCTTTTGAAAATGCATCTTATCTATTTGTATTTTTCATGATTTGAGCTGGCTTGAGGCTGCAATTTCCATTCAAGCATAGCAGAAGCAGTTGCAAAATAATCTGCATTGTCCAGAAAATAACCTTTCAGGCGCTGAAACCAGGTTCTATTCTTTCCTACGTTAGCGTAGCATTTTGTCATTGTCGTATTGTTTCCCATAATTGTCATCGTATTGTTCATCTCAATCTCTCCTTTTTTCTCTCCATATCCTCGTTACATGTTGTATTTTACGCTTGTTTTTTTTCTAAAACCAGTGCTATAATTATCCTGTTTTACAACGATATTGACATTTTTATATAAAATAACCGCGAATAAAGGAGATTTTTACAATGAAAACTGTATATCACGAGCCATGCATCCGTTGGGAAATCTTGGTCTGAAAATTCCATGGCGGCTCTCGAAAGCCCGCACATCCCTATGCACTGGCATGACGCAATGGAAATCCTGTTCTGTCTCAATGGAGAAGTCACCATTCAGATTGATCACGAAGCCTTTTTGCTTTCCCGCAACCAGCTGGTCGTTTTTGACTCTAAGGAGATGCATTCCATCCAGTCTGCCTCTCCTCTTTATATGTTTTTATGCATTCATGTGGACAAAAAGCAGATGGCATTGTACTGCCCGGATCTGGAATTGTACCACATCCAATGTCAGCCACTGCCGCTGGATCACCCCAAGTCAACAGAATACCTTACGCTCTGTCAGCTTGCCCGTGACCTCACCCGTTCCAGTATTAAAAAAGAAAGCACCAGCACCATGCGCTCGGATGGTATCGCTCTTTTGATGCTGTCCGACCTGATCCAGTCGTTTTCGGTGTATGCCCCTTTGGGGACCGCAACTGGTGAGAAAAAGCCAAATGACGCACTCCGCGTGATTATTTCCTATGTTACTGAGCATTATCCGGAAAAAATCACCTTGAACGATATTTCTGCCAGAATCGGCTTCAGCAAGGAATATTTCTGCCGCTTTTTCAAACAGCATATGGGAATTACGTTCCTGCAATATCTCAATGAGGTGCGGATCTCCCATGCCGGGCGTCTGCTCAGCTCCACGGAGCTTTCCGTTGCCGAGGTCATGCACCAGATCGGTTTTACGAACCAGACTGTATTTAACCGTATGTACAAGGAACTTTACGGTATGACACCCCGACAGTCCCGCAAATATGTAAAGCCGAACAGCATCCCTCATCTGATTCCGGAGGAGCTGGTCTAAGAGTAAGTCAAAAAAATGATAGCAGATTATAACCTCCTTTTTCTTTTGAACTTTATTTTGGTCAAAAATGTACTTTCCGCACAGAAATAAGGTGCATTTTTCGAAAGGCAGACCACTCGTTTTCACTTATAATGAAAGCCAGAAAAGTAAACACCAGACCAAAGCAAGGAGGTTTCATTTTATGATTATTAAACTTGGAATCATCGGTTTCGGCGGAATGGGAAAATGGCATGCGCAGAACGCTCCAAGAGCAGGTGTTGAGATTGCTGCTGTATGCGACATTGCCGAAGAAAAACAAAAAGAAGCAATTGAAATGGGGTATCGGCTGTATACGAATGCGGATGAGCTTCTGGCAGATCCTGAGGTCAATACCGTTATCCTGACCGTTCCCAACTATCTGCACAAGGAAATGTGCATCAAGGCCGCCAAAGCCGGGAAGAACGTTATTACCGAAAAGCCCGCTGCCATGAGTGTGCAGGAGCTCGATGAGATGGAGGCAGCCTGCAAGGAGGCAGGAGTCTTTTTTCACCTCGCACCAGAACCGGCGCTGGGACAAGGATATGCTGACCGTGAAAAAAGCATATGATGAAGGACTCCTTGGCAATATTTTTACGATTGAATCCAAGCTGCATTCCGGCAACGGATACATGCACGAATGGCATCTGTATAAAAAATACGGCGGCGGCATGATCTACGACTGGGGTGTGCATCTGATCGACCAGATCCTGTTTATGATGCCGGATGCCAAAATCAAATCCGTTTATGCAGACATCAAAAATGTACTGCATGAGGAAGTTGATGACTACTTTAAGATCATTCTGAAAATGGATAACGGTGTAACCGCCCATATTGAGCTGTCCACCTATATTCTAAAATATCAGCCGCGCTGGCTTGCTGCCGGTGACAAGGGCACCATGATTGTAGAGGATTTCGGCTGCAATGGCAGCATTTACCGTACCGGAAAGTTGTTGGAAAAACTTCCTCCACAGATTACTGAAACCGAGGCCGGTCCAACCCGACAGTTTGCACCTGTTCCACCAGGAGGCATCGTAACCGAGCCGCTTCCAGAGATTCAGACCGACTGGGTAGATTTCTACCGGAATGTTTCGGATGTGCTGAATGGAAAAGCTGAATCTAAAATCAAGATTTCCGAAGTCCGGCGTGTACTCTCTGTGATGGAGGCCGCGTGGAAATCTTCAGAAACCGGAGAAGCGATTCTGTTTGAATCCTAGTACAGCGTTTTTACTACCGTTCTCATACACAAACTGCAACCGCATATGCTATCGCCTTAGGCGATAGGCATATATGTGGGTATCATTTATATCTTTTACGCATACAAAATCAGCAAGTGATTTCATGCAAACCATTTCAGCCGGATAAACGCAATCTCATTCGCCGCTAGCGTTACATCCAGATCCAGCGTCTGCTCCTTCGCTTCAACCTTCTGGATTTTGAGTCTCGGCTCACAGGTTCGGCGATATTGATTATCATTCTATCAATTCACTTTCGTATTCCATCTCCGCCCAGATATCCAGAACACTTCCGTTTTTTCATTGATACTGTAGGTTTTCATCTGATACACACCATCCCGGACATCGCGCAGCCGGATCGCAAGCTCCTTTGCCTCCCAATCCTCAAAATATTTCCAGATATTCTCCTTATCCAGCTCATTTTCCGCGGAAAGATAATAGTTGTAATTGAGCTTTTTCGCATTGTGACAGAGGATGCCGTAGCTCCCATGACCATCTGTTGTCAGAATACAATTCTCCCCTTTTCCGATATAATACGGTAGCAGCCGGTTCAAAAAGTCAAAGGCAAAGCCGCCGGTTTTAATTATCCCATCCTTTGTAATAATTCCCGTGCCTCCATAAAGCATATCGTGAGAATCGTAGTATTCCGAGGTCCGGTCACTTCCCTGAAACAGTGCCATACCCTCGCACAATGGATAGCAGTCCAGAATATTTTTTACCACATAAGCGCCCTTAAAGCAGGTGTCATTGATATAATTTCGATCCGAAATCGTCAGGTTCCATTCCGTAACATACACCGGATACGTCTCCTCAATTCCGGATTCTGCCATATACCGTTTTACCTTTTGCATATAATGAAGGAAGCCTTCACTGTCTGTCAGACGCTTGCTGTAGTTATCCTGCGCGACTCCCCTCGCTGATATGCATAATACAAAAATGAGAGATAATCCGGGAAATACGGTTCCTTTTTCCATTCCTCAAAACTTGCATATACGTTTTGGATATCATACAGAAATCGAAAGCCGCCTCCGCCCACCTGAATCTCCTCACTGTAACGGTGAATGACCTCATAGGTGATATTAAACAGCCGGAAATAGCCCTTCATCCCCTCCCAGTTTTTTTCTGTATCCTCCCGAAACCACAGCTCCATTCTCCACGTTCCGATCTCTGTCCTTCCATACCGGTGAAGCAGATGCCGCATCATAGCATCAAGCACACACTTCCACTTCTCATCTCCCGGAAACGCATCCTCATTCCTTTCGAAAATCAATGCTGTCTGCACACTTCCATACAATCTGCGCGGCTTCATCCCCAGTTCAATATGCGGTTTTAATCCATTCTGCAGCAGAAAATCGAGAATTGAATCCAGTCTCGAAAAATTATACCCTTCTTCTCCGCTGGAAATATCAATCAGCATATCCTTAGAGAAAATATTCCAAAATCTGACATAGTGAAACTGCAACGCCTCCTTCAGGTAAATCACATGCTCCCGGATTTCCGATCGCAGCAGATCCTCCGCCGCACCGATATTGATCATATCCTTCCATATATACTTGGTTTGCTCCTGCGTCTGCACCGAAAATTCTATCCTGACTTCTTCCTTGGTCTTTTGTTCCTCTCTCTGAAGACCATCGTTTCTGAGAAATTCTTCCAGACGCTCCTCTACGAGCTGATCGTTCTCCTCTTTTTGGGCATTCTGCTCCTTCACCTTTGCCTGCTTACGGAACGCAGATGGCGTCTCTCCATATGCCGCCTTAAACGCCTTATTAAACACGGTGACATTGGAAAATCCATTGTCATATGCAATCCTTGTGACCGGCTGCTCGGTATACAACAGGTCATCGACTGCATGATACAACCGGACATTGCTAAGTATGCAGCAAAATTCATCCGTAGTTTTTCTTAAAAAAGCGCGAGAGATAGCCGACCGAAAGATAGAGCTGGCTGGCAAGATCGTTTAAACTGATCGACTGGTTGTAATTTGCCCGGATATAATTATTGATCTGGGATAAGCGGTTTTCGAAGCGGTCTGCTCCATCCTCTAAATGCCGGTCACCGGTACGGACAAGGAAATAGGAGGACAAGAGATCCATGACCTGGTAGCACAATGCAATATGCCCGAAATTCGCCACCCCTCCTCGAGTGCTAAGATAATGATTCAATAATTTTTTCAGTGTTTCCCTCATCTCCCGGTAGCGATCCGTATCGCCTTGGTGGAGTCACACCAGAAAATGATATCGGTACTTTCGAAAATATCACTCACCAACTGATAAGTAATGTAAAGCCGGGCAAAAAGAATGTCCGGGCTGCCCTTTAGACAATGCCTCTTGTTTGCATTGATGACCAGAATATCCTCCGGCTGCATATGCGTTGTCTGCTCTCCCATCGCCACATCTAACGTTCCCTCAAGCACAAACAACAACTCGATATCCTGATGAAAATGCTCCCGCTCCTCTCTGATATTTAACACCTCAATTTTTAATTTTTCCTGTTTGAAATGCCTCTCCATTGTTTTTCCCCGTCCTGTATGCATGCACAAAACTCTGACTGAACGCCTTGGGGCAAATTCTGTCAGAGTCTGTTTTTTTTGAATTGTTCCTTTCCTAGATTATATTATTTTTCATCTCTCTGTGCACGCTTTTTCTGGAGATTTTCGATAATTTCTCCACTTTTCTTTCATTCAGCGGATACATTGCCAACGGAATCAGACAGCACAGAATACATGATACCAAAGATTAGGTTGACTGTCACATTGATTCCATTGAGTGCTGCTGCGGTCTGCTGTGCATTGGCAATATAGCCAGTTGCTCCCATGATCAGAAGCGCACCCGATACGCCAAAGGCAGAGCCAAACTTCGTGGAAAGTGAAACCGTTGCATAGGAAATTCCATCGGAACGCACGCCTGTCCGGTCTTCCTGATAATTGATGCATCCGGAACCATCGCCATCGGAATCGGGAAGGAAAAGCAGAAGAAACCATAGCACAATGCAGTCCCAGCAACAGTGGAATATTTGTATATCCGGCAGTTTTCCAATGATAAAAATCAGGATCAGGGAAATTGCTGCTCCGATATAGCCGATCGCTGCCATCTTTTTCTTTCCGATCTTTACGATATAATTCTTGGTCAGAAAGATTCCTATAACGGTAAATAACGATGGCAAAGACATAAACGCTGCGATCAGGTCATACCGCTGCACATTGTACATCAGGTAATAAATCACCACTCCCATACGACCGAAAAATGCGGTCATTGCCAGAAGTTGAATAAAAAACACTAAAATTAAAGGCTTATTTGATAATACTGTTTTGATACTTGTTCCAACGGATACCTTGGTAGCACCTGCTGCCGGCTTGATGGTTTCCTTGCAGTTTACATATACAAAATAGAACAATGGCAAAGCACAGATCGCAAATAAAATTGCCACCTTTGTGTAGGCGCCTGCGGTGTAGCTTTCTGAGCCGCCGGAAAATTTCATCAAAAGCGGCGCGGTAATCGCATTGAGTAGAACAGAGCTTAAATTCGTTCCCATCATTCTCCAACTGTTCAGCTGCGCAATATCCTCCGGATTCGTTGTCATAACGGTAGACAAGGAACCGTAAGAAAGGTTTACAACCGTATAAGCCATGCCACATCCAATATATGTAATTGCCGCGTAAATAACTGCCGCATTTCCCCTCCCTATCGTGGTAAATGCCAGAACGGACAACACAGCCAGAATCGGTGCTCCGAACAGAATATACGGGCGGAAGCGTCCCCTCTTGGTATTGGTGCGTTCTGCAATTGCACCAAACATCGGATCGTTTACACCATCCCAGATTTTTGCAATCAGCATGATTGCTGACGCAATAGCTGGAGCCATTCCAACCACATCGGTATAAAATACAGAAAGATAACTTCCTATAAAGGTCCAGCAGAGATTGCTGCGAAATCGCCCATTCCATAGGCAAACAATGTCAATTTTGACAATCTTTTTTCTGATGTATTCATAGATTCCCCCATTCCCAACACCCGCTTGACATATCCCCCGTTCAGGAATTAGAATGAAACAAGGTTATGAATAAACTGCTTCACGGTAGTATTCATTCCATACGCATACGGTGATGCCACACCGTATGCGTTTTTTCATCAAACTGATCTTGATTCCTATTCTATCTTATCTCATTACTGGTTCAATAACTTTTTCACCATTGCTACATGACGTGTTGTCTGCTCAATCGCATCATAACCACCCTCATCCTCATACTCGGTGACGATAAAGCCGTCATAGTCAGATGCTGCAACCACCGGAATGATCTCCTCATAAGGAATTGACACTTCGTGAAGATTCTCATCGACATAATGACATTTTCCGTGCATCTCAAAGCAATACGGCAGAATCCTTTTCAAGCCCTCCAATTCCTTTGTGCAGCTCTTTCTGAACTGGACGAAGCCATACATGCTGTTTAAGGTCCCTCCCAATGCTGGACATTTTTCGATATCCTCTGCCATAATCTTCATGGCCTCCTCCAATGGAACCTCATCGTAGCGAAGCTGTGCACACTTGTTTAGCTGCTCCTCGGTTGCGCCTGCTGCGAGTGCTCTGTCCCAATACGGCTTGTTTGGCTTGATTGCAAAGCATCCAAAATCCGGTACAAAACCGATGTATTTGCTTCCGGTTTCCTCGATGACCTTCACATAATCCATAATGGCTGGTGTGATCGGACTTTCCGGATTATGAATTTCGATTCCCACATGAACGTTATAAGCCTCTGCGTATGGTGCGATCCGTTTCAAGCCCTCCGGAGAAGTAGATACTGCTCGCGCATCACGGTACAGCCAAGTTTGTTGGCAGACATGATATCGGTAATCGCACGCGCCACCATCTCATCTTCCGTCAGATCGCGATCCTTTAACATTCCCCGATCCATATTTGCCGAATAGCAGATCGGTCCGATGCCATATTTCTCCTTGCATTTGTTGATAAATTCCACGAATTCATCCGAGACAAACGGGTAGGATGGAATCATCTGTGTTGCCACGATCTCGTAGCCTTCTGCGCCAAGCTCCGCTGCTGTGCGGATTACGCCCTCCAAATCCAGTTCTCCTTTCAAATAAGGAGTGCCCAGTGAAAATAAAGTAATTCCTGTTTTAACTTTTGACATTTTCTTTTCCTCCTTAATCTGTAATTGCCATGGTTTTGGTTCCGCAGCTGTCTACCGGCATGTATCTGTGATCCGGTCCGATCGGCATATATGGGGATCGGAAAAACAACGTAACATCAATCTTATGCTCGCCCTCCGGAAGTCCTCCCGGATAAATCACCTTAATCGTAGCCGGTTCAATCACCTGCCAGAATTCCGTATAACATTTATCGAACTCTACCGGACTGAATTCTTTTCCGTTGATGCAGAACTTGATCCGCTCCGCCGGTACTTCAAAATCGTCCACCTTTACCTTAAATTCATCAATGACAGAAAGAAAATGTCCACGATAGTAACTCAGACGGATATCAAACTGATATCCCATTTTCTTACCATCTACATAATAATGCTTGAGGCTGTCACTTACGACAACATCCACAAAATTCATTCGCATTGCAAATCCCATGTTCTCCCTCTCCTTTTCTTTAGAATTTGATTTCCTTATTTGCCTTCGCAGACTGATAGATCGAATCTAAATCTTAGTTACGGCAAGTGCTTCCTCTGGTTTTACAAGTGGTTGTGTGCCATTTTTGACTGCCTCTAACCACTGCCTGTTATCAATCGTGCCTTCTTCTCCGCCACCGCCGCCGAAGTATGCAACACCGCCTACCGGGGAGAGTTTTTCTTCCATCAGCTGTCCGTTTCGTCCTCTATTATAAATCAGCTCATTCTTGCTGTAGCTCATACCGGAATGAATCTCAGCTCCTGCTGCGGTACCACAGAGTGTTGTAGAGGCTTCTCTGGATTCAAGAATATTGAGTGCCCAGCTTGCTTCTAAGGAGATAGTTGCGCCATTTTTCATTTTGATAAAGCCCATTGCGGAGTCCTCTACCTCATAGGTCTTTGGATTCCACGGTCCAAACAGGTTGCCCTCGGTTGCCTGCTCTAAACCGCCCAGCTTGTAGAAAACAGAACCAGATACGCTGTCAATATCGTAATTGTTCATACACCATAAGGTAATATCCAATGCATGTGTTCCGATATCAATGAGTGGTCCGCCGCCCTGTGCTTCCTTATCCATAAATACACCCCAGGTCGGAACTCCTCTTCGTCTTACGGCATGTGCCTTTGCATAATAGATATCTCCCAGATCCTACCTTCTGGCATGCTGTGTGAAGGTTCTGTACCTCCGGACGGAAGCGGTTCTGATAGCCTACCGTAAACTGCATGCCGGATTTCTTCCATGCCTCCACCATCTTTTCCGCTTCCACGGTACTGTGAGACATTGGCTTTTCACAATATACATGCTTCTTTGCCTCAAATGCTGCAATTGCGATTTCACTGTGTGATACGTTTGGTGTACAGATATGTACGACCTCAACTGCCGGATTTGCCAGTACCTCGCGGTAATCTGCTGTCACCTGTGCGCCCGCTACTCCGAACTCTGCCGCTGCCTTCTGCGCACGCTCGATTTTGATATCACAGAAAGCAACGATCTCGTTTAAATCAGAATTGTTTTTAAGCGCTGGAAAATGCTTCTGGTTTGCAATTCCTCCGCATCCAATGATT